>JGI994J12354_10002776_pt1 | contig 16733 bp, 15 predicted proteins | sample IntmicLarv3ML3BL_FD_12354 | JGI IMG/M metagenome (IMG submission 12354) | reverse complement strand
AAGCCGCTTATCATGACGATACTCGTCATGATTGTGTCCAGCATTGTCGGCCTGTTTGGGCCGCTCATCATGAAGATGACGCTGGACGATGCGATTCCGAACAAGGATATACGCCTTGTCATCATTCTGGCGGCGGCGCTTTGCCTGACGGTTCTCCTGAACGCGGCGTTCTTGAAATACAGAATCAAGCAGATGTCCGCCGTGGGTCAGGGTATCATCCGCGATTTGCGGCTGCACCTCTTCCGCCACATACAGGAGCTGCCGTTTACGTATTTCGACAGCCGCCCGCACGGGAAGATTCTCGTCCGCGTGGTGAACTATATTAACTCTTTGAGCGATTTGCTCTCGAATGGTATTGTCAATCTATTGACGGACATTTTCAGTCTTGTCGCCATCATCGGCTTCATGCTGTACATGGACGTGCGGCTGACGCTGATTGCCATGGCCGGGCTGCCGCTATTGCTGGGCGCGGCGGTGCTGATTAAAATCAACTCCCGCCGGGCGTGGCGTTCCAATAGTGCAAAGCAATCCAACATGACGGCGTACATCCACGAATCCACAGCGGGTATGAAGGTCACGCAGGCCTTCGTCCGGGAAAAATGGAATATGAATGTGTTGTCCAATCTGACGAAAACAGTCAAGAAATCCTGGCTGGACGCTATCCGCATCATGTTCCTGATGGGGCCTGCGGCGGATAATATCGCCATCTGGACATACTGCCTTATCTACCTCTGCGGTGTGCTGTGGATTAGCGGAACCCCTGCGGATATGATTACCCTTGGTACAATGACGGCGTTCATCGGTTATGCCGGACGGTTCTGGGGACCGATTCAAAATATCGCGAACCTGTACAACCAGATTGTCGTCAACATGACATATCTGGAGCGTATTTTTGAAGCCATTGACGAGCCGACGGTCGTGAATGACATCAAAGACGCAACGGTTCTGCCCCCCATCAAGGGCGGTGTGGAATTCGATAATGTGACCTTCCAATATGACGAAAGCAAGGTTATTTTGAAGGATGTCAGCTTCATCATCAAACCGGGCGAGACGGTGGCGCTTGTCGGCCCCACGGGCGCGGGCAAGACGACGGTCGTCAGCTTGATTTCCCGCTTCTACGACTTGAACGGCGGGGAAATCCGCCTCGACGGGCATGACATCCACGGCGTAACGCTGAACTCACTGCGCAGCCAGATGGGCATCATGCTGCAAGACAGCTTTATCTTCTCCGGCACTATTATGGACAACATCCGCTACGGACGATTGGATGCGACGGATGAAGAAATCATGGAAGCGGCCAAAACCGTCTGCGCGCATGATTTTATTTCAGAGATGGAGAAGGGCTACATGACCGAGGTTAACGAGCGCGGCAGCCAGCTTTCCGTCGGGCAGCGGCAGTTGATTTCCTTTGCCCGCGCGTTGCTGGCCGACCCGAAAATATTGATTCTGGACGAGGCAACCTCCAGCATTGATACGCAGACGGAGAAGCTCTTGCAAGAGGGCTTGAACCGCTTGCTGGCCGGGCGCACAAGCTTCATCATTGCGCACCGCCTCTCGACAATACAAAACGCGAACAAAATTATGTATGTGGATAAGGGCACCATTCTGGAATCCGGCACGCATGAAGAACTTCTCGCGCAAAAGGGTGCGTATTACGAGCTGCACGAAGCACAGTACGCATTTTTGTAAAAAACACCATCATAACAACCACGGGTTGAATGGTACCTTTGCCGTCCAGCCCGTGGTTGTTTTTCATGAATCCGCTTCCTTTGAATCAAATCGCCATTCTCGGAAGCCGAACCGGACGACGACGCGCAAATAGTGTACAACTTCCGTCCGAACGCCGCGTTTGTGCCGCTTCTTATTTTTGCTTCGGATATCAACAATCGACCGCACTCCTTTTGTTATAACTCTAAAAACAGAAACATTCCATATTTACAAACACATTGATGAATCGCAATATTCTATGCAAACTTTTCGTCAAGTTCCATGTTGGTTTTTGTCAAGCATTCATCCTTCTCTCGTATTTCTAAAATCATCATGAAACGCAGCTTTTGTTTGATTTTGCCGATTCACCCGCAAATGCTTTTATACGTTTTTCACAAAGGACGGCGTGTCAGGCCGTCCTTTTTTTACGCATAGACGGTGTAAACCGTGTGCATCCTGCCTGTACGCAAAAAACTATTGGTCTTTTTTTCAAAGAATTGCTTGACAAAATCAAGGCTTTCATATATGATGAGAATATAGAATTGTTGTCGCGACAATGACAATTCTGTTGTACGGCAGGCACCGCCTGTCATTATGGAGAAACTAAAATATTAAAGAAAAGAGGTCATGCTAATGTTAACAAAGAAACAACTGCTGGCCGGCGCTATGGCTCTCGTTCTCGCCATCGGCTTGGGCGCGTGCGGCTCGACGGATGATACGCCGTCTTCTGACCCGACCGCTACACCGGCGACATCGTCGCCCACGGCTACACCCGCACCCGTTACGTCTCAGGAACCCGTTGTTGTTCCCGAAGGTGATGCATTTGCAGAAAAAGGACTGAGCAAGTATGACAGCCTCGTTACCCTGACATACCCGAGATACGTTGACACGGGCGCTACTTTCGCACCGGGTCAGAGTTATGAAGACAACATTTACATTACAGAATATCGTGACATCCTCGGCATCGAGGCGAAGGTTCATTGGGAAGCGGAAAGCGTTGAAGATTACAACGACAAAATTAACCGCGGTATCATCTCAAACGACCTACCGGACGCATTTAATGCAGATATGTCCACCTTTGCGAACCTGATTAAGGCGAACATGCTGTATGACATCACTGACGCGTATGAAGAGTGGGCAACCCCCTTCTACAAAGAAAACGTCTTTGTCGCCGACAACGGTGCCGGCCTTGAAAAGGCCTCGATTGACGGCAGACTGTACGGCATTCCGCGGGCCGGTATCGCCAAGGGTGCTTTCCAGTTCATGTATGTCCGTGAGGACTGGCGTTTGAAGCTTGGCATGCCGGAACCCACAACGTATGAAGCCATGCTTGACCTTGCCCGCGCGTTCACCACGCAGGATCCGGACGGCAACGGCGTGCCGGATACATACGGTTTCGCGGTCAGCAACCAGTTCTATGAGACATGGCATTCCTTTAAGGCGATGTTCAACATGTTCGGCGCGTACCCGACAACGTGGGTTGACAAAAACGGCAAGGCGGAATACGGCGTTGTCCAGCCTGAAATGAAAACGGCTTTGACCGCGTTCAATAGCTGGTACAACGAAGGCCTTATCAACAAGGAATTCGTCGCGATGGACTCCTATTCGATTTACGCGCCGACGAACGCAGGCATCACCTTCGGCGAGGGTTGGCTTCTTGGCTGGCCGCTTCCGGAGACACTCCGCGCAGCAGATGTGGAATGGCGTCCGTACATGATTCCGTTCGCACCGGGTGCAGAAGGTAAAATTGCGGCGGAAGAAAAACTCGGCGGCGTTACCGTTGTCCGTGCCGGATATGACCATCCGGAAGCCATGATTAAGATGTGTAACCTTTTCATGGAGAGAGTTATGTCCTTTAAGTATGACACAAAGATTTACAAAAGCGACGACCAGTACAACTATGAGTCCCTCGCCGTTTTCGCACCGACGAACGGTATCGACAGAAACGCACGCAATGACAATATCTTAAACGAAATCCTCGGTATGGAAACACCGGATTTGTTGAAGATTGAGAACATCGACCAGTCCCGTAAATTTATGGACATGGTGGAAGGCATCTTTATGCAGAAGTATGACATCGCCTGGACAGAAGAGAACGCAGACCGTTACACGGTGGCATACAACACCTACTGGGGCAACTACGGCTCGGATTCCCTCTGGGGCATCAGCAAAAAGATGGAAGCCGACAACATGTTCCTTGTTGACCTTACGAATGGTGTTATTACGGAATCCATGATTCTGTACAGCAAGCAGCTTGAGTCCGACGCACAGGAAATGATTAACAATATCGTTGCCGGTGTGGAACCGCTTGATTACTTTGACGAATTCGTCTCGAACTGGTGGGCTACAGGCGGCCAGGACATCACGGATGAAGTCGATTCGTTCTACCAGACAGTGAAATAAAGTTTTGACCTTAACAATTAACAATAGCATGTGATTGGACGGGGGCGGGATGATTCCCGCCTCCGTTTCTCGTTTTTTTCGATAAATTCCTGATTTTGGTTTGGGGGATGTTCAATGACTGATACCGTAAAAAAGAGAAGAAAACGTATCCGCTGGGCATTGTATGTCATGTTGATTCCCGGCGTTATTTTGACCGCAATTTACGCGTACGGCCCCTTGGGCGGCCTCGCCATCGCTTTTCAGAAATACGATTTCACAAAGGGGCTTTTCGGTTCCCCTTACAATGGTTTTGATAACTTTCTCTATATTTTCAAGCTGCGTGACTTTAAGCGCGCGCTGGGGAATACACTCATCATCGCCATCATCAAAATTGTGCTGGGTATGTTATTCCCAATTGTTGTCTCGATTCTATTGAATGAAGTGCGCCACACCGCTTTCAAACGCACGGTGCAGACGCTGATTTATCTGCCGTTTTTTATCTCCTGGGTTATCATCGCGGGCATCTTCCAGCAGCTCCTTTCGCCGTCCATGGGCATTGTGAACTCTGTGTTGAAGAATCTCGGCCTTATTAAAGAAAGCATCTTCTTCCTCGGCAATGCGGACACTTTCCGCCCCGTCATTATCATTTCGGATATTTGGAAGGGCTTCGGCATGGGTACGATTCTATACCTCGCCGCCCTCACCGGTATTGACCCGAACTTGTATGAAGCCGCCGCCATTGACGGCGCCAGCCGTTGGCAACGCATTTGGTACATCACATTGATTGGCCTCGTGCCCATCATCGTGTTGAACGGTACACTCAGCCTCGGTAACGTGCTGAATGCCGGCTTTGACCAGATTTACAATATGTACAACACCGCCGTATACAAAACGGGCGACGTTTTGGACACACTGGTGTACCGCGTCGGTATTGAGGGCATTCGCGGCACTTTGCCCCGGTATGAAATCGCAACAGCGATGGGCTTGTTCAAATCCGGTGTCTCCATGGTGCTGACCTGCACAGCGTATTTCTGCGCTTACAAATTTGCCGATTACAGAATTTTCTAGGAAGGGGGAGAATCCATTCATGAAAAAAAATTATCTTGCATCGGAATATATATTTGACATTGTGAACTATACAATCCTTGCTATTCTTGCGTTGAGTTGTCTCCTGCCGTTCCTGAATGTTATCGCCGTGTCGTTCAGCGATTCGTCCGCGGCGGCGGTAACGCCTGTCGGCTTCTGGCCGGTCAAATTCAGTGTGGAATCGTATGTGAAAGCGATGGCGAAGCCGCGTTTCTTCACGTCTATGTTGAATTCTTTGAAACGGGTCGGCCTTGGCGTTTCCATCGGCTTGCTGGTGACGATTTTGGCCGCCTATCCGCTGTCGAAGCCGAATAAGGACTTCCCGGGCCGCACGATTTATGTCTGGTTTTTCGCCATCACCATGCTTGTGAGCGGCGGCTTGATTCCGGGTTACCTCATCGTCGTGGCGACGGGGCTGAAAAACACCGTCTGGGCCTTGGTGATTCCGGGCGCGTTGAACGTTTACAACATGTTGATTATGTTGAACTTCTTCCGGCAGCTGCCACATGAACTGGAGGAATCCGCCGTCATTGACGGCGCAGGAGATTTCCGCATCCTCTTCCAAATCTACCTGCCGCTGTCGATGCCCTGTATTGCAACAATGATTGTCTTCGGCTGCGTGGGGCATTGGAATGACTGGTTCTCCGGTGTGCTGTATCTTGACCGCATCAAGGATTATCCGCTGGCGACGTATATGCACAATGTCCTGAAGCGCCCGGATTTCGACTCGCTGGCGCAGATGACGCCCGAAGAACAGCGCCGGATGTTGCAAATCAGCCCGGAAACGTTGACCGCCGCGCAAATCGTCATGTCCACCGTGCCGATTATCATGGTGTATCCCTTCTTGCAACGTTACTTCGTCAAGGGTATGACCCTCGGCGCGCTGAAAGGCTAACAGGAGGTCTTCGGAATGGGCCGTAACATTTGCATTGCGGGTGCATCCCGCGGTCTTGGTTTGTTCCTTGCCAAGCGGTATCTCGCGCTTGGTGACAGGGTTTTCGCCGGTGTGCGCGATACCGCGCATCCGAATCTGGCGGCACTAGCAGAAGCATACGGTGATAGTTTCGTGCCGGTCGCGATGGATGTGGTGTCCACCGCTTCTGTCACGGCCGCGGCGTGCGAAGTCGCTACTTATACGCAAACACTTGATATTTTGATTTGCAACGCTGCGATCCATTCGAAGACATCCTTCCTTGGCATCGAGGAAACGGATTTAGACGAATGCCTTGAGGTGTATGATGTAAACGCAGTCGGGCCGTTGCGCATGGCAAAGGCGTTTTTACCCATGCTGGCGGAAGGTGCGCAGCTCATCAACATCTCGTCCGAAAGCGGAAGCATGGGCATCTGCGAGCGCGACCGGCAATTCGGATACTGCATGTCGAAGGCAGCGTTAAACATGGGTTCAAAGCTGTTGCAAAACCTGTTGTTGCCGCGAGGCATCAAGGTTCTCGCCATTCATCCCGGCTGGATGCGGACGGATATGGGCGGCAGTAACGCGCACCACGACCCGTGGGACACGTCCGTGCGGCTGGTTGACCTTTTCGCCGCGAACACAAACCCGAACGAAGCCATTTTCTTGAATTTTGACGGGGAAGAACTTCCCTGGTAAATCAAGATTATAACAAAAGCCCCGCGCTGTATGGCGCGGGGCTTTCTATTCCTTTACTATTACTTAATGATTGTGTACTTACCGATAATCGGCAACGGTGCCATCTTGCCATTGACAACGTTGACAATGCCAAGGATGATGAAAATCGGGAAAATGATGGACGCAAATCCAAGGAGCGCGATAATCAGCCAGCCAATAATCGGGATGAAGGCAAGGATTACGCTAAGGATACCATATGCGAAACCATAAACGAAGGCGACAATCGCAAGCACCGTGCCCTGGTTTGTGTGGAACTTCGCAAACGGAGATGTCTTGTGTGCGCCGGTCAAAAGCGGAATAAAGAAGATGATGTACGCAAGAATCGCCATCAACTTGTTTGCTTCCACATCTGCGGGGTCGCCCTGCACCGCTGCCGGTGCGCCGGTTGCCGCGAACGGAGCCGCTGCCGGTCCATTGCCTACCGTCTGCCCGCAGGAGGGACAGAATTTTACATCGTCTTGTACTTGTGTGCCGCAGTTGTTACAGTTTGCCATGTTGAATTTCTCCCTTCGTTGGCCGGGTGAAAGCCCGTGCCATTTTTAATGTCATAAAATCATTTATTGGATAACGGTGATGAATTCCCGCAGGAATTCACCATTCCCGAAATCGCCCATGCCACCAAGTTGTTGAAACGCTTCATGGAGGAGGAAATAACTTGACACGCCGACGATGATGCCTACCACAAGCCCAATCAGCATGAAAATCAACAACGCGCGCGCGTAATTGCGACGGTTCAAATTTTTTGAGGCGAACGCAACAATCAGACAAATCAACCAACCAATCAACGGCAGGCTGAAAAGGATGGAAAACCCAACATACGCGCCTGTGCTCATCACTGCATAGGGGCTGTCCGGCGCGGGTGCTCCGCTTCCGCCAACATTGGACGTGACAGGCGGCGCGTATGACGGCGCATACGGGGACACAACAGGCATCGGTGCGGGTTGCAGCGGCGCTGACTGAACCGGCACGGGTTGCGGTTGCACCGGTGTGGGTGCTGGCGTTCCCAGAACCAAATCCGGCATTTGCGCAACGGGCTGCGGTGTCTCCTGCTTCATAGGCTTCCCGCAGGCGGTACAAAACTTGATTTCATCCGGGACATTGGTTCCGCATTCTACACAAAAAGCCATACGCAGTCCTCCTTAACGTTTCTGATTAATGCATATTTCTATTTTACCGAAATTTCGGCAAAAAAGCAATTCTTTTATCATATTTAACGAAAATTCATCTGTAGATTATACAATTCCCCATCAACCGATGTCACGCCGCGCAAACCATATAAGTCCCACCGCGCCCAATGCAATGGCCAGCGCCGTCATCACAAGCAGCGGCGCGGCAGCAAACGCTTGCGCAGGGAGCTGCGGCACATGCCCGAAGGGTGTAATTTGCGCCGTCCACGCCGGAAGGCTGTACATTCGTCCCAAATATATCGCCGCGAAGGAATATGCGAACAGCACCCAGCACAGCGCTGTCAGCCGGGGCGCCGCACCCGCCAGCAGCACACAAAGCCCCATCATCAGCCACAGGGCGGGCAAATACACCAGAGCCGCCGCCATGCAGGCGGTGAATGTGATGGCGTTTTGTCCGGTTGTCGGCAGATATAGGCCAATGGCAGCGCAGACCATCGCCGCCACGCTTGTTAGGGTCGCTATTAAAATATAGCTCCCGAACATAGTTGTACGCTTCACCGCCCGTGCAAGGATAGGTTCCAGCCGCCCATGTGTTTCTTCACCACGGAGCCGTCCTGTGAGAATCAACACGGGTACACATGCCAACATCGCCATTACCACCATCAACAGCGCGACGTATTGCTCCGTCAAACCCGCCGCAATCGCATCTGTGCCGACGCCACCCTCCAGCATCCGGCGGAACATTTCGTTGCTTTCGACAAAGGCGGCCATGTCACCGATAATCACGCCATACAGCGCGCCGACGATGAGCATCACACCGCACCAGATAATCACCGTACCGCGTGTCAGCCGCCATGCAAGCCCGAGCGGGCTCCGCAGGAACTGCGACGCGCCCGCCGCACCCTTCCTCGCAGGGAAAACACCCTCACCCAAGTCACGACGCACGGCGATGACAAAAGCCGCAGCGATGGGAACGGCGCATTCCAGCAGAAGCAGTAACAACATGCGTATATCGTTCAAATGGAACGCATACACCCGTGTGCCCAGCCCCATCGGGGACAGGTATCCCATTGTGCCGCCTGTTACATCCCCGGCTGCGCGGAGGATATACGCCGCGCCCAACACCGCCATCGCGCCACCCAACGCACCGCGCGCGGTGGTGAAAAGCTGCGCCGTCAGCAAAGCGACCGAAGCGAATACAAAGCCCGCCGCACCGACAGCGCCCGCATACGCAAACGCGCCCGCCGCCGTTGTCCCCTCAAGATTCACCAGCACAAGCAACAATGCCGACACAACGGCAATCGCGGCATTCAACAGCAGCGCAAACACGAGTACCGAAGCGATACCCGCCAATCGCCCAAGCGGCAGACTGCGCAACAGCTCAAGCCGCCCCATTTCTTCATCCGCACGTGTATGGCGTATCACCAAAAAAATATTCATCACACCGAGGGCAAGCATCACCCATACATTCATCGTCTGCGCAAACAATGTGGCTGTCGTCAGCACCCCGTCGGGGTACGGCGGCCCCATCAGGCCGACCATCGCAGGGGAGGCCAGCATATCAGCCAGTTCGTTCATGCCACCGGCATCAAACAGCGCAGGGTACATCGCCGCAAAGCCAACCGTACACGCGCAGGTTATGGCAAGCCACAAGCCGCTCACCACCCGCTCCCGCCGGAGGATGAACCGGAAATACCGCACAAAGCCCGCCATGCCTATGCCCTCCCCTCGTACTCGGAGAAGAAGAATTCCTCCAGTGTCTTGCCATTCGCTTTTTCGGCAATTTCACGCATGGTACCGTCCGCCACAATCTTACCCGCGCGAATGATGCTGATGGTATCCGCAAGCTTCTCCACCTCGCTGAGGATATGGCTGGAGAGGAGGACGCTCTTGCCTTCGCGCTTCAGCGCGCCGATGCAATCCTGAAAGACCCTCTCCATCAGCGGGTCGAGGCCGCTCGTTGGCTCATCCAATATGAACAGCTCCGCATCGGATGCCAGTGCCGCGACAAGCGCCACTTTCTGACGGTTGCCCTTGGAATAGGTGCGCGCCTTCTTCGTCGGGTCAAGCGCAAATCGCTCTAGCATTTCCGCACGGCGCACCTTGTCAATGGTTCCGCCCTTCAGGGACAGGAAGAGGTCAATGATTTCCCCGCCGGTCAGATTACTCCAAAGGTTCACGTCTCCGGGCACAAACGCAACGCGCTTGTGCAGCGCGACCGCGTGCTTCCACGCGTCCTGCCCAAAGAGCTGTACCGTCCCGCTTGTCGCGCGCAGTGTGCCCAGCAGGCAGCGGATGGTTGTCGTCTTGCCCGCACCGTTAGGGCCGAGGAACGCACGGATTTCACCCGGTTCCACCACCAAGTCCACACCGTCAAGCGCTGTGAACATGCCGAATTTTTTGATAAGGGACGCAATGCGGATGTGCTCGTTCATATGTACGCCTCCCGGCTGTCATAATCAATAAGCCCGTATGGATGCCATACGGGCTTATTCTCTATATAGTATAATAGCATACTATCATTTTCTTGACAACCGATTTCCACGCTTGCAGCTTTGATACATTTGCACAGGTTATGGATTACAACGTTTGCTAACAGGGCCGCTGTATGCCGCGCCGCAGTTGCTGGATATTTGGCCGGAATTATAACGCGGCAACAATATCAATCCCGTTTCCGTCCGGGTCTTTTATATTGAAATAACGACACCCCCACGGCAAGTCTTTTGGCGGCTCTTTAACTTCAACACCCATGCCACAAATTCGCTCATACTCTGCATCAGCATCCGCCACACGGAACTCAAAACCCTGACAAGCATTGTATGTTTGTGGCTTGAAGCCTTCGTCGTAATTTGCCGTTATCCAAGTGGTATTTTCGTTTCTTTCACCGAACCATATTTCAATACGGTTCGGACCACCGTGTTCCTTGTCATCAACGATATAAGCGCCCAACACGTCCTTGTAAAAATCGGCAAGCCGTTTTGGATTGGACGACACAACATTGATGCCGACAAATTTACGGGTGAATCCCGTTGCTTTTGTAAAGCCATCTAAAATTTTCTTGCTGTTTTCAAGATAATCATTCATCGATAATCCCTTCTTTTCATTGATATTTTCAAGATGGGAAACAAACATTTGTGTGGGCAATGAAATTAAATATGGGTTTCTACGAAAAGCGTAAGGCGTACATCCATACTCAATTTTTAGCGCTCTTGTCAAAGCTTCTTGTGATGAAAAGCCATACTTGATCGCAATGTCAATTAGTCGTTCCTGCGTATCTCTTATATCAAACGCAGCCCGATATAATCGACGGTCGGCATTATACTTTTTTATTGTCACGCCAACGACTAAACGAAAAAGTCTTGAAAAATAAAACGGCGAATACCCTGCATGATTGGCCAAGTCAAACAAAGAAAATTCTTCTGTTATATTATCCTCAATCCAAGACAGCGATTTTTCGATTGCTTCACGCCACTCCGTCATGTTGTTTCCCCCTTTCGATTACAAGTATATCAAAAGAAAAAAAGAGATTTTTGATATAAGTTGCTCAAGAATTTTACCATGGCATAACGATTTTTTAATCTCATTCCAACACAAAAACAAATGCGAACACCTCCCCGAAGATAAAGCATTGGGGGGGGCGCATTTGTTTCTAAAGCGGAGTGCCACTAGCTAAATCCGAACTCTCAATATCGCTTAAACTAACGGTTTTTGAGCCGTCTTTATAATTGAATGTAAGTACAAGTCTATCGTCATAAACGAAAATGGCGTTTACAAAGCTATCAACAAGCCTTTGCCGCTGCTCTGCATTGGTAATGTCCATTTCCCTAAACTGGTACAAGAAAAATAATATTTCCTCTTTTGTAAAATGTTGCTGCTTAATTTGATTTTGTAATATGCTGATTTCAAGGCTGCTTTTTGTATCTTCCAATTCCTCAAGCCGTTCTTTGGTTGAAGCTGTGAAAATGCCTTGTTGCATGGCGTTAAGCATATTTTGTATGGCCTTGCCCGCTTCGGCAAGCTGTTGTTGGAGCAATGGCAAGTCAACATTTTCTTTGTTTTGATATGCGATTAGGGAGTCTGCCAAATTATCCATAGCATCATCATCAAATATCACTTGCCAAATCTGCTCAATTACAAGATTTTCAATCCAGTCTTTTTTCACCGCTTTTTTGTTGCAGCCTTTATGCCGCTTGGCGTTGCCGCACTTGTAATAATGATATTTCCGCATGGTTTTACTAGTGCCGCTTTCACCCGCCATAATGCCGCCGCATTTCCCACAAAAGAGCTTTGAAGTGAGTAAATATAACTCCTCGGTTGCTTTATGCCTTGCGGGTGCTCGCTTATTCTTTTCCATTCGGGCGGCTACTCTGTCAAATAGCTTTTGAGAAATGATAACAGGTACACTATTGGGAAGTACAATTTCACCGAAACTATACTCGCCAATATATCGGCGGTTTTTAAGCATATTTGTAATAATGTTGATGGTAAACTTTCCGTTTCGGCTGTTCTTAATTTCTCTATCATTTAAGCTGTCAACAATCTGTTTGATAGTCTTTCCATTGGCATAGCTCTTGAAAACTTCAAGGACAATCGGGGCGGTGATGGGGTCGATTTGAAAGTGCCTATCTTTATCAATCACATACCCATAGGCAACGTAACCGCCGTTCGCCTTGCCTTTAAGCGCATTTTCAGTAAGTCCACGACGTACTTTTTCGCCAAGCTCTGCGCTGTAAAACTCGGCATATCCCTCAAGCAGACTTTCAAGCAAAATGCCTGTACTATCCTCGGCTATGCTTTCGGTAGCAGATACCACCTTAACGCCATTTTTCCGCAATGTAGCTTTATAATGTGCGCTGTCATAACGGTTTCTTGCAAAGCGGTCTAATTTCCAGACAAGCACCATATCAAACAAACCCTTTGCGCTGTCCTTAATCATGTGCTGAAACTCTGGGCGGTTGTCAGTCTTAGCTGACAATGCCCTGTCTATGTAAGTTGTCAAAACGGTGATGCCGTTTTTCTCGGCATAAGCTTTGCACTCTCTAAGCTGCCCCTCAATGCTTTCTTCTCGCTGATTATCAGAGGAATAACGAGCGTAAATAATAGCTTTCATATGGTCTCAAATCCTTTCGCTGCCCTTAATGGGCGGTGTTTTTTTATCCGCCACATAGGGGGCGTTTCCCTTGATAACCGCATATTCAAAAATATCCTCCTGTCAAGGTCTGATTTATCAGTTCATTTTAACCTTGATAGGCGGGGATTTTTGAATATCATCTACAAGGGGAAACGCTGCTTACTTGTTTTGCTCTTGTAATGTCTGCGTTAAAATCTCCCGCAGCTTTTCGCTAATAGGTGAAGATGGGTCAAAGCACATATCCACAAATTGCCGCAGTTCCTTATTATCCTGTGTGATAGCTTCAATCACGTTTGGCTTGTTCTCATATAGCTTGCCTTGCGGTTGCTCTGTTCGGGCAAAAATATAATCCATTGACACATCGAAAAAATCAGCATACCACAAGAGAACCTTTAGCGGCGGGGAAGTCTGTCCGTTTTCATATCGGTTAACACTTGCCTGCGTTGCCCCCATAAGTGTTGCTATTTTAGCCTGTGATATGTTCACGCTATCTCGCAATGTCTTTAATCGTTGAGCTACTTCAATCATATATAACACACCTTTCGATTACTGCATAAAAACAATATACGATATATGAGTTATGTTGTCAACTCATATATCGTATATTATGCGTGCTTTTATTTCCGTAAATCAATCTTCAATTTCATAATAGATAATGTCCAATGCACCGCCATCAAAAGAAAAGTAGTGTATATATGGCGTTTCGGTCAAAAATGGGTCATTGTATATATAGGGATTTTCACCTATAACCCCTTGCGGATAAATTATAAAATAGTCTTGGGCAGCATTACTTGTATAGCGCACTTGGCACAAATACGAACCGTCTTCATTTAGTGTAACTGATATGGGTTTCGTTTCCGGATATGAGGCAAAAACTAATCCACCCGTAACAATGCCATTATCTTGTAAAATTAAGTTTGGTAATTGCTCACCGCCGCCGTAATAATCATCGTAAACGGCGCAACGTTCATATGTACCCGCAAAATATGAGAAATCACCATTTTGTAATGCTGTCAAAATCTTGGATTTTTCGGATGGTACACGTTTCTGCTCTGATGGTGTGAAACTGGCGAGAATTGCAATGACTTCTTGTTCTTCTTCTGGGGTGAGTGGTCGAGATGTCTCTGCCATAAATTGTAGCAATCCGTCATATTCGAAAGCGGCAATAAAGTTTCCATCTTTAGAACGTGAGCCGCATTCTGATTCTGGCATGATTGCATAGTAGAAATAATCAGAATCAGATTGCGTATACTGTATTTTTGCAACTACAAAATCGCCTAAATCCGAATAATCGGTTCGCTGTGCAAAGCTGGGAATAAAGCTTGAATTGGCAACTTTTAAAGTTTCTACGTCCATCGCAACGCTCATATTGCCGTAGGCATAAGCGGGTACAATATACTGATATGTTAAGATTATGCCCGTTTCATTAGTAATCTCAACTCGCTCAGATTCGGGGGTAACTTCTTCGCTTACAATCGTCCAATCATCAGAATAATTAAAGGCAAAAGAGGGATAGGCAACAGAGTTTATTTTGCCAAATTGAGTTATATATGTATTGCTTAATTCAATATTATTTGTCGGTTGCGCTGTCTCGGTAGATTCCATATCATTAGCAATATTACTTGTGATTTCACTGGTTTCTGGGTCTCTGCTATTGTCCTCATTTGTTCCACAGGCTGTGCAGGCAATTACAATAGCAGTTGCCAATATGAAAGTCAGTATTGATTTTCCGTTTTTCATAATCATATCACCCTTTGCTTATATACTTGCTCTGTCCTCTGTATTTGAACGAGCTTCTAAATTGCCGCAGTATTTGCACTTATATGTGTATTGATATGTATTTCGTTTGCCTGGGATGTACTGCTCACGAGTGCCGGTTACATTTCTGTCTAAATCTCTGTTTTCCAACTCAACAAGAACGGATATTTTTTCCTTTTTTATGATGCTAGTGCTTTCTAGTTTTAACGCCGCCCACCGTTTGCAGGCATGGCACTTCATATTCCATCGTTTCCATATGAAGATTGATAAAATGATTAAAAATCCCCATCCTACCGCCATTATTGGATTTAGAATATCTTGGTTTAATGGTTGCATTTCTGAACGTGTAATTATGCTGATACCTATTGCCGCCGCTCCAACAAGAAAAGCGTAAAGTATACATACAATTATAGTTCCTACAATCCAAAGTGCTTTTTTCACATTGAAACGCCCCCATTTGGCTTTTATATATAACACCATCTAGTCTGTGAGTGTATACCTAACAAATTGTATCATAAGTACGAGCAAATCGCAAGAACGGAAATGTGAGTTAGTGCCTAACATACATTTGCGCCGCTGTTCGGTACACTTTTGTTAGGTGGTGGCTCATATGAAAAAAATAGAACAAATACTTTTTGATAATGCTTGCGGAAATAGTCGACCTTTCCCATGATTTTATACGGCAAATAGAAAGTGAAAAAGTAGGGTATAATTTTTCTGTTGAAACTTTTTATAAAATATCGGTTGCGTTGGGAGTCAACTTAGATAATTTAATTGAGAAGTAGGGATAAGAAATGCGGGGGCGACTATGAGTTATTACAATGGGAATATAAGTAGAATTAAATACTACAAAAATCGCATTCGCGGCCTCATCACACTTGCACGCAAATTGTTACATAAGGAACATGCGGGCTATTTATCTTTGGGAAACGAGAAAACCAATGTAGAAAAGGAATTCAAAACTTTCTATAATTCATCAATAATTAGTGGGCAGAGTTTTTCAGACATAATGCGGAAAGTACTAGAACATAATGAAATTGATGCAGAAACATTTGATACAGCGACAAAATTGCATGAGAATTTTTATTCTGTGCTAAAAAGCAGGGGAAAAGAAATATGCGACTTTCGAACTGTTATAACGATTTGTGTAGGGTTAAATCTTAATATAGACATCACAAAAAAACTATTAAAGTCCGTAGGATGTGCGTTTTCGCCTACAATTAAACTGAATCAAGCATATAAATTTTTAATAGAGAAATATCAAAGCAAAGACATTGAGGCGTGTAACGAAATATTAAAACAATTAGGTTTTGGGGATGAAAAATACTTATTAGGTTCAAGATCATACAATAAATAATATGGAAAAATAGAAGTAGCATATCGTCAAAAGATATGCTACTTCTATTTTTTATGCAATTTTTCAATTTCTGAAATTGTGAAAAAACGGCTATAACAAGGCGATTGCATCTTGATGCATTTGCTTTTGTCATGAAAAAGTGTGTTTCTGGCAATTTCTGAAATTTTGAGTTTTTTTATAGTCCATGCTAGCATCAAAAACAAGGACTTGCATGCAGTCTTTTCAGATAGTCGGCCGACTGTCAAATCAATAAAATAAGGAGAAAATCAAAATGAAAATGCGTTTGCTAGGTGCTAGAGAGCTTGATTTTAAAGCGAATGACGGGTCGCATGTGTGTGGAATGCAGCTTTTTGTTGCCTATACTGCGGAAAATGTCACTGGTGAAATGAGCGATAAGTTGTTTATCCGCGAGGGGATTGACCTGCCCCAATTTAAGGTTGGAGAGAACATAGAAGTTATGTTTAATAACCGTGGAAAGGTAGAGAGTATCAAGCCTATTGCAAAGCAAGCCTAAGACCGTGCAGCATATGCCGCTTG
>JGI994J12354_10002774_pt1 | contig 16746 bp, 16 predicted proteins | sample IntmicLarv3ML3BL_FD_12354 | JGI IMG/M metagenome (IMG submission 12354) | reverse complement strand
GCGGAAAGAGCCGCCGCAAGCGCCGAATCAATTCCGCCGCTGAGGCCGAGAACGATTCCGGAAACACCGGCATCCCGAACAGATTTTCGAATAAACCGAACTATTTTTTTTTCTGCGGCGGCCGGATCAAATTTCGAAAAAAAGGAGGAATTTAAACGGGAACCAGAAGAAGTCATAAAGATGATTCTGACAGGATAGGCTTTAAAGGTTATGTTCAATAAAAGAAAATAAAGCAAAAAATGAAACATATAATAGGACAGAGAAAGAAAAAGAACAGAGAAAGAAAAAAAAGAAAGAAATAAATCATAACAGCAGTTATTATAGAAGTAATCAGAACACATTGCCGCCGCATAATGCACATACAGAGAAGTAAAGCGAGTGCGGTCGATTCAAATTTTATCGGACATCAGACTATGAAAAAAAATATTATTACCGAAACAGAGCCGGAAAGCACGCAGGAAAATAATTCCCCCCGAAGAAAAATAATATTAGAAGACCTGGACCGAGAAAAAAAGATAACGACAACACCCCTCAACGCCGCAGCGAATCGAAGAGCTTCAAATGGAAGTCGAAAAAGTATATCCGAGCGACGATTACGGAAAAGGCATCATTCAACTGCCTTCCGATATAATGGAAGCTTTAGAAATCATTGCAGGAGAACCGGTTGAAATCGAAGGGGAGCGAAAAACAATCGCGCGCGTCTGGAAAGCAAATATTTTGGAAGGGCTGACCGAAAATACGGTTCGGATGGACACATTCATTCGATACAACGCAAAAGTCACCGTCGGTGACAAAGTCACGCTTCGAAAAGCAAAAGTCATTCCCGCTAAAAAAATAACCGTTGCGCCGCTTGAAGAAGAAAAACTGACATTAACCGGCGAAATCGAAGATAAGATACGATACAATCTTCGAGAACGCTATCTTGTGAAAGAAGATATTATTCCTGTCCGAAAAGATCTGCTCGGCTTTAATGACGTATCCCGTCCCGAAGTTAAAAAACAGACTGTGGAATTCATGGTCACACAGGTCACGCCGTCAAAATCCATGGTTGTTATCACTGACGAAACGCAGATTTCATTTGAGAAAAGCGTTGAAGGCTACCGCAAAAAGCACGTATCTTATGAAGATATCGGCGGCGTCAGCGATATTTTAGCGGAAATTCGTGAAGCCATTGAATTGCCGATGAAACAGCCGCGTCTGTTCAAAAAATTAAAAATCAGCCCGCCGAAAGGGCTCATTCTTCACGGCATCCCCGGAACCGGAAAAACAATTATTGCCCGCGCCGTCGCCGATGAGATCGGTGCGAATTTTTATTACGTCGCCGGCCCGGAAATCATGAAAAGCGGATACGGCCAAAGTGAAGAAAAGATCAGAGAATTATTTGCGGAAGCCGCGAAAAATGCGCCCGCGATTATTTTTATTGACGAAATTGATTCCGTTGCACCGAAAAGAGAACAGTCAGGCGAAGTGGAGAGACGTATTGTTTCTCAGCTGCTGACAGTTATGGACGGCATGATGGACACCTCCCGCGTATTTGTTATCGGTACAACCAACCGCATCAACTCCATAGATCTCGCTCTGCGCCGCCCCGGCCGCTTTGACCGGGAAATTGAAATCGGCGCGCCGGATGCCGCCGGAAGAGAAGAGATCATCAGAATTCACGCGCGTGCTATGCCTCTTGAAGGATACCCGAAAATTAAAAAGATTGAAATTGCCCTCAGAAAAGCAAAAGAAGACGCAAAAAGAGAAACAGAAGGCGAAGGAAGAAACAATGCCGGAAACGGAGCAGCCATTGCAGATCTGACAAAAAAAATGGCGTTTGCCAAAGAGCAATATGAATCAAATGCAAAAACGCTGTTTAAAGAAATGGCCGCGCAAACGCAAGGGTATGTCGGCGCCGATTTGGCCGCGCTTTGCCGCGAAGCCGCACTCAATGCCGTTCGAAGAATTGCCCCGACCATTGATTTAGAAGAAAATCTGAGCGATGAAATCTTAGATATGCTTGTCGTCACCAACAACGACTTTGAACGCGCTTTAAAAAACAGCGAGCCATCCGCTCTTCGAGAGATTTATGTCGAAATTCCGGAGATTTCCTGGAACGATATCGGCGGCTTAGACAGCGTCAAGCAGCAAATTATTGAAACCGTAGAGTGGCCGCTCAAATACCCCGAAAAATTCCGCCAATTCGGAATCGAGCCGCCGACAGGCATTTTATTATACGGACCGCCCGGCACCGGAAAAACAATGCTGGCACAGGCTGTCGCCCACGAATCCGAAGCCAGCTTTATCAGCGTTAAAAGTACGGAATTATTGCTGAAATGGGTCGGAGAATCCGAAAAAGCGATGAAAGAAATATTCAGAAAAGCCAAACAGGCTTCGCCGACAATTGTTTTCTTTGATGAAATCGATGCCTTTGCCGCCGCCCGCGAAAGCGGCTCTGTCGGCACACGCTCGGTTGCCGAAAGTACGCTGAACCAAATGCTTGTCGAAATGGACGGCATTGAACGCTTAAAAGATGTATTCATCATTGCCGCAACCAATCGCCCCGACACGCTGGATCCGGCGCTTGTCCGCCCGGGACGTCTGGACCGCATGGTATATGTCGGTGCGCCTGACCTTACCGGAAGAAAAGCCATTTTTGAGATATACCTCAAAAGACACCGCTTGCCGCCGATGTCAGCATTGACCGATTGGCTCAAACAACCGAAAGATACACCGGCGCCGATATTGAAGCTGTTTGCCGTGAAGCGGTTATGACGGCACTGCGCGAAAATATGGAAACAAAAGAAATCACCGCGGAAAACTTTGAAAAAGCGCTCGAAGCGATAAAACCATCCGTCGGCGAAGAGCTCAAAGAAAAATATGAAAAGATGGCGGATTACATCAAGAAAAAAGATTTGCCGGACGACGATTATTTCATGGCGTACAGATAAAATAAATTTTTCAAAAAAGAAACAAAATTGAAAAATAAAAAAACGGCAGATGTCAAAAAACATGAAAATGTATATAAAATAAAAAGACTTTAACAATAAAATATAATTTATACATAACTTCACACATATTTTCACACAATTCAAAAGAGGAAATGACAATGAAATACTATGCAAAGCGTCTTCTTGATAACAAAAAAATTATGTCAACCGATGCAAAAGAACTCGGAATACTCGAAGATATCCATATCAACGCAAAAACCGGGAACATTATGAATTTAGTAATAAGGCCGTCCGATGGCGTTGACATCGCAAAATATCAAAAAGACGAAGACTATATATTAATTCCGTTCAGCGCCGTCAGCGCTGTTAAAGATTATATCATTGTTGACAAAGACAAAGCAAAGGTATTCAGCCAAAGATAATACCTTTCTTTTTTTAATTTCCGATTTTTAAGTTATTTTTGATTCTTTTTTTATTCGTTCATATCGTTTTAAAATTCATTAAAGAATTTTTTGGTTAGAGATAGAAATCTCTGCATTCACTGCATAACTCAATCATATCGTTTTTGAGCAGATAATTGACAGCTTCCGCGAATCCGTCGCCGTATTTGTTTTGAAGAACAACATCCGCTTCACGTTTAACAGAATCGGAAGCGTTGGCAACGGCAAAAGAAAAACCGGCCGATTTGAACAAATCAATATCATTATCGGAATCACCGATTGCCGCAAAATCGCCGGCAGTTTTTCCCATTTGTCTCGCCGCCATTTCAAGCGCATCCCCTTTGCAGATGGACCGATCTGTCAAATGATATGCAAATTCCGCATCTACCAAATGAATATTCGGATAATTCAAAAGATACGGCAGGATTTCATCTTCTGAAACCGTTTTTGCAAAAGAAACATCGGTCAGGCGCTCGCGGGAGTCAAAAACTTGAATCGGCAGATTTTTTAAAAGCAGCTGATAAAGCCGAGCGAAGCTCATCCATATGTGATGTCATGACACTCGGTTCGGCATCGTAAGACGGCAGAAAAATACCGCCGTTTTCAGCGATAATCGGAGAGCGGGTGCCGAGTATTTTTGAAATCGTTCTGGAAAAACAAAGCGTATTTCCGGTTACCAAAATAATCGGAAGCTTTCCGGAAATCATATGAGCGGCTTTCAGCGCCTCAACAGAAAGGCGGCGGTCGCCGCATGTAATTGTTCCGTCAATATCTGTCGCAATTCCAAAAAATCGTTTCATACCAAAAAAAGAGAAGCAAAGAATATAGAAGTTATGTTCGTGAAATATAAAGCAGGGGGGAGTTTAAAGAAGCCGGATTTCAATGTCAGACGAAAAAAAAACAATTAAAATGAATGATACGAACAGATTAATATAGGTTAAAACCCAATTCAATAACGATAACACATGACCGAAAAACCGTTCAATCCGTTAAAAGAACATATCCGAAATTTCAAGGGTTGCTTTCATGGCGGCCTGATTAAAGAAAACGCGGAAAAATACGGATTAAACGAAGATGAGATTCTGGATTTCAGCGCCAATCTTAATCCCTTTAAATCTCCTTTTGATTACCCCGAATATGGTTTAGACTGGGCGGAAATTTCAAACCGGTCATTTGCCGAATCGAAATATTATCCGGACAATCGATACATCCGATTCAGAGAAGCCGCAGCTTCGTTTTTAAACACAGGACTGTCTGAAAATAAACCGCGGCTGACAAAAGACAATATCATTCCCGGAAACGGGTCCACCGAGATCATTCGATTGTTCTGCCAATGCGTTTTAAATGACGGCGACAAGGTCATCATTCCGTACCCGACATTCGGTGAATACGAAATCCAATGCCGCGTTCAAAATGCCGAAATCGTATACATACCGCAGGAAAAACTCGACATCATCACAGAAGATGAATTAAGAGACATCGGCGCAAAAATTATTTTTGTATGCAACCCGAATAACCCGACAGCCGTTCTCAGAAAAAAAGAAGAACTGACAGTATTAGCGGAAAAATGCAAAAACACGGGAACTGTTCTTTTCGCCGACGAAGCTTTCATTGAACTGGCCGATCCGGCTCAAAGCATCTGCGAACTGGTCGCCGATAACAAATTTGTATTTGTAATGCGGTCGCTGACAAAATCATTTGAAATTCCCGGCATTCGCCTCGGATTCGGCACAGCGCATCCCGACATTGCCGAACCGCTGAATCATGCCCGTCTCTCGTGGAATCTCAGCCCGCTTCAAGAAAACATCGCCGTTGCCCTTCTGTCAATGGAAGGCGGTGTGAACAGCGATTATCTTCAAAAATCACTTCAACTGATTAAAGACGAAGCGAATTATTTAAAAGCAGAATTATCAAAAATTTGGGGATTTAAACCGGGCGTCGCAACGACAAATTTCTTATTAATCGACATCAGTGACAGAACCGTCAAATCCACCGAACTCGTCGAGCGTTTCGCAAAAAACGGCATCTTAGTACGCAATTGCATTTCATTCAAAGGGCTGGATGAAAATTATATTCGAATTGCCGTCCGAACACGACCCGAAAATGAAAGATTTATCAAAACCGTCTCCGTTGTTTTTGAAGAATGGGCAAAAGATTTTGCCGACAGTGAACTGAAATCAGCCTTAACAACGCACAAAAAAGGTCTTCAGCAAAACAAAAGAGAGACGTGCGAATATTATCCGTGCCACTTTGACGGGCAAGACTGCACTTTCTGTTATTGTCCGTTTTACCCCTGCTTGGACGAAAGAGGCGGCGGCAAATATATCCAAAGTTCAAAGGGCGGACAGGTTTGGAGCTGTGTGGATTGCTATATCCCCCACATTCCGTCTGTTGTTGAAAAAATGATGGAAGGATTGATGGAAGACGAAGCGGACACAGAAAAAATACTGAAAAAAGAATGGGCGGAAATAATTCTCCCGATTATGGAAGAAAAGGATGGCGAACAAATCCTTTCCCTGTGCCGAAAAATAAAAGATGAAAACAGCAAAAAAACGCCTCCTGAGAAAAAATCAGAAGCGAACTGCTGATTCATAAGTTACGGATTCACACGATTTTAAAAACTGCCAGACAGGAATCGATTTTTATGATACCGGAATTATCGGAAATTCTTTCAACCGCATTTGCTTACTCCCCGACAGAGCTGATATGCGTATTGATTTTAGCTGTTGTGTTGGATTTAATATTAGGGGAGCCGCCGGCAGCGCTTCATTCTGTTGTTTGGATCGGAAAATTAATCGCCTTTTTAAAAGAAAAGGCGCCGAAAACCGGACGGAAAACATACGGTATTTTTATGGCGCTCACCGTCATTTTGTTTTCAGTTTCGATTGCCATCATTGTCATGTCTGCCGCGCACCTGCCGTTTGTTCCGTTTTGGGCGTGCATTCTCATTCAAGCGATTTTTCTGAAAATGACATTCGCCGTCAAATGCATGGTTCAGCCGGCAAAAAAAATCAGAAAAATATTGGAAAACGACATAGAAACCGCCCGCAAAGAGCTGATTACATATGTCAGCCGGGATACATCCAAACTCAGCCGCCCTCAAATTATTTCGGCGGTTATCGAATCCATATCTGAAAATTATGTCGATGCGTTGCTGTCTCCGATTTTCTTTTATGTTATATTCGGGCCGTTCGGGCTGCCGGCCGCCTATTTATTTAAAGCTGCCAGCACGCTGGATTCCATGGTCGGCTACAAAAATGAAAAATACATCAAGCTCGGATGGTTTTCGGCAAAAACGACGATGTATTCAATTGGATTCCGGCACGCTTATCTCCCGCATTCATTGCTGTCGGCGCTGTAATCTCAAATCTGTTCTTATCCAAGCCCGACAGATTAAAGCCGACAGAAGGTATTCGCTTATCATTTAAAGAGCACAAAACCACACCGTCTCCGAATTCGGGATGGCCGATGGCTGCAGCCGCGGGAACGCTTCAAGTCCGCTTTGAAAAACCGAACACATATATCATTGGAGACGGATATCGAGAACCTGAACCCACCGATGTTGCGCGCGTCTCCGTTTTGATAATAACGGCATCAATACTGACAGGAGCCGCGGGATGTTTAATTATAGGAGCGGCCGGATATATGATATCAATCATTTGAGTGTTTAAAATAAATATTAAAATCAATGAAGGAGGGGAAAGATGAAACGATCGGAAATCGAAAGCGGTTTTGTAAAAAAGCAGCCGGACATTATTGAAGAAAAAGCAATCCGTACCATTACAGATTACTTGGACGCATTGGGAATTACATATGAAGAAATGGAAAACACGGCAATGGAATTTTATGTTCCGCACCCCGGAATTGAAACGCCGGAAAAAGCAAAAATTGTTTTTAAAAGAGAATTTGAATACGCCGTCAGCGATCCGAATCTTCAGCTTTTGATTTATGCCGCGCTTCTTCTTGAAAAAGAGGGGGAAAGCGGGAAACTTCCCGGAATCAGTAAAAAATCCTTTGAAAAAGACCTCTCATTTATAATTGCAGATGAAATCCTCGGAGAAGCGGTGGCGGATTACATCGCCGGCAGCAAAGGAAAATTGGAATTTGTCCGATTCGATAAGAATAAACCGGGAATTTTAAAAACCCTCGGACCGTTCATGGATGATATCATCGGCGGGCTTCTCGGAGGAGTTTCCGCAAACATGTATTCGCGCGCCGGATTTGAAGCCGGCAGAGAGGAATAAAAATGTCAATATTAAAAGCATTCAAAGCAGGTTTCGGATTTTTATCGTCATTCCGGTAGGAATCACGATGGAAGGAATTGAAGCTTTAATGAAAAACCTTTACATGTATTCGGTTGTCGGCTTTATATTGGGCGCACTCATCGGCATTGCGGCGTTTATCGCCGAATTTGCCTTAGCGCCTCTGCCGGCGGCAATTATCATCATGCTGGTCACATACGGAATTATTTGGTTTAACCATTTAGACGGTGTTGCCGACATGGGCGACGGCATGACCGCCCACGGATCTTTAGAGAAAAAAAGGAAAGCATTAAAAGACATGGCGCTCGGCGTCGGCGGAGTTGCATTTGTTTCATTGCTCATGCTTTCATTTTATACCGCCCTGACCGTACTTGAAAGCACGGCCGGCGGGATTTATGAGATGCCGGCGTTACCGTATATGGGCGCAGCATCATACCTGTTTTCAGCGGCCGCCGATGCCGGACTGAGTACAGCTGTCGGAAAAGCATTTATTGCAGCAGCCGTCATCGCATTAACCGTAACGATTGGCGAAACCTGCGGAAAACAAGCCATGCTGACGATTGCAACTTTCGGGAAAGCATTCCAAGAAGGACTCGGGTCCATGACAACCGCAGGCGGAACACGGCGAAATTTTATAATCGGAATGCTGTTTACAATAATTGTTTCCGGATTGCTTTTAGGACTTGCCGGATGGGCGGCTTTGGCCGTTTCAACGGCGGCGGCGTTCATAATTTTAAAAATAAGCAACAGACACTTTAAAGGTTTAAACGGCGACGGCATCGGCACGGCAAACGAAGTCGGACGCGTGGCGGCAATCGCAACGGTTGCTTTAACATTGCATATTATTTCCGGAGGAATGGCGTGGATGCTTTAATTATGGCCGGCGGTCTGGCTCAGCGCATGGGATGCGGCGAAAAATCATGTATCGAATTGAATGGAAAATCTTTGATTTCCTACATCATTGACGCATTGGAAAATGCGGCGGGTGTTGAGAAAATATTCGTATCCGTTACGGCGGCGACACCGCAGACAAAATCACTTATTGAAACAAAATACAAAAATTTGCAGGTTATCGAAGCGGCGGAAGGGAATTATGTCGGCGATATGATTTACTCGATTAAAAAAACAGGAGTCGTCGGACCGATTCTTGTCATCATGTGTGACTTGCCGCTTGTCCGTTCGGAAATTATTGAAGATGTGTTGGCCCAATACGAAACCTGTGAGGAACCGGCGCTTTCCGTTTATGTTCCGATTGCACTTTGCAAGCAAATCGGCATAAGACCGGATACTGTTTTCCACAAAAATACAAAACTGATTGTTCCGACAGGAATCAATATTTTAGATGCATCCGACATCTGCAACGAGCAGCCGGATTACAATTATATTGTCAATGATCCGAGATTGGCAATGAACGTCAACACACCGGAAGATTTAGAAAAATGCAAGCAGATGATGACGGAATATGATTTATAAGAACAGTTTTTGCCAATGTTAAAAACCATACCAATGTAAGAGCAATTTATAAAAACAGTATCAGCATAGAAACAATTTATAAAAATGTGTTGCTGATGTCAAAGCAAAAGAAAACAGAAAAAAACAAGGCGAAACAAAGTCTGTTTTTCAAACTTTGGCCGACTTTCTCATAAGAGATGAACCTTTTATTTCAATCTTTGATATTTGTTTCAATTCTTTTTCCGGTTTGGATAAGGAATTCGTATAATTCAAGACCCCACTGCCTGGAACGCTCGCCCGAGCTTAAAATATAGCGGGAATCGAATCTGTTATCGCTGTCAAATAATCCTAACAAAACAATTTCGTTTGTGACGGAAATTTCCGTAATATCCAGACCGTCGGGAATGACAAAAAACTTTGTGTTTTTCCAATCCAAGAATTTAACGTCATCGTATTCTGCAACACCGTCATAAACGTATTCTGAGATAATTCTCTCAAAGACGGATTGGGAATAAGCTAAGATCAATTCTGCACCGTTCTTAATCATCTGGTTATACATTTTATTATACTGCGGCTGGAAAAAATTCGATAGCGTAACACAGAAATTTGCATCCTGCATTGCGAAAACGACATCTTTATTTGCATCAAAAACGTGAGCCAAATCTGACTCAATTAATTTGCATGGTCCGAGCTCTCCGATTCTATTTAAAAGATTGGACGGGATACCTGACAAATCATGTGTTGACCAATATTTTTGGTTATTTTCATAAACACACAAAATATTCAGCAGCTGCTTAGAATTATGAGCGATTGCGCGACCCATATCCGTCAAACAGTAAACACGATCTTTGTTTTCAATTAAATCCCATTCTTCCAGTTTTTTGATTTGAGGAATCATAGCTCCCCAATTGACATTCAGCTTATCTTTGATATCATCAGATGTCTGCGGTCCTTCAAGAAGAAGAAGGAGAAGATTCTTTCGCTTATCGGAAAGAAAAATTGTATCAATTAAACACGATTTCATATTGATGTAACCTCCTAAAACATCAACAATGCAATTTTCAAAAGTTGCTGCAGCCAAGTATTTCGAGGCAAAAATCCCCATTTTTGTCCGAATCGGGCCGAAACAACTGTTTAACCATTTTTTAAGATTGTAATGGTTGGAAAATAATTTAACATTACTTTTCAGTTATCATTACAGCACATAATTAGAGAAGATATGATTTTAACCTTTCGATTATAATATTCAAAAAGGAAATGATTTTCGCAAGGAATCGAAGAGATTACAATTTTATAAAAACACAACGAAGATACATAAAATAAGCATAATGTAAAGACTAATTGTAATTACAAATATACGAATTATAATTCACAATATTAATTTTAATTTGTCGGATTAATTACTGTTGATTATAATTCATTTACAATTCATACCATTCTGTGTCTTCAAAATTTTCCCTGCTTTTATCGCTGTCCTCGTTGTGATTCAGAGCCGAATTTCTTTTGGCGGGAAGCCCGCTTTTTTTGACGGCTTCATCAATCGCATGAGAAAAATCAGCCAAGTAATCGGAACAGGAGAGGCTGTTATAGATGAATTTCTTATTCGGTTGAATGTTTTTTTCAATTGTTTCCGATTTCGGAACAATGGTTACCGGAATTTGTGTCTGTTCGGAGGCTTGAAGCATCGCTTCTCGGAAATCGCCGATGCAGTAAGCGATTCTGTACTTGTAATTGTCTTTGGTGTGTTCCAAATAAGCCGAAATTCGTTTGGTTTCGGTTTTTAAAAAATCTCGTTTTATTTTGGCGACATTACACTGCCCCATCATGAAAGAATAATTCATGAATGGGTACTCAACATCTAATTCTCTCGGAACAACGCCGCAGGTACCGAATGTCACCATGTGGACATTTTCAGATTCCAATTTTGAAAAAACAATCTCATCAAATTTTTGATGGGAAGGACTTTCATGGTACGGTTTTTTTTTGGAGCAGGGAATGAAAATACATATTTCGCGCGACGGAAGTTCATATTCCGAAATAATCCATTCATTCGCACGAACCATATCGGGATGATGAATGATATTTTCAGTATCCAGCGGTTCGTCTGATCGCTCATTTTCAGGGATAATCGGGAGAAAGATATGAAGGTTCCTATATTAAAAGCGGCGGTCAGGCAAACAATTTAAGATAATGAAAGAATAAGGATAGATTTAAATAAAAAGATCGAGCCGAAAAAAAAGAAAACGAATCGGAGGGAAAAAATTGATAAAATTGGGAATTGACGAAGCCGGAAAAGGACCTGTCATCGGATCGATGTGCATTGCCGGTGTCTGCGTTACGGAAGAGCAGGAAAACAAACTCCGAATTTTAGGCGTGGATGATTCCAAAAAACTGACGGCGAAAAAAAGAGAACAGCTTGCGGTTTCGATTAAAAAGTATGCGACGGCTTGGTATGTTTATGAAGTCGAGCCGAAGAAAATTGACGATTTGCGAAAAATCATGACGATGAACGAGATCATGGTTCTTTGTTTTTCAAAAGTGATGGAAGAATTAACGGTGCAGATGCAGAATTCAAGCAACGCTCAACCATTCGATTTGGCATTTTTAGATGCGGCCGACGTTTTAGAAGAGCGGTTTGCGCATCGTGTGAAAGAAGAATATTCTAAAAAATTCAAAACGCAATCGGAAAAAATAGAATATATTTCAAAACACAAAGCGGATACCATCAGCCCTGCCGTTTCAGCCGCATCGATTATAGCAAAAACGCACCGTGACGAGCTCATCGAAGACATCAAGAAAAAAGAAAAAGTCGATTTCGGAAGCGGTTACCCATCAGACCCGAAAACGAAAGCGTTTTTAGAAAAATGGATCAAAGAAAATGATGATTTCCCGGATTATGTTCGAAAATCATGGAAAACGGCGGAAAACTTGCGCTGAATATTANAAACAANAAAATNAAAAACAAAANAAATAAAAGACTGTTTTATCAGAAAGACCTCAGTGCATCTACCGGATTCATTTTTGCCGCGCGGTTGGCCGGATAAAGACCTGCAATAACGCCGATAATGATAGAGATGGCAATGCCCGCAAGTATTTCAAGGATGGGAAAAGCCATTGAAATGCCAATCAATGACGAGCCGACATAAGCAATCGCCAAACCGATAACTGTTCCGATTGTTCCGCCGAGAGTGCTGATAACGATGGATTCAATTAAGAACATGATTAAAACATCTTTTGAAGTGTAACCGAGCGCCTTAAATGTCCCGATTTCTTTTGTTCTTTCGGTAACGGTCACGAACATAATATTCATAATGCCGACGGAACCGACAACAAGAGAGATTCCGCCGATTGCAATCAAGAATGTTTGAAGCGTTGACGTCATGCTTTGGACCTGTTCCAAAATGTCCGCTTGATTCATTGTTCTAAACGGAATTAAATCATCATTATCTAAATTTCTCTCAGAAACACCTAAGTTGCGCGCCAAATTTCGACTGATTTCATCGTCGGCATCCTTAACACCTTCTTCTGTTTCAGCCATCGCAAAAATTGTTCGATAATCTTCTCTTCCGGTCATCTCTTTCATAACCGAAATTGGGAGATAAACGGCTGTGTTCGGATTGCTGCCGCCGCCCTGTACAAGACTCGTACTCTCCGACCCGGTAATTCCCTTCACCCGAAACGTCTGTGTCACATATTGTTTTGTGTCGTTGTTATAAATTGTAATTTGGATGGAACTCCGCGATGAAATCTGATTTTTAAAATCGTCTTCGGCGAGATCTTTTCCGATAAGAACAACAGAAGTGTCCTGATTACTGAGGAAATTACCTTCATACATCGGAACGGAACCAATGTCCTTGTAATCTTCTTCCACCCCGTATACCGTATAATTTTTGGATTCCCCCATATACGTAACCATTCCTGAGCCGGAAATTACGGGAGAAGCACCCGCAACGCCGCGTGAATTGCGGACGACTTCGACTTGCTGGTCAAAAAATAAATTTTCTTTGGCGGATGTCACCATAATGTAATTAGAGCCGCCGGAGCTGATTTGATCGGAGAAAAAGGCGCCGAAACTTGTACCGAGTGTAAAAGTTGCAATAACGGCCGCAATGCCGATAATAATACCAAGCGCCGTGAGGCCGGAGCGAAGCTTAGAGCTTTTCAAGCTTTCAATGGCCATTTTTGTGCTGTGTGCAATGCTGATCAACTTGACGCCTCCTTATAAATCTCTTAATGCTTCAACCGGATTCATTTTTGCCGCACGGTAGGACGGCTGAGCGCCGGCAATGACGCCGACGATGATGGATATGAGAATACCAAAAAAGATGCCGGATATCGGAAATGTCATCGAAATGCCAATCAGCGTAACAGCGACATAAGCAACAGCAAGACCTAAACCGGTCCCGATCACGCCGCCGATTAAGCTGATAATAATAGATTCCGTGACGAAAAGAAAGAGAACATCGTTGGAAGAATAACCGAGCGCTTTGAGCGTTCCGATTTCACGCGTTCTTTCCGTCACCGTCACAATCATAATATTCATAATACCGACAGCGCCGACAACCAAAGAAATGCCGCCAATCGCCATTAAAAAGGTTTGAAGCGATGTTGTGATTAAACCGACTTGTTCCAAGATTTCCGCTTGATTGATGATAATAAACGGTACCTTTTCGGAGTCATTGATATCGCGTTCGGAAACGCCTAAATTGACCGCTAAGCGGCGTTTGACTTCATCTGTCGTTTCATTAATGTTTTCGCGGGAATCGGCCATGGCATAAATTTCTTGATAATCCCGCTTCCCGGTCATATTTTCAAAAACGGATGCCGGAATTCCAATTAATGTGTTTTCAGACCCGCCTGTCATGAGATTCATGTCATCGGAGCCGAGAATTCCTTTCACCCTAAAATTCTCAGTGACATATTCTCCCGACTCTTGATTGTAAAATGTGATTTGGAGTGTGCTTTGAAGTCCGATTTCTTTTCGGAATGCTTCTTCNGCATATGTTTTNCCGACAACGGCGACATACGAATCTTTGTTTGTCAGGAAATTACCTTCATACATCGGAAGATTCAAAATTTCAACAATTCCCTCATCCACCCCCGAAACCGTCAGATTTTTTTCTTCGTTTGCAAATGTAACAGCCGCAACCATACTATTTTGTTTAGAAACGCTTGTAATTCCGCCTGTGTTTCGAATCAACTCGATTTGCTCGTCATACAAAATGTTATTCCGGGAAGCGAGAATCAAGATATAATTAGACCCTTCCGTATCCAATTGTTCCGACAAATATCCGGCAAAACTGGTTCCGAGAGCGAATGTTGCAATAACGGCCGCAATGCCGATAACAATTCCAAGAGCAGTCAGCCCGGATCGAAGCTTAGAGCTCTTCAGACTTTCGACGGACATTTTAAGACAATGTGAAAAACTAATCATCTTCGGAAATTCCTGCTCTTTTAAATCGTTTTTTTAATATTTTTAAAATTGTTTTTTTATGTTTTTAGAATCGTTTTAAGGGCAGCATAGAGACTTACCGGCTTTACCGGCAAATCCGCTGCATTTAACGCTTTTTAACTCTGTTTTTACTCTTTTTTAATTGCTTTTATTCCTTCTTATCTTTCTTTTTTACAAGAGATTTCAAATACGCCGGTAAAGACATATTTTTCTTTTTCTTCAAAAAGAAATGAGCAACAACGGAAACGACCAGAAGAATGATAATAAGATAGAAGAGGAGGGATAGAATTCCCGATGATTGGGAAATAGCGGATCCGATATCTAAAGTAACGCTGTCTTCATGCGCATTGTCGCCGTTATAGTAAACGGCTTTGAATTCAACGCTTGTGTTTGCGCCGGGGCTCTGTGTAATATTGAATTTTGCCGTAAATAAGTCGCCCGATTTCATTTCACCGATAAAATATTCTGTCGGATAAAAGGATGCGCCTTCGGCGACCGGAACGATCGTAACGCCGCGGACAGTTCCCTGATGATTGTTAATGATATCAATTTCAACCGTTTTTCCCGCCGCCGTAACCTGCGGTGCCTTGGATTGGATGGATTTAATGCCGGCGGAATCCACTTTTATTTCGATGTTTCTTTTGATATTGTACTCGTAAGAGCTGCCGGTTACATTTAATGTTAAAAGATAGGTTCCGTCAGGCGTACCTTCGGGAATGCTGATGCGGAACGGAATGGAGATGTTGTCGCCCGGAGCGATGATTCCTAAGTCGTTGACAGCTTCGCTTTTGACAATGATGTTGTCTTTAGAATATAAGTCGGCCGACTGAATTCTTGCATCCATCATGTAAATACTTTTGTTGGAAGTGGAAACGGTTTGATTGGTCGCATTGTTTTTTAATGTCACCCAGATGATGCCTTCATCCCCCGGCATAAAAGCTTCGGGGTTTCCGATGACCTTTTCAATGATTAATGTGCCGCGATTGTCAGTGTCAATGATTCCGCCGACGCCGACTGTGAATTTCTCTTCTGTCCAAAGAGAACTGTTGTTTGTTTTATACCGGACAGTTAAATCACGCGGTCCGTCGGGAGCGTCTTTTGCGACATACATAACATATTCGTGGTAAACTTTTGTGCCGGCGTAAATTGTGGAATAGGTTTTAGAAGAATCAGCGGAAGATGCTGAAAAAACACCGTCTGAAACAACTTGAATAACGACGTTGTCTAAGGGGCCGTCACCGATGTTTTCGGCTTGAATCCAGAAACGGATTTGCTGACCCGGCTGAGCGGGATAAGGCGTTTGATCGACCAGCGTGATTTTTAATCCGGGAGCAGCAGACGCAACTCCAGAGAATAAAGAGAAGAGAAGCATGAATATAACAAACATGCGGAGCGCAGAGTTAAAGATATTTTTAGTCATTTTTTCACCAAAAAGATAAACCTGAAATCGTATAGAATCAGAACATATGTTTACCAAAATTTTATACGATGTTTACAATAAACCTTTAAATAGATTTCTCCTTACATTTTTAATAAGATAAATAATTATTGAAAGAGTTATGAAAGACTCAATTCAAAAATTAGAAACAGCTACCGAATTAATTGATGTTTCTGAATTAGCAAGAGAAATTTGGACGGAGCATTACACTTCTTTAATCGGTTCCGCTCAAACGGAATATATGATTTCAAATTTCCAATCTGCCGACCGCATTAAAAAAGACATTGCTGAAAAAGGATATTCGTATTTTGCGGTTTATGACGAAAAGAAGCCGGTCGGCTATTTTGCATTGCAGCCGGATGAAAAGGGTGTTTTTATCAGCAAGATATACGTTTTGAAAGAATATCGGCAAAGAGGAATTGCGAAAAAAATGATTCAATTTTCATTGAATTTTGCAAAAGAAGCGACCCGATCAGAAAAGTCGGCATTTAATGCCGCCTCCCATGAAAAACCATGTTTGTGGCTGACTGTGAATAAAGGAAATCTCGGTTCAATTGAATTTTACAAAAAAGTCGGATTTGAAATCAGCGAGGAAATTGTAACCGACATTGGAAACGGATTTGTGATGGATGATTATGTAATGACTTTCTTTTTTGAAACAAACTCATAAAAAAATAAATAAAAACGGATCAATCAGATAGATCCGGTTTCGTGGGCCGCCAATTGTTCCATAACCGCCAACTGCTCATTTTTCATGTGCTGAACAAAT
>JGI994J12354_10002773_pt1 | contig 16753 bp, 11 predicted proteins | sample IntmicLarv3ML3BL_FD_12354 | JGI IMG/M metagenome (IMG submission 12354) | reverse complement strand
GCGATTCAAAATATCCATTCAGACGTTTCAAACTGGAATAAGTAAGAGCTTTCGCCGCTGTCGCTAAGTTTTTAGTAAGCCTTTGAATTAATCAGTGCTTACTTAGTGTTTTTCTGTTTTCACTATTTCTTGAACACTCCGAACACCGCGTCCTCGCCGTTTATGCTCCATTCCTTAACATAACCGCCGTCCGCCTTTCCGAAAATGACGTTGTCAGCCAAGACCTCCGCCGCAATCAGCTTGCTGTTTCGTTCAAACACGCCGTTTATCGCAGGCGTTGATTCATAATAAGCATCTATTCTGTCCAAAACCTCGAAATCCGCTTCCTTGCGCATTGTTTGAAGCTTGCTGACAATCTCGCGTACGAAGCCTTCCTCGATTAATTCGGGTGTCAATTCAACGTCGAACACGACGGTGACCTGCGCGTCAGAATCGCCGACAAAACCGAGCTTGTCTCCGATTTCGATCAACAAATCCTCTTCTGTCAAAGGAATTTCTGTTTCCTCAATTGTCACATTATATGGCTTGTCATTCGTTGCTTTTCTTATTTCCGCCATAAATTCGTTGCCGTCAACATTTGTCAAAAATTCGGACAGTTTTGGCAGAAGTTTGCCGGCTTTTTTGCCCAAGGTTTTAAGCTGAGGTTTGAATTTATAGGTTGAAAACCGTTCCATATCCGTAATAAACTCAACGTTCTTCACATTAAGCTCGTTCGCGGCGACCCTTGAGAACATTTCATCAAGCGTTCCCTCGGCTTTCACATACATTTTTCCTATCGGCTGGCGGTTTTTAATGTTCGCTTTGTTTCTCGCCGAACGCCCCAGAGTCACAACCTTGAGAGTCAAATCCATTTTGCTTTCCAAATCAGCGTCAATCAACGCCGAATCACAAACAGGATAGTCGCACAAATGAACGCTCACAGGCGCCGATTTGTCAACGCTTCTTACGATGTTTTGATAAATCGTTTCGGTAATAAACGGCGTAAAGGGCGCTGCAACTCTTATTAAATCATAAAGAACCTTATAAAGCGTCAAATAAGCGTTTATCTTGTCCTGCTCCATTCCCGACGCCCAAAAACGCTCGCGGTTTCTTCGCAAATACCAGTTCGAAAGCTCGTCGACAAAATCGTTCATGGCTCTTGCCGATTCTGTTATTCTATATTCTTCCATGTTTTTATCAACAAATTGAATCAACGTGTTGAGCTTCGACAAAACCCATTTGTCGGTAATGTCAAGTGTCGCTTCGTCAATTTTGTGTTCAAGCGGGTTGAAACCGTCAATTCCTGCGTAAAGGATATAGAAAGCATAGCTGTTCCACAATGTTCCGAGGAATTTTCTTTGCCCCTCGCTTACAGCTTCTTCATAAAATCTGCTCGGCAGCCACGGTGAGCTTCCAAAATAGAAATACCATCTTGCGGCGTCTGCGCCCTGTTTTTCTAACGCTACGAATGGGTCGACGACATTGTTTTTGTGCTTCGACATCTTTTGACCGTCTTTGTCTTGAACGTGACCCAAAACCACCACGTTTTCATAGGGTGATTTGTCGAACAGCACGGTCGAAATCGCCAATAATGAATAGAACCAGCCGCGAGTTTGGTCGATTGCTTCCGAAATGAAATCGGCCGGGAAATTTTCGTCGAAAAGCTCTTTGTTTTCAAACGGATAGTGCCATTGCGCGAACGGCATAGAACCCGAATCGAACCAACAGTCGATAACCTCTGTCACGCGCTTCATGCTTCCGCCGCAATCCTCGCATTTCAAGAATACATTGTCAATATAAGGTTTGTGCAGCTCTAAATCCTGCGGTGGCGCGTCAATCGCCATTTTTCTGAGTTCTTCAACGCTGCCGATCATGTGGCGTTTTCCGCAGGAGCATTCCCAAATCGGAAGCGGCGTTCCCCAATAGCGCTCGCGGCTCAAGCCCCAATCGACGACGTTTTCAAGGAAACTGCCGAAACGCCCGTGCTTAATGTTGTCGGGAAGCCAGTTCACTGTTTCGTTGTTTTTAAGGAGATTGTCGCGAACCTTCGTCATTTCGATAAACCAAGTGTCACGCGCGTAATAGATTAACGGCGTGTCACAGCGCCAGCAGAACGGGTAGCTGTGTTCATAATCAGCTTCTCTGAACAATACGCCGTTCGCTTTCAAATCTTCAATTATTTTCGGGTCGGCGTCTTTAACGAACATTCCCGCATAATCTGTTCCCGAAACGAAATTTCCCTGTGCATCCACAAGCTGAACAAATTCAAGCTTATATTTTTTGCCGACACGGCTGTCATCTTCGCCGAATGCGGGCGCGCAATGAACGATTCCCGTTCCGTCTGCAAGCGTTACGTAGGGGTCGCAAGTGACAATGTGTGATGTTTTTCCTTCAAAATCAAGAAATTTGAACATCGGCTCATACTTTTTATATTCAAGGTCAGAACCTTTCATCTTTTCGATTATTTCATAATTCCCCTCGCCCAAAACCTTTTCTGCGAGAGCTTCGGCAAGAACATAGGTCTCGCCGTTCGGCGTGAATTTGGCTTTAACGTAAGTTTCTTTAGCGTTCACGATTAATGCAACGTTTGAAGGCAAAGTCCAAGGTGTTGTCGTCCACGCCAAGAAGAATTCGTTTTCGCCGCCGTCAACTATTTTAAATTTAACATAAACCGATTTTTCCTTAACGTCGGCATACCCCTGCGCAACCTCGTGGCTGGAAAGCGCCGTGCCGCAGCGCGGGCAATAGGGAACAACCTTGTGTCCTTTGTAAATCAAGCCTTTGTCCCAAATCGTTTTAAGCGCCCACCAAACCGACTCAATATATTCGTTGTGATAGGTAACATAAGGCTCGTTCATGTCTGCCCAAAAGCCGACACGCTCGCTCATTTTGCGCCATTCTGCCTCATATTTCCAAACGCTTTCCTTGCATTTTTTTATAAACGGTTCAACGCCGTATTTTTCTATTTCGGGTTTGCCGCTTATTCCGAGCAGTTTTTCAACTTCAAGCTCAACGGGAAGACCGTGTGTGTCCCAGCCTGCTTTTCTCAGCACTTTATAGCCTTTCATCGTTTTGTAACGGGGAATCAAGTCTTTAATCGCCCGTGTCAAAACGTGGCCGATGTGCGGCTTTCCGTTTGCCGTCGGCGGACCGTCATAAAAAGTGAAAACAGGCGCGTCTTTCCTTGCTTCAATGCTTTTTTCAAACACATTGTTTTCCTGCCAAAGATTGAGAACGTCAAGCTCTCTTTCGGCGAAACTCAAGTCCTTTGAAACCTTTTCATAAACAGACATTTTCCAAACCTCCGATTTTGGTAAATAAAAAAACCTCGCGTCCAAACACAGGACGGAGGAATTTCCGCGGTACCACCTGAATTGGCTTAATCTTTAATTATCAAGCCCTCTCAAAGCCCTTAACGCGGGCAAACGAATTCGCATAATCGTGCGTTGATTTTCCTTTAACGGCATATACCCTTTTCCACCAAACAAGGGTTCTCTGCGATATTGCCGATAAACTACTCTTCGCACTTGCGCTTTTCTTTCATTTCATTATTATGCATTATATCTTCTTTATCATGTTTTGTAAAGCAGAAATTTTTGCCGCCCGTAGGGCATGTTATTATCCTCTGCATGTAATTCTGAGCGAATGCGAAGAATCTTTGCCCTACTTCCTGCGCAAATATGCCGTGACTTCCTGCCGATTGTGAGTTAAATTCTTCAACGCCAAAAGCTCATAGTTTTTATCCAAAATTTCCAACGATTCATCAATGCTTCTTCCAATGTCGGAAAACGGCAGCTTCAGCGTCACGACAGCCCTTGCGTCAGCTTCAAGATTGTGCGCCAAAACATTCATGATTTCGGCGGTAAGCTGCGGCTCGATGTTCATGTCATTCACGGCAAGCTCGAATTTTTCGCCGAACTCAAGGTCTTGAATTTTTGCCTTAAAATGCTTTATTCGCGGATTTTCTAAAAGCTCAGGTTTCAAATCGCCCGGGTCAACGGCATAGACAGTAAAACCATAATCGGCGAGAACCTTGCTCCAGCCGCCGGGAGAAGCGCCGCAATCAAGTGCGAACCCTTCGCCTGTAATGTTAATTTTAAATTTATGAATCGCCTCTTTAAGTTTGTTTTCGGCGCGCGAAATTTCTCTGCCGCTTCCGCGCGAAAGCAAGCGATATTCGTCGCTGTGGAAGTTATAATTGTCCGCCGCGCGCGAAAAACCGCAGAAAAGCTCATTGTCCACGGCAAGCACAGAAATGACGAAAACATCGTCATCGCCGACCAGTCCATAATCCGAAAAGCAAGGCACAGCACCCAGCTCGTCAAAATGTGTCCCGATTTTAACCTCGACATCTTTCGCCGAAAAGTCATAGCCGCCGATTAGCCTGCATTGGACAGAAAAATTGTCCCCTGATGAAAGGTTTGTAATTTCCTTCACTTTTTCAAAAACAACCGAAACGCCGCCCACGGTGTTTGAGGTTGCGTTTATCGGCATTATGTGGCGAATGAAAATCGGGTCTTTCGGAAGAGCTTCTTCGAATTCGACAATCGAAAGATTTCTCGCCAAATCCCGAACGAAAACGCCGTCCGCTTTTTTTGTTTCGTTTAATGCGGCTTTTCTGAAGCCGGGAAAATAAGTTATAACATATTTCATTGGTAACTCTCCTATGCTTTAATTCTGTTTAGGTTATTGAGAATCTCTTTAGGCGTTGAGATTGCGGGTCAAAGCCCGAAATAGACTTGCAACGAAATTGGAATCAGCTGTTTATAAAATGCGTTGAAGCCCGCATTTTATAAACAACAAAAGGTAATTTCGTTACAAGCTTAATGATGTCGTGGGGGAGAAGTGTTGTGGATGACTTTTTTATTTCGCAACAGCCTATTCAATTAATCATCGGTTATTTAATTCTGTTAAATTTCGAAACATTTAATAAAACGCCCATCATTGCCATTAAAAACGCCAGCGACGTTCCGCCAAAGCTGATAAAAGGAAGAGGGATGCCGGTGTTGGGAAGAGTGTTTGTTACAACAGAGACGTTTATTATAACTTGAACACCGATTTGTGCAACAATGCCCGTCGCTATTAAACTTCCGAGCAAATCTGCGGCGTTTAGCGCGACCTTAACGCTGCGCCAAATAAGAATGCCGAAAAGCAACAACACGACCGCCGCGCCGAAGAAGCCGAGCTCTTCGCAAATTACGGCGAAAATAAAGTCGTTTTGCGGCTCGGGCATATATTTCAACTTTTGTCGCGATTGCCCAAGCCCAAGCCCGAACAAACCGCCCGAAGCGACGGCGTAAAGCGATTGAATTGTTTGAAAACCGATGTCAGTCGGAAATTTCCACGGATCTTTCCACGCTTCGAGACGCCCGCCTCTGAACGATCCTGAAAAAAATTGCAAATACATAAATAAAGCACCCGCGCCGCCGAAAGCCGAACCCAAAAGAAGCTTGACCCGTGACCTTGAAACAAACAGCATAGAGAAGCCTATGGCGACGATTATCAAAGCTGTGCTCAAATTGTTGCCCCAAAAAACAAGAAAGCAGGGCAACGCGACAATTGCCGCACTTCCGAGAAGCCCGCTGAGTGATTTGGTTCTGTCTTTTCCTCCCGCCAAAAAATACGCCAGCATCAGCACAACCATCGCCTTGGCGAATTCGGACGGCTGAAACGAAATTCCCAAATTAACCCATCTGTAAGCGCCATTTACAGGTTCGCCATAAAGCCTGGCATAAACCAGCAGACCGTTTGCAATGGCGTAAAAGAACGGAATGACCGGGCCAAGCAAATGATAATCTATCATAGCCATAACAATCATTGCGACAAAACCCAAACAAGCTGCAAAAAATTGCTTTCTGAAATAGAAAAACATGCTGCTTACTTTCGGGTCTCTGAGAGCCGAGTAATAGCTTGAACTTAAAACCATGACGATTCCGATAAGCAAAAGAATGAAAACGCATATAAAAATAATCGGGTCATAATCCGTGACTAATATTTGCCGCTTGGTACGTGCGGGCGTTTCTGCTCTCTTTTGCGGCGACGGGCGGCGATAGTTTCTGCTACTGTTATTCATCGGCAATCAAATCCTTCACATATTCTTTAAAAACTGTCCCTCTGTGTTCATAGCTGTCAAACATGTCAAAGCTTGCGCAGGCGGGCGAAAGAAGAACAACATCGCCGCAAATTGCCGATTCTTTGCAAATTCTGATGGCATTGCGCAAATCGTCGGCAAGCGTATAATCCTCAAACCCGTTTTTGTCGCAGGTTTCCTTGATTTGACCGCTTGTTTTTCCGATTAAAACAAGTTTTTTAACCTTGCCCTTAAAAAGATTAACCCAATCGGTAAAATCTGTCTTTTTATCATATCCGCCGCCAATCAAAAGGATTGGTTGGTCAAACGCTTCAAGAGCCTTAATTGCCGCGTCTGTGTTTGTCGCCTTTGAATCGTTGTAATATTTTGCGCCGTTTATTTCTGTAATAAATTCAATTCTGTGTTCTACACCCTCGAAATTTGCGACCACTCTACGAATAGTTTCGTCAGGAACACCTGCGCATTTGGCCGCCGCGACCGCAGCCATCACGTTTTCAACGTTGTGCGCTCCGGGCAATTTTATTATGTAAGGTTCATTTTCCAAATCCTGCACATTTTGGAAAAAAACAGTGTTCGACCTGACTCTTTCCGACATCGTCCTGCACATTTCGTCGCCGAAATTTATAACCGAGTAATCGTTTTCGCCTTGATTGGCGAATATTTTTTCTTTTACCGCGCCATAATTTTCAAACGTGCCGTGTCTGTCTAAATGGTCGGGTGTCAAATTTAGAATGACAGCGACCTGCGGCTTGAAATCGACCGTTGATTCGAGCTGAAAACTGGAAACTTCGACGACGGCGAAAGCTTCTTCGGGCAAATCGAGAACCTTGTCTGTAAATGGGTCGCCAATGTTTCCGACAGTCACACTTCCCGGTTTGTATGCTTTCATAATTTCACCGATTAGTGCCGTGGTGGTGGTTTTTCCGTTTGTTCCCGTCACTGCAATGATGTTTTGGGGGCGAAGCCTGTAAGCAAGCTCGATTTCGCCGATAATCTCAATGCCTGCCGATTTCGCTTTTTCAATGAAAGGCAGATTATAGGGAATGCCGGGACTGATAATGATTAAATCAAAATTTTGAACAATGTCGTCGGGATTCTTTCCCAAATAAAGCTCTATCCCATATCCGGAAAGATTATTGAAATATTCGGGTTCTTTTATTTCCTCAAGCGTCTTTTTGTCTTGAACTGTGACGAATGCGCCAAGTTTTGCCAACAAAACAGCGCTCGAAACGCCCGAACGCGCCAAGCCGCAAACTAAAACCCTTTTTCCTTTATATTTATTCGTATTATTCAAAGCAAATATGTTCCTTTCTTTTATAAGTTCTGCGTGGCCAAAAACGCAATCAAACAAGCGACCGCCGTCACGACATAAAACAACGAAACCACTTGTGTTTCTTTCATTCCGCCCAGTTCAAAATGATGATGAAGCGGCGCCATTCTGAAAATTCGTTTGCCTTTTGTGATTTTAAAATAACCGACCTGCAAAATGACCGAAAGCGATTCGGCGAAGTAGACAATTCCTGCAATTCCGAGAACTATCGGCATTTTTAACAATATCGCGACGGTCGCGACAAACCCGCCCAAGGCGAGAGAACCCGTGTCGCCCATGAAAACTTTTGCAGGGTGAGAATTGAACAACAAAAAGCCCATTAAAGCCCCACCTGCCGCAGCATTTACCGTGGTTAGAGGGCTTTTCAAAGTATAGGAAGTAAACAGCAAAAATATCGAAACAATGGCGGTAACGCCCGAAGCAAGCCCATCAAGCCCATCGGTGAGGTTTACGCCGTTTGAGAAGCCCAAAAGAATGAACAAAAGGAACGGAACGGTCAGCCATTTGAAATCAATATAAAAAGCGTTGGAAAACGGAATGTATACGCTTAAATCAGCGCCCGAAGAATAGAGATAGGTTATGAACATTCCGGCAACAGCTAATTGCGAGAGAATTTTTTGGTAGGCGCGAAGCCCGAGAGATCGCCGCTTGACCACCTTAACAAAATCGTCGGCAAAGCCTATCGCGCCGAAGCCGAGCGTTGTGAGCACGACGGCAAGAATGTCCTTGTTTCCCTTGCCGAAAACAAGCGCCGCTATTGTCATTCCCGCGAGAATCACAAGCCCGCCCATGACGGGCGTTCCTGCCTTGGTTTGGTGTGATTGAGGGCCTTCCTCCCGAATGCTCTGTCCGTATTTAAGCCTTGTTAAATAAGGGATTGCTATCGGGCAAACTATTACGCAAACGGCAAACGCGGCAAGGGCGGCGTAGATTGCGTTTATCAGAGAACTGTCCATTGTTTGTTAATCCTTTCTTAATTTTAACGTTCTGCAATTGTGTGTAATTGGGTTTTCTCGGTTGTTTTAGCCTCTTGTTTCGGCAAGAGCAGAACCTTTGCCTACATAGTTTCGGTCAAAACTCCAGACACAATTTCTTCAAACTTCATTCCACGCGACGCTTTGACCAAAACAGCGTCAACACCTGCCAACAACTCAACCAATCTGTCAGACAACACCTGCTTGTTCTCAAACCAATAAACGCAGTCACTTCTAACTTCCTCTGCGCCCATAAAAATATTCTCGGCGTTTTCTCCGGCGCAAATAATCAAATCAACGCCCTTTTCAGCGGCATAATGCCCAACCTCGCGGTGAAGTTTCGCCGAATGTTCGCCAAGCTCTAACATATCACCCAAAACACAGGCGGTTTTGCCGTCAGCTTCCAAAAGCACGTCAATGGCGGCTTTCATTGCGTCGGGATTTGCGTTATAACAATCATTTATAATCGTCAAACCGCTTTTCGCGGTCACAATTTCCATTCTGTTTGCCGATGACGGCTTAAATTCGGCGATTCCCTGCGCGATTTCATCAGACGAAAGCCCGAGAGCTTCGCCAACCGCCGCCGCCGCCAAAGCGTTGTAAATCATGTGTTTTCCCGGCAAATTAACACGCGTTTCGCTGCAATCGTTAATTTTAAAAGAAGTTCCGAACAACCCATGCTTTTCTATTTCGGAAGCATAAAAATCATAAATTTTGTTAATGCCGTAAAAAACAGCATCGCCGCGAATTTCCTTGATTTTCGCCAGCATATAATCATCGCCGTTGGCAACAATCACACCGTTTGGTTTCAAATAATCGAAAATTTCACACTTTGCCTTAAAAATGTTTTCGCGGCTTCCAAGTTGCTCTAAGTGTGCCGTTCCGACATTTGTCAGCACGGCAACATTCGGGCGAGCGACCTTCGAAAGCCTGTGAATTTCGCCGAATCCGCTCATTCCCATTTCAAGAATTGCCGCTTCATGTGACGAATCGAGGCGAAAAACCGTTAGCGGCAACCCTATTTCGTTGTTATAGTTTCCTTCGGTTTTCAATGTTTTAAGTTTAACCGACAAAACGGAATGAATCAAGTCTTTTGTCGTAGTTTTTCCTGCGCTGCCCGTTACTGCGACAACGGGAATGTCGAAGCGCGACAAATAATATTCCGCCAAATCAAGCAGTGCCTTTTTTGTGTCGTCAACAAAAATGACAGGCTTTTCAATTTCAATAATCTTTTCCGACAACACGCACAACGCGCCGTTTTCAAATGCGCTTTCAATATAATCATGACCGTCGTGATTTTCGCCGACAATCGGGATAAACAATGAATCAAGAAGTTCATCGCGGCTGTTTGTTGAAATGTTTGAAATTTTCAATTCGCAGTCAATGCCCGACGAATTTATTCTGCCGTTGACTGAGCCGATTATTTGACTTAATGATAAACTTTCCAAAATTAATTCACCCTTTTCCTCTTCAAATTGATTGAAAAAATAAAAATCCAAGCATACGAGGTCATCAAGGCGCATCTTTGAATCAATCCCGCCCATTCGTTAAGTGGGCTTGCCGTCGGTTGAGCGATTTTCATTAAAACGATAGTGAATGTCATTATGATAAAAGCAGCAAACGATGATATTCGCATAATCTTCCGACCTTTTTCCTTTCGAAAGTGCCTCCAAAAGACAAAACAGATTACATCTGACAAAGAAAACACCAGCGCCCCGAAAATACCGTGAATAAAGCCTTGAACACTTTGTTGATTGTCAAACATTGAAGCAGAATCGGTGGCAAAACACCCCGATAAAAAATAGCACACAGCGACAATCCCAAGCAATTTCGAACCGATTCGCGGCAATTTTTCTTCGGGAAAGAATTTTGAAGAGCCGATTGAAAAAATTAATAAGCACAAACCCAAAAACATAAAATTAACGATTTGAATCCAGCCGTTTGAAACAATCGAAAGCTCGCTGACGTACATATGAACAGGATTATAGTCGGGGCGAAGTAAGCCGTTTAAAGAAAACGACAAAACAAACCCGACAGTGCCGACAATTCCCGCCCACGGCGCAATTTTTTTAATCAAATGATCTGACAGTTTCAACATCATCAAAATGCACCCTGCGTCCGTTCTCAAACTCTTGATAATCCTCGCTGCCTTTTCCTGCCAAAATCACGCTGTCGCCCGATTTCGCCATTTCCAATGCCGCGAAAATCGCTTTTTTCCTGTCTGTTTCTTTTATATAATCTGTTCCCGTGGTAATGATTCCTTTTTCTATTTCTTCTATAATATTTTCGGGAACTTCGTTTCGGGGATTGTCGGAGGTCAAAACGCAAAAGTCGGACAGCTTGCCCGAAATTTTCCCAATAATCGGGCGTTTTTCCCTGTCTCTGTCGCCGCCGCAACCGAAAAGCGTGATGATTCGCCCTTTTGTGAACTCACGAACGGTTTTGATAATGTTTTCAATCGCGTCGGGCGTGTGGGCATAATCGATAATAACGCTTATTCCACGCTTGTTTGAAACGCTTTGAAGCCGCCCCGGAACGCCTGTTATTTTGGAAACGCCGGAAATAACTTTCTCAAGAGGCATGTTTATTTCGAGAGCAGTTGCAATGCAAGCAAGCGCGTTGTAAAGTGTGAAGCGACCCGGAACATTGAGCGTGAAGCGGCTTGTAATTCCATTGTGTTCAACATCGAACGATGTTCCTTCAGCTGAAAATTCAATGTTTTTGGCGAGATAATCGCCGTTGTTAATGCCGTAGGAAAGCATGTCAATCCTTGCGTATTCCTTCAAAAAACCTGCTGAAGCAACATCGTCGGCGTTTATAATTCCAAGCGCACAAATGTCGAACAGGCTCGCTTTCGCTTTTAAATAATTTTCCATCGTTTTGTGGAAATCGAGGTGATCCTGCGTGAAATTCGTGAAAATTCCCGCGTCAAACGACACGCTTCCGACTTTGTCGAGCGCCAAAGCGTGCGAGGTTACTTCCATTAAAACATAGTTTACACCGCGCATCGCCATTTCCGCGAAAATCGCGTGAAGCTCTATTGTGTCGGGTGTTGTTGAGGTTTTATATTTAATGTTGAGAACTTCGCCTTTGGCGACAATCCCCGACGTGCCGATTATTCCGACCGTATAGCCGCATTCTTCCAATATTTTTTCGAGAAAATAGGTGACGCTTGTTTTGCCGTTTGTTCCTGTAACACCGATTATTCTCATTCTTTTGGCGGGATTGCCGTAGAAATTCCCTGCTAAGGTGTTCAGCGCGTGTCTTGTCGATTTGACCAAAACGGCGGTTATGTCGGGAGGAAAATGAACGTCCTCCCGCTGACAAACCACGACCGTTGCGCCGTTGTTTGCTGCACTTTCAATGAAATCGTGCCCGTCGGAATTAAACCCGCTTATGCACACGAAAACAAAGCCTTCTCCAACGTTTCTTGAGTCAATCGTCACGCCGAGAATGTCCAGCGACTTTTTCCCATATTGAATTATTTCATATTCGACATTTTCCAAAACATCGCAAAGTTCCATAAGCGTCACCTATAAAATTTTTAATTTATAAAATTTCTAATTTATTAGTTAAAGTTAATCTTGCTTCCCGTTTTCTGCGATTCGTAGGCAAACTCCATCATTTCCGACAAGCTCTCAGCCGAATCGTAATCATATTCAATTTTTCCCGAAACCCATTGCTCCATCGGGATTTTCAGCGGTTCAATCTCGGAAAGGTCAACGTCCTCCCAATCATTGTCTCCGATTTTCATTTTAACGTCCGTGCCGTTAATCATAACCGAGCCTTTCGTGCCGTAAAGTTCAAGCACAAACGGTGAATAGGGAGAAACAAAGCCCGTTTCCGAAACGGCTATAGCCCCGTCTTCATAAGAGAAAACCGAAACGCAGTTGTCGTCTGTTCCTTTTCCTGCGCTTTCCGTGAACATCGAAACTACATCGGACGGTCTGCCGAGAAGCCAGCGGATAAGATACATCGGGTGCGACCCCAAATCCATCATTGCGCCGCCGCCTGTTTCCTCATTATTGAAGAAATGTTCGGGAAGCCAACCGAAAACGATTCCGCCGTGGGCGTTTCTTATTCTCAAATATGTTATTTTTCCCAATTCTCCACTGTCTATCATCTTTTTCGCGAAAAGATTATGCTTGAGCCCTCTTTGGAACAACGCGATGCAGAAACTGACGTTGTTTTTGTCGAGAGCCGCTTTGATTTCGCGGCATTCTGCGACATTAAGCCCCAAAACTTTTTCCGAAAAAGTATGTTTCCCTGCGTTTGCCGCTTTGATAATAATTTCCTTGTGTTGAGTTGTTGCCGTGGAAATAATTACGCCGTCTATTGTTTTGTCTGCAAGAACCGTGTCTAAGTCGGAAACAAACGGTTTGTTAAACTTTCCGGCCAATTCTTTCCCGCGCGCTTCGTCCTCATCCCAAACGCAAGCAAGCTCTGAGTCTTCAATCTTGTTAACCTCATCTGCATATTGATAGGCATGAACGTGCCAGCCGCTTAATAATGCTGCTCTGAACATAATTTTCCGCACCTTTCTTCTTTTGTATTTTATTATTTATTTTGATGGGAAACATCAATCCGATGTAACCCTGTTTTTTCCGTCATGCTTGCTTTTATACATCAACCCGTCCGCGCGTTCCGTGACAGAATCAATCGTATCCCTGGGTTTTGCCAAGGTAATTCCAACAGAAACGGAAACATTCAAAGTGTTTTCGCCGCAGGCGATTTCCGTGTTTGCCACTAACTGCCGAAATTTCTCTGCGATAATAGGCACGTCAGCCGGATTTGTCACAGAGTAGACACCTATCATTTCTTCGCCGCCCCATCTGCCGACAAGGTCGTCTCTGCGGACGCTGTTCTTTATGCTTGAAGCTATGTTTTTCAATACGGCATCACCGATATCGTGTCCATATTCGTTGTTGAAATTTCTGAAGTTGTCTATGTCGGCGAAAAGTACGGCGAATTGTTTCCCGAAATGGTTATATTCGTCGAGTTTATAACTGAGAAAACTTTCTAAATAGCGGCGGTTCGGCAAGCCTGTTAAGGTATCGTGCATCGCTATTCCGGTCAAACTTTCAACCAAATTATCGTCGTAAACAACGGGCGAATTTCGGGTGAAAACTTCCACAGCGCCTATGATTTTTCCGCCCTCATGAATCGGAAAAATATTTACATGAATTGGAATTCTATAGCCATTTTTATGGCGGACAAACACCCGCGCTTTTCTTTGTTCTCCATCGATTATAGTGTTAAAAAGCGGGCAAGACGTTGAACAAAGAGGTATTCCGTCCTCGCTTATGTGATTAAGTTTGCTGTTCTGACAGCTCTTTCCCAAAATTTCTTCGGATGAATAACCTGTTATTTCCTCTGCCGCCTTGTTCCAAAAGCTTATTTCACGAGCTTCGTTTACAAAATAGACACCGTCGTTTAAATTGTTGATGATGTTAAAATACAGTTCGCTCTGTTCCATGACAACAGCCCTTTCATCTGTCAATTTCATCTGAATTTAATAGTACCGCACATTTGTATAAAAAGCAAGGGCGCATATGCATCTTCACTCCAAATCAATTCAAATTTAATATAACAACCGCACCCTGATTCACCAACTCCCCCGCGGCGGGAAATTGCGAAACAACCACATCCTCGCCCTCTTCACCTCTAAATTCGACCGAAATTTTCAAAACCTCAGCCATTTTCTTAACCGTTTTAGAATCCAGCCCCGAAAAATCGGGAACGCCGACCTGCCCAACACCGTTCATTTTCAATTCCTCCTCCGAATAAATCGGCTCGATTCCCATGTACGGCAAGACATTTTCCAAAAGCTCCTTCATGGCGGGTCCCGCGACCTGACCGCCGTAATGTGCGCCCTCAGGTTCGTCTACCAACACAAGCACGGCAAGCACAGGTTCTTCCGCAGGTGCTATCGTCAAAAACGATGAAATATATTTGCCGCCGCCTCTTGGAAGCTTCTCGCTGGTAGCGGTCTTTCCGCCGATTCTGTAGCCGGGGATATATGTTCTGTTTCCTGTTCCGAATTCCACAACGCTTTCCAAAATTTCGCGCATCAATTCGCTTGTTTTCTCATCTATCACCGATTCACCTTTTTCCAGAACCAAATTTTCGACGATGTTTCCGTCCTTATCAATTATTTTCGAGCCGACACGCGGCGTGATTAAATAACCGCCGTTTATCGCCGCCGAAACCGCCGTCATCAGCTGAAGCGGCGTGATTTGAAAGCTTTGCCCGAAGCCCATTGTCGCAAGCTCGACAGACCCGATGTTTTCGAGCTTGTGCATTATTCCGACCGCTTCGCCGGGCAAATCCACGCCCGTTTTCTTGTCAAAACCGAATTTCAATAAATATTCATAAAACTTTTCCGCGCCAAGCCGCTCCGCCGTAATCATGAAAACAGGGTTGCACGATTTTTGAACACCCTCTATGAAATTCAATGTGCCGTGGGAGCGCGGCGAAAGCCAACACCTTATATACCGCCCGCCGACAGTCAATCCGCCCGCACAGTTAAATGTGCTTGCTTCGTTTATAACTCCCTCCTGCAACCCCGCCGAGGAGGTTACAATTTTAAAGGTAGAACCGGGCTCATAGGTGTCGTTTATCGCGAAATTGCGCCACATTGCGTTTAAATATTCCATTTGCTTTGCCGAATCGAATGTCTCCCAGAGAGCGGCTAATTTCTCATCACAAATTGTAAAAGGGTCGTTCAAATCAAAGCCCGGTTCGTTCGCAATCGCATAAATTTCGCCGTTTTGAGGATTCATCACGATTATAAGCCCGCGTTCGGCGTTTTTCGCTTCAACAATTTTGCTTATGGTTTGCTCGGCATATTGCTGGATAATGACGTCAATGCTCGTGACAAGGCTGTTTCCTGTTTCGGGCGGAATCCTTAAAATGTCACCGTTATCGACGTTTATGCCGCTCGCGTCGGTTTCTGTCAAAATTTTGCCGTGAGAACCCGCCAAAACGGAATCATATTTCGCTTCAAGCCCGATTATTCCCTGATTGTCGCGCCCGACAAAGCCGATTATCTGTGATGCGAGTGTGGAATATGGATAAATTCGCTTAATATCCTCGTCAACGATAACGCCGTCCATGCCGAGCGCTCTGATTTCGTCGGCAATTTTCTTGTCAACTTTCATTTTCACCCGCTCTAATGCGACGCGTTTTCGGCATTTTTCCAGAACCTTGTCATAATCAAGCTCTAACATCTCCGATAAAATGCGAGCGACCGTCTCTGCGTCTTTAATCTGTGCGCGAATGACGCTTATTGAATAAACTGTTTCCGTCGTCGCCAGCGCTTTCATGTTTCGGTCATAAATCACACCTCTGTCGGGCGTAATCAGCCTGTCCCTTGTTTGTTGTTCATACGCCAAGCTCTGAAGCCTTTCCGATTCAAACGCTTGAATGTAAAACACTCGAAACGTCAGAAACAGCAGCGCCGCTTCACACACGAGCATTAAAATCAACAGCCTTTTTTTGCTTTTTATTGATGGTTTTTTCATTGAAACAACATTCCTTAATTAAAACAGGCTTTAGATATATTTATTAAAGGAAACGGGATAATATGTCACGCTTGACGGGGCGGGTGTTTTGGGGCATAATGGTATGGTAAGCAGTCTTTCAGACAGAATGGAGGGTATTAAAATGATAAAAATAAAGGTGTTGGAAGAACTTTCGCCGAAAATGAGAAAGCTTATTTTTATGAGCTTTTCTTTACTTTGTTTCATTGCGGTCGGGGTCTGTTTGATTGTTAACACAGCAATTGACAGACAAATTACATGGGCGGCATATCCGCTTATTTCGATTCCTTTCGGGTGGGCAATTATTTCGCTGCTGCTCGTAAAAAAATATGGAACGGCATTGCTTTTATGTTCTTTGACATTGTTGAGCTTGCCTTATTTGTATTTTTTAAGCAAAATCACACCTGTGACAGACTGGTTTTTGCCTCTTGGGGTGCCTTCGGCTGCCGCCGGGATTATCACCTGTTGGATTTTGTTTTTTCTGTTTCGTTATATAAAAATAAACATTTGGTATAAAGCGGCTTTTTCAATCTTTTGGCTCGGTGCCGTTGTCGCTCCTGTCATTAATTATTTCGCGGATATATATGTGGGTGACGCGCCTTTCCAATGGTACAGGTTATTGAGTGTGTTCGTAAGCATTATTGCCGCGGCGGTTGTTGGGATGTTAGGTAAGCGATGATTAAGGTGATAAAATTTCTAAAGGCGGCTGAAAAACGCCCAAGAATCGCGGTCGTTTTAAAAATCAAAAGTGTGTGAAACAGAGCTTTTAGAGCATTTCCATATTTGATTTGCTATTTGCGAATTGAAATTAGCGCACGCTTCAAGCGCAATTTCGGTT
>JGI994J12354_10002772_pt1 | contig 16754 bp, 11 predicted proteins | sample IntmicLarv3ML3BL_FD_12354 | JGI IMG/M metagenome (IMG submission 12354) | reverse complement strand
CATATATAAATGACAATCGTGAAGTAAAAATTGATGATCTGGAAAACAGATTTTTCAAAATGGCGTCAAAATGTTATAACAGCAAATAATTATTTAAAGAATGAGGCGGACATGAAAGCAAAAGTTTTATTAATATTTATCGCAATTATTTTTATTTTTGGTATATTCAGCGGATGTGAGCCAACAGAAATTAAAGGTGAACGGCAAGCAAGAATTATCGGAGGTATCCAGTGGGATAATGCCATGGATTTCTCTGAAGGAATGGCGGCAGTTCAAAAAGATGGCAAATGGGGTTTTATAAACATGGACGGACTTTTGGTTATTGAATGTTTGTATGATTCGGTTTGGTCGTTTAAAGAAGGTTATGCAGCTGTTCAAATCGGACGCAAGTGGGGATATATCGATAAATTAGGCATAATTGTTATTGATCCCGAATATGACAGCACGTGGTATTTTTCAGAGGGAATGGCTGCGGTTGTCAAAAAAGAAAAATACGGTTATATTAATGAAAGCGGAAAATTATCCGTCGAATGTCAATACGATGACGCAAAAAACTTCAGCAACGGTGTGGCAGTTGTAAAAAAAGGCGGAAAGTATGGACTTATTGATAAAAAAGACAATATAATCAGTGATTTTATATGGGTTGAAATCGGCCCGATGCGTGAAGAGGTCTGCGAAGTTTTTGATGAATATCTGAGCGGTTTTTTAAATAATAAAGGTGAGTTGGTATTAGATAAAACCTATGAAGATGCTGATTTTTTCAGTGAAGGTCTTGCAAAATATAAAGTGGAATTTTTATGGGGATTTATTAATAAAAACGGCGAAACTGTTATAGAACCAAAATGGACTGATGTCAGCGAAATGGTTAAAAACAGAGCTATTTATACAATTCAAGGAAAAAAAGGTTATATTGATAATACGGGAAAAGAAATTACCAAAGCGATATATACATATGCATATAATTTTAGCGAAGATCTTGCCCGAATCGGAACGGAAGAAACGCTGACTTTGTCTTTCGGATTTATTTCACTTGACGGAACTCTCGTTATTCAGCCGATATGGGAAGAAGCCCGGGATTTTAAAGATAATATAGCGGCAGTAAAATCCGGCGGAAAATGGGGTTATATAGACAAAAACGGAAAACTGATCATCGATATGCAATTCAGCGAAGCTTTTTCTTTGAGCGAAGGTTATGCCAGAGTTTGCATAGGTGACAAATATGGTTTTATCTATATTGAAAAACAATAAAATAAAAAGCCGTCGTATTTTTACGGCGGCTGAACAATAAATTCACTATATCATTTTTTGAGGCGTTGCTATTTCTTTCTATCGACTAATTAATTCATAGGGCTTAATTATAATAATCTTATTTTTTCTTCGTGAGCTAAAACTTTCAGTGTTACAATGTTGACTTCTCTGGATCCGTTATAATAAAAATTATTGCTTATATAAAATTAAATATACCGGTAAAACATGAAAAGAAAATGTCAGGAAATAATTATAATGAAATATATTATCAAATTCGCACCGATCAGAATAGTCTTTTATATCGTCTTTTTTGGCTTTTTTGCGATACTTTCAACGCATAGTGCCGAAAGCGGCAGTTTGTGTGTATTATATAATGCAATAGGAATTATTTGCCCGAGCTGCGGCATAACACGGGCTTTTACCAATTTCATGCACGGAAATTTTATTTCAGCTTACAGTTATAACGAAATATTGACATTATTTTTCGCACCGGCAGCGATATTGGTAGCGTTACAGGATACTTTTATGATTATAAAACGTTATTTTTCAAAGAAAAAAACCATTTCAATGCTTGAATTTTATATGACGTTTCTTTTTGGTGGTATATGAACTTTTTTTATTTAATTACTTTAATTCCTGGTGTAATTTTCATGGTTTTTATTACGATTATTTATATAGGTTTCATAAAAAATCATGTTATTAATAAAAAATTATATAAATATGTAGCGTTTTTTTTCTTTTTGTGGCTCATAATGTATGTTGTTTGGGGAGTTTTACGAAATATTTATCCGACAGAAATTATGTTTCCCAATTTTTAATTAAACCTTTTATTTTAGATTGGTATGATATGTCTGCATTAGAATTGTTTTTAGGTCGCAGCGGAAGCGGAAAAACACACGAAATTTTAAATAAAATACAGCAAAAAGCAATTGAATATGAAAATAACGATATAAATGACGGATTATATCGTAAAATTTTTATGCTTATTCCTGATCAGTACTCAGTTTTATATGAAAAAATGTTGTTAAATCTTTTAACAGAACGATTAATGCGGCATGTTCAAGTCGTTTCGTTTAAAAAATTATACAGAATATCACGAAAACTATGCCCGAAAAAAACAAATAAAAGTATAAATAACGGCGGACAACTGCTTTTATTGGCAAAATCTATTGATTTTTTAGCAGAAAATGACTTAAAATGGATAAAAAATGATGTAAAATTTGATTTTTTAGAAATGATTTTTGAAGCAATTAAAGAACTTAGGGATTTTCATGTCGATGTAAATATGATAGAAAATTATGCAGAATCCGATGAAAAAATACACGATATCTTATTATTGCATTCAGTATATAACACAATGAAGAGTGATTTTGCTGATTTTGATGATAATTTAAACGATTTAATCAAAAATATTTTGTCTGGTTGTTTTGATAATTGTTGCGTTTTTGCGGATAGTTTCAACAATTTCAACGGAATGGAAATGTCCGTTTTCAAAGCGTTTATTGACAAAGAATGTCCTGTTTGTGCTGCTTTGACAACCCCTGAAAAATTCGATAAAGAAGACGGATTGGGTATTTTTTCGAAAATGGCGGATATGTCGCAGAAATTGATAAAATTAACTGATGATATTAATATTATATATTTCAATGAACAAAAACGGTATAAAAATAAAGAATTATTTTATCTGGAAAACAGTTTCGGTAAAGAAAAAATCGAAAAATATGATGAAGAATTAAAAAATATTGAATTATATAAAGCAATTGACGAATTTGACGAAGTTGATTACATAGCTTGCACAATTTCGCGTCTTGTTCGCGATGAAGGTTATAAATATTCGGATTTTATGATTATTTCACGGAATATTGACAATTATTCAGCGTCTTTGGAACCGCTTTTTGATCAATATGAGATTCCGTTATTTTTTCATAAAAAAGGACAGATAAAAAATAAAGCTCCGATTATTTTTTTGATGAATTTATTCGGAATTTTAATTTGGGGATATGATCCTTTTCGATTTTTAGAAATACTCAAAACAGATTTATTGGGTTTTGATTTTAATGATATTGCTGTTTTTGAAAATTATATTTATACATGGAATATAAAATATAATGATTTTACTAAAGAATTTGTTAAAAAAGCAAGCGGTTTTTCTGATGAATATAATGATTCAGAAAATGCTGAAATATTGAAAAAAATCAACGAAATTCGCAAAAAAACAGTCGATTTAATCGAAAATTTTAGAGAAAAAACGCAAAATGGAACTGTTTTTGACGTCTCAAAAGCTATTTTTGATCTATTTATCGAAATAAATCTTGTCGAAACATTGCAAAAAAAAGAAGAAATATTGCGTAAAATGGGTGAAAAAAGTCTGTATCAGCAACAACAACACATATATGAAATAATTATCAACATGCTCGATGAATTTGTAGCGGTTGCAGGCGAAACATCGATGGATACGAGAAAATATTACAATTTATTTATGTATATAGTGCAATCTAACGATATTGCGTTGATTCCGACAGGTCTTGACCAAGTGACAGCCGGAAATATCGATACAATACCGATGATGTCGCCGAAATGCGTGTTTGTGGTTGGTTTAAATGATGGAATTTTTCCGAAAAAAATTAATGAAAAAAACGTTATTATTAATGATAAAATGAAAAAAACTTTTTTAGAAAAAGGTGTGCAACTGACGCCGTTTTCCGACGCTCAAATCGGTCAGGAACGATTTTATGTTTATTCGGCTTTGAGTTCTGCAAGCGAACGATTGTTTGTTTCTTATTCGAATTTTTTAAACGGGGAAGAAAGCCGAGAAAGTTATGTTATCAATGAATTGAAAAATAAATTTACTAAACTTAAAGAATATCAGTATAAAGCTGATCAAAGCCGTATTCAGCATGAAAAAGCGTCATTTTTTATGTTACTTAATAAACAAATTCCGGTTCTGGACGAATATTACAAAGAAACTGTTTATAATGATATTATAAAAACAGACGACCAAAAAGACGTTGTAAATGAATCGCAAATGAAAGCATTATTTGGGAATGAACTGAACTTATCGGCATCGAAAGTGGATAAATTTCATGAATGTAAATTTTCGTATGTATGTAAATATGGTTTGAATTTAAAGAAAAAAGAAAGAGCTGTGATAAGCAAGCGTGAACTGGGCAGCTTGATTCATAAAGCTTTGGAAATCATTTTGCCAAAATTAAAAGATATTGACGATAATGAATTAAAGCAATTGGTATTATCTTTTTTAAATGAATATTATTCAGATTTGTACAACAATGAACTAACAGATTCGCAAAATGAATATATTCGGCGAATTGGTAAAAAACTGGAAAAATTGTTTATTTTTTTACAAACTGAAATGCGAAACAGTGAATTTATACCGATGAAATATGAACTTGCGATTAATGATACTAAAACAGAACAATCGGTAGAGCCATTAAAATTTCAAGCGGATGATTTAATTATAAAAATGACAGGAATTGTTGATCGTGTTGATGTATTTGAAGATGATAACGATAAATTTATCAGAATTATTGATTATAAAACGGGAAATAAAACATTTGATATAAATAAGATTTTTTATGGTCTTGATGTGCAAATGCTTATGTATTTACATGTTTTACAACAAAAAAGTTCGATTATTTTCAACGGAGAAGCTAAAGCAGCGGGTATATTGTATATAAATGCGAATCCTGTTATTGTTGAAATTGACAGACTTACTGATGAAAACATTGAAAAATCTATAATAAATGCGCAGAAAAAATTGCAAAAAACGCATAAAAATACGGGTTTATTTCTAGATCAGGCTGCCGTAAAAAAAGCGATAGAAAATGAGCGGATAGCTATTAAAAAAGACAGTTTTATATTAAAACAAAATTTTGATCTATTGTTTAAATATATCGAAAATATTTTAAAAAAAATGGGTAATGATATTCATTCGGGACGAATTGAAAAAAATCCTGTCGAAGATAGTAATATTGATTCTTGCAAATTTTGTGATATTCGGAATATTTGTGGATTTAACGGTAAAAAAAGGACATTACAAAAGTTTAAAATGGATGATGTGCTGCAAAATATAGCTGAAAGTGAAGGTTTCTGAAATGGTTAACTGGACAAGTGAACAAAGTCAAGCTATAAATGAACGCGGAAAAAATATTATTGTCAGTGCATCGGCCGGATCGGGAAAAACAGCTGTTTTGAGCGAACGTGTTTTAGGTTTGCTGCGTGACGGTGTTGATATTGACAAACTTTTAATTGTGACGTTTACAAAATTGGCTGCCGGTGAAATGCGTCAAAAAATTTCGAGCCGCATTTATGAAGAAATTTTGGAAAAACCTGAAGATTTAAAATTAAAAAAGCAGCATTTATTGATAGATAACGCTGAAATCTGCACAATTGATGCATTTTTATCGAAGTTAGTACGGCAGGAATTTAAAATGTTGAATATTGCAAGTGATTTTCGTATTATGGACAGTCAAATGTACAATTTGATGATCGAAAAAGTACTCGAACAATTGCTTTCCGATTATTATTCAGATTACAGAAATAATTTTAACGATGTAATCAATTTGTTCGGAAGCGACGAAGATGACAGCATTTTAAAGGATAATTTAATTAAATTTTATGACACGATGCAATCAATTCCGTTTTTTGAAAATTGGATGGAAATGATTTTAAAAAATTATGATGATGTAAATTTTTGGGTTGATACTATTTGTAAAATTAAATCGGATGAAATAGAGAATTATATCAAAATTTATGACGAAACTGCTGAAAATGCTGATTTTGACGGAAATAAAAAGAATCCTGATTCGGGAATTGAAAAATTTAATGAAGAACAAAAATTATTTTATGATTTGAAACAATTGTTGGATAAAAATGATTGGGATGGAGCATGTAATTATGTGCAAACAAATAAAAACGGAAGTATAAGCGGAATTATAAAAAAAGATTCGGATAATTTTTATTCGGAAAAATTTAAAATATACCGAAAAATAATGCTGGATAACACTTTTTCGAAGAGTCAGGACGGATTAAAAAAATCACAAATTTATAATATCACGACAAATGAAATTAAAAAAGATTCAAATGTTTTGAAAAAGGGTATTTCAGGGCTCTTTTTAATGGTCAAAGATTTTTCGGAACGTTTAGAAAAAGAATTTTTTGAACAAAACATGTATACATTCAATAAAATTTCGCAATTAGCTTTATCATTATTAATTGAAAACTATGATTATAAAACAAAAAAATATAAAAAAACAACATATGCTGAAGAATTAAGTAAAAAATATTCGGAAATTTTAATTGATGAATATCAGGATATTAACGATATACAGGATTTAATTTTCTCGGCGTTAACAAATAATAATTGTTTTTGCGTAGGAGACGCCAAACAAAGTATCTATGGCTTTCGTCAAAGTAATCCCGATAATTTTTTGCGTAAAAAAGATGATTTTTTTCTTATACATCTAAACAAGAATTTTCGAAGTAAAGCAGGGATTTTAAATTTTGTCAATTTTATTTTTAAGCAGATTTATACAACAGATTTCGGCGGTTTTAATTACGATGAAGATGAAGAACTCGTTTTCGGTCAGACAAGTTATTCTGTCGAAAATACCGAATCGGAAATTGAAGTGCATATTATAAAAAAACCGCAAAAAAAGTCGCAGAATGACTCTGAAAACGAAGAAAATGCAGAAAAAATAAGTTTTCAGGTTGATAATGAAATAGATACCGATGATCAAATATTTATTAATGAAGACGGAGAATCGCCGAAAGATATCGAAAAACAGGCGATTATTGCGGCTAACTGTATAAAAAGATTAATAAATGATAAATATCTTGTTACAGATAAAAAAAATAAAAGACCGGTCGAATTAAAAGATTTTGCGATTTTGCTGAGAGCTATGTCGAAAGCCAATATTTATGAACAAGTGTTCAGAGACGAAAAAATCCCGTTATATTTGACGGAAAACACGTCAATTTTTGAAACGGTTGAAGTAAATACAGTTCTTTCATTTTTAAAATGTATTAATAATCCATTTGACGACATTGCAATGTTCGGCGTTATGTATGCACCTTTTTTCGGTTTTAATATGGGCCAAATCGTAAATATTAAAACGAAAAACAAGAAAAAGAGTTTATATGACGCGGTTTGGGCTTATGCTGAAAATGAACAAAATGAAAAATGCGCCGAATTTTTGCGGCAATTAGAATATTTCAGAGAATTATCGAAAAATATTCCGATTCACAAATTAATTTGGAATATATATACGAAAACTCATTATACAAGCATTGTTTCATCTTACGAAAACGGTGAAATACGTTATAAAAATTTGATGAAATTTTACATGATGGCACAATCATTTTCTGAAAATTTTTCAGGCGGAATTGCGAAATTTATACAATATATCGAAATAACCAAAGAAAAAGAATTAAAAAATAATGTTCAATCAGAAAGCATGGCGGAACAAAATTTTGTACGCATATTAACAGTTCATAAATCAAAAGGATTGGAATTTCCGATTTGTATCTTGAGCGAACTCAATCAAAAGCCGTCAAATCATTCGGAAAAACTTTATATTGACAAAGATTTTGGTATTGCATGCAATCTTCCTGATGATGAAATGATATATGAAATGACGACTTTGCAAAAAGAAATCATTAAAAACAAGAAAAAAAAGGCTGAAAAAGACGAATTATTAAGAATTTTATATGTTGCAATGACTCGAGCACGCGAAAAATTAATTTTAATCGTGAACGAATCCAAAGAAATGAACGAAAAAAATCTTATAAATGAAAGTGTAAAAGCTAATTTAACAAATAAAAAAATTGAACCTATCGCAATCAATTCATCGGATAATTTTTGGCAGTTGTTATATCCGGCTTTGATTAGAAATTCGTCAGTTGCGTCGTTGCATGGAATGTATACTGATATTATAAAATATGACGGAAATATCGAAGTATTTATGTATGACGATGTTAAAAAATCGATTGGGCTTAATATCGGAAAGGATGCAATCGAAGATAAAATCATTGATATCGGTATCGATTTAAAAGAAATAAAAAGACGATTCGGATATACTTATAATAATAATGATTTGCTCGGAATTCCTGCAAAAATTTCGGTTACGGAACTGATAAAACAAGTCGAAATTGATAAATACAGCCAAGATTTAATCGAAATAAGCCGTGATTATCCCGAACCCGAATTTATACAAAAAAAATTATCACCGGCAAAAAAAGGTACAATTTTACATACTTTTTTACAATACGCAGATTTGTCTTTACCGATTGATATGCAATGTCAGATTTTAATCGAAAAGGGACTGTTATCTCAGGATGAAGCTAAAACACTTGATTTGAAAAAAATTGAAATATATGCGAACAGTGATCTTTATAAAAAGATTTTATCGAGTAAATCCGTAAAAAAAGAAGAACAATTTATCGTAAATATTCCGATTGAAAAATATTTAAACAACCAAACAATACAGTCGGAAAAAATGCTGATGCAAGGAGCTGTCGATTTACTGTGTGAAACGGAAGACGGATTAATGATTGTTGATTATAAAACGGACAGAAATGTTGATGCACAAACTTTAATTGACCGATATAAATTGCAAGTTGTTTTATACAAAGAAGCGGTTGAAAAAATGTATATGAAAAAAGTAAGCAGCGTGTATTTATGGTCGTTTGAATTATCGCAAGCCATAAAAATTATATAAAAAAGAGATTATCATAAATTAAAATATGATAATCCTTTTTTATGTTTTCATACGTATTTCAATAGCATATTTAAGTGTTTCAACCGGGATGTTGATGATTTTTTCGTTTATTTTTATTTCATCGTCTGTTGTTATTAATTTCAAAAATTTTTTCTTTTTCTTTTTTTCGATTTCCAAGTTTTTTATTTTTTTAAGCGGTAAAATTTCATTTTGATATATTTTTATATTGTTATCGTCTAAAATTACGGTTGCTTTCGCCAGTATATTCCGAAGACTATTTATTGCGAAAAACACTGAAAACAGTAAGGCGTACATTATCAAAATAAAACCGATTGAATTAAGAATTTTCATGAAAAAATCTTCCGGTGACAGACTGACGATAATAATTAATAAAACAGACAGAATTACGCATGAGATCACAAAAACAGATAGCCAGACAACGTTTTTACGTTTCGGACGGTGACACACAACCTTGATTTCGTCTATTTTTCTCACTTCTTTCATCTATTTTTCAATTCGGTTTTTGATTTCTTGGGAAAGTTTTTTAATGCTCATTCTAATTTCATTTTGGTTGATTATAATTTTTTCATTCGGCATATTTATCAATTCAATGTTCATGGTTGTTGTCAATAAAACTTTTTTAATATCGATGTTCACAATATCCGATAAATTAAACTCCCAATCATTTGTTTTGATCAATTTATTTTGCGTTAATTGGTAAGAACTTTTTTTGGTTATTTGAAAAAATAATGACACAATTATAATAACGCATAACACAATTCGAACATAAGGGTTCAATAAAAACGATGCTGATTGTTCCGGTTTATAACCGATTATTAATAAATAAACATTGAATATTCCATATAAAAGCGAAAAAAGGATGAATCCTGACATATATACGATTTTATATAAAGGTTTTCCGAGATTTAATATTTGTTCATTATTTTCCATTTTATTCATATATTCTATTTACTTAAAACAAATCCTAATTTTTTGTATACTTTATTGATCGTTTTTTGTGCGATATATTGTGCTTTTTGTGCATTTTCCGTATAAATTCTTTCCAATTCGGCTTTATCGTTGAACAAAATGTTGAATTTATCCTGAATCGGTTGAAGCATTTGATAAACAGCTTCGCCGACCGTTGTTTTGAACTCCCCGTATCCGCGTCCGTCGAACTCTTTTTCTATTTCAGTAATGCTTTTATTTGTTATTACCGAATAGATTGTAATCAGATTATTTATGCCGTCTTTTCCGTCGGCAAAACGAACAATTGAATCACTGTCGGTCACTGCACGTTTGAATTTTCGGATAACAGTGTCTTTGTTGTCTAAAATATTAATCGTTGCATTTTCGTTTTCGTCCGTTTTGGACATCTTTTTTTCGGGTTCGGTCAATGATTTTATGCGTGCTCCGACTTTGGGAACATATACTTCGGGAATTTTGAAAACATCGCCGTAAACACCGTTGAAACGCATTGCTATATCTCTTGTTATTTCTAAGTGTTGTTTTTGGTCTTCGCCGACCGGAACTAAATCCGATTGATATAACAGAATGTCAGCCGCCATCAAAACAGGATAATCGAAGAGTCCTGCGTTAATGTTATCCGCATTTTTTTGTGATTTTTCTTTAAATTGTGTCATTCTCGACAATTCGCCGAACATAGTGTAACAATTCAAAACCCAAGCCAATTGCGTATGAGCCGGTACATGACTTTGGAAAAAAATCAAATTCTTGACCGGATCAATTCCGCAAGCGATGTATAATGCGAACAATTCGAGCGAATTTTTACGCAATACTGCCGGATCGAGACGCACTGTAATCGAGTGCATATCAACTACGCAATAAAAACAGTCATAATCTTCCTGTAAATCAACCCAATTTTTTACGGCACCCAAATAACTGCCGATATTCAAGTGTCCTGTCGGTTGAATTCCGCTGAAAATAACAGGTTTTTTTTGCGGTTTATCGTTAATATTTATCGTTTCGCTCATAATTTTTCCGTTTCTTAATTTATATTTGTTTTTTTATGGCATTTCCTAATATTTCTATGCCGATTTCAATTTTTTCCAATGAAGGCATTGAATAGTTCAAACGAATACTCGACGATGACGCTCCTTCATCGCATAAAAACGCACTGCCAGGTACGACTGCGATTTTATTTTGTAATAAATTTTTTGAAAAAGCCAATCCGTCGATATTGTTCGGTAAATCGCACCATAAGAAAAGTCCGCCGTCAGGCCTAGTCGTCTTAACAGAATCAGGAAAATGTTTATCGATACATTCGAGCATTTTGGACGATTTATTTTTGTATATTTCGCGAATTTTCGCTATATGTTTATCAAAATCATATGTTTTCATATATTCATATACTAACATCTGGAAAAAGATGTTAGTATGCAAATCCGTAACTTGTTTTGCAACAACAATCTTAGCAATTAAATCAGCATGAGCCGTTATAAAACCGACACGCATACCTGCCGATAACACTTTTGAAAATGAACCGACATAAGCCACAATACCCTGCGTATCCATACTTTTTATTGCAGGAATGCTTTCTCCTCGGAAACGAAGTTCTCCATAAGGGTTGTCTTCTAATATAATTACATTATATTTTATTGCTAATTCATAAATCGCTTTGCGTTTTTCAAGCGATGTTGTGATACCCATCGGATTATGAAAATTTGGAATTGTATATATGAATTTAACTTTTTTTTCTGTTTTCAACGCATTTTCAAGCTGTGCGATATTCATGCCGTCGTCTTCCATGTCAATGCCGACCAACCGTGTATTATAAGAACGAAATGCGTTTAATGCGCCGATAAAACTGGGTTTTTCGCAAATCACAACGTCTCCTTCGTTGCACAGAACTTTACAAGTCAAATCAAGACCTTGTGTTCCGCCCGAAACAACGATTGTATTATCAAAATCTTTGCCGATATTAAATTTTTCGCTGTTTCTTTTGACAATAGCTTCACGTAATGGAGTGTAACCTTCCGTAATGCTGTATTGTAAGGAAACTGCCGAATTTTTGAGGAATAAATCCGACGCTATTTTTTCAAACTCAACGGCAGGAAATGATTCGGGATCGGGATTTCCGCCCGCAAATGCGATAACTGTCGGGTCTGCCATGTGTTTAAATATTTCACGAATTGCAGATGGCTGTAATCCGCTGATTTTATCGGAAAATTGTATGTTCATCTTTTTTATCCTTTTTAATAATTATATCATTTTATCATAAAAAATTATCATTGTCAATTAATGACATTAAATTAAGTAAATTTTTTGTATATTCAAGTGATAATTTCAATTCATATACAGAATCACGCGAATATGCGTTGTCATGATCCAAAACAATCCATTTCGGATTACATTTCAATGCTTTTTTCATGATTTTCGGATAATTCATAATTCCGTATCCCGTCGGACGAAAAGCGAAATTTCCGTGTTCGGCGATGTTTTCTTGGTCGTTCACCACGATTTTTGAAATATCTTCCGCATAAAAATCTTTGAAATGCAAAACGGGACAACGATTAACATATTTTTCCAAATATTTTGTGCAATCAACGCCGCCGATTTCTATCCAGCCTAAATCCGGTTCCAATGAAATTTCGGAAATGCCGTCCATTATTAGATCTAAAAACAATTTTCCGTTTATATTATCCTGAACTTCCGATTTATGGTTGTGAAATAATAATGTGATGCCATCTTCACGGCACATTTTCGCCCATTTATTTACATTCTCAACGGCTTCTGAAAATTTATCGCCGTTAGGCAAACATTCGGCAGGAAACGAACAAATTGTCATACATGAACAACCTAAAATTTTATGTATTTTGATAGTATTTTGAGCGTCTTCCAAAAAATTATTATACGGAACATGGTTACCCAAAGCCACCAAACCCAATTCATCGAGCTTTTGGCGGATTTCAACGGGTTCTTTGCCGAAAAATCCCAAAAATTCAATACCGTCATATCCCGCTTTTTTTAATTGTTCCAAAACGCCGTATAAATCCGTTTCGCATTGTTTTCTCAAAATAAATAATGGAGATGCAAATTTAATATTATTCATAATTACCTCATACATAATTGATTTTTTATTTTACAATTTTTTCTTTTATCAGTAATTCATTTTTCGCTATAAACATATCTCCCGCAAAAAATTCGCTTTTATTTTTAACTTGCTGCGTTGTTTCGGGACCTTTTCCCGCTAAAAAGATAATATCACCTTGTTTTGCCATGCTTACCGCATATTTTACAGCTTCTTCGCGGTCGGTTATTTTTATATAATTATTCGTATATTTTTTAAGGTTTTTTTCGACTTCGTTAATAATCGTTTCGGGATCTTCATTGGCGGGATCGTCGGAAGTTATAATGCTGAAATCCGAGCGTTTTCCGACAATTTCAGGTAATTGCAGGCGTCTGTCAAGCGCTTTGTTTCCTTGACATCCGAATACTGTTATTATTCTCGAATCTGCGAAAAACTTGTTAATATAATCGAAAACGCCGTTGAAACTGAGCATATTATGCGCATAATCGACAAGAATTGAAATATCACTGTCAGAATGTTTAAAAAGTTCCATTCTCCCGGGAATTGTCGTGTTTTTTAATCCCGTCAAAATATGTTCAGGTTTTACGTCTAAAAGCCAGGACGCCGAAATAGCCGCCAATGCGTTATATACGTTAAAATCACCGGGAATAGACGTTTCGACGGTCAGTTCGCTGATATATTTTCCATAAACGTCAAAAATCAAATGATTTTCATAAGATTTTATGTTTTTTGCCATAAAATCAGCATTATTATTAACGCCGAAAGTTATCAGACGTTCACAAGACGAAGCTTTAATCATTTCGGCTGCATATTCGTCGTCGATATTGACAATGCCGTTTTCGCACAATGTCAGCATTCGTTTTTTTGCATTTTTATATTCATCGAAGTTTTTATGTTCTGTCGGGCTGATGTGGTCAGGTGATAAATTTAAATAAATTCCCGTAAAAAAATCGATATATTCGATTCTGTTATATTGCAATCCCTGGGAAGATACTTCAATAACAGCTGTATGGAGTTTGTCTTTTGCAAATGAGTTTAAAATTCCGTATAATTCCAGTGATTCGGGAGTATTCATGCTTTTTTTAAGTTTTTTTGTACCGCTTACCGCTTCAATATTATTAATTATTCCGACTTTTTCGACACCATATGCAGCTTCGAGTATATTTTTAAGCATACATGCACATGTTGTTTTGCCTTTTGTACCTGTTATTCCCGTTAATTTTACTCTTTTTGCCGGATTATTATAAAAATATTTAGCGACTAACGGCATTGCGAGCCGGATTTTATTCACGGATATAAACGGAATATCTACATTTAAATCAACTTCGGAAATATAAGCTATTGCTCCGTTAATTATAGCGTTAATCAAATAATCACGTTTGAATGCAACACCTTTACAAAAAAACAACGTATTTTTTTTTATATCACGCGAATCGCAGCTGATATGTTCTATATTTATATCGTTTTTTTGTGACAATATTGATGTTGTCAGCTGCATTTTTTCTAATATCAAATATATGTCCGACAGCTTCATTGTTTCTCCGTATACTATTTATTTTAATAAAAATGTAACAAATTATATGGGTTATACATTTATGTAATCACATGGAACAAGCCTTTTAGCGGGAGTTATCAACATTTTCCACAAGGTTTTCCACAGTTTTTGCATGGTCTTTTTTTATTATTTATATGTAATAAAAGAAAACCTGCTATATATGCCTATTTTAATATAATATAAATCATTTTTGCCAATATTTTTTATCAAGGCTTCGGAAAAAGGCGGCTTCTGCAATATGGACATCTTCGATGATTTCACTTTCCGCTAAATCACTTATTGTCCTCGCAATTTTAATAATTTTATCATACGCACGCATGGATAACGATAATTTGTCAAAAATATCTTTTAACATATCTGCCGCTGCGGAATTCATTTTGCAATATTTTTGAACCATCGCCGATGTAATTGACGCATTATTGGAAATACTTTGATTTTCATATCGTTTTTGCTGGATCTTTCGCGCATTATTCACACGCATGCGAATGTCTGCGCTGCTTTCGCTGTGAACGGAGCGCTTGATAATATCTGTATACGCAACGGGAGGCAATTCCACTTGTAAATCTATTCTGTCCAGAATGGGTCCTGATATTTTACTCAGATATTTTTCTTTTTGTTGATTTGTACATGTGCATTTTTTTGTAGGATGTCCGAAATATCCGCACGGACACGGATTCATCGCACAAATAAGCATAATATTTGACGGATATGTCAAGGTTTTGTTTACCCGACTAATCGTTATTACGCCGTCTTCGAGCGGTTGACGCAAAACTTCGATAACATTTCTGTGAAATTCGGGAAATTCATCTAAAAATAACACGCCGTTATGCGAAAGTGAAACTTCGCCAGGCACAGGGATTTTCCCGCCGCCCGCCAATCCTGCTGACGAAATAGATGTATGCGGATTACGGAATGGCCGTGATAACACCAGCGGTTCGGAAGATCTGAGCATACCTGCAACAGAATGGATTTTGCTTGTTTCAATGATTTCTTTAAAAGACATTTCGGGTAAAATGGACGGCAATCTTTTTGCCAGCATGCTCTTTCCTGTTCCCGGAGGACCTATGAGCAACGTGTTGTGTCCGCCTGCCGCCGCAATTTCCAACGCTCTTTTTGCGCTTTGCTGACCTGCGACATCACTAAAATCTAAAATATCCTTATAATTTGATTTTAAGTTACTGATTTCCATTTTCGTAGGCATAATTATTTGTTCGTTATTTAAATGATTGATAACCTCTTCCAAAGATTTAACACCAAATACGTTAATACCTTCGATAACAGAGCCTTCCTGAGCATTTTCAAACGGTACGTAAATATCGTCAAAATTCATTTCCCTGGCAGATATAACAGCAGGAAGAATCCCTTTGCACGGACGTATTTCGCCGTTTAATGCAACTTCACCGATAAAAGCGGATTTCGGACTGATAGGCTTAATATGCTGCTCGCAGCATAAAATACCCAAGGCAATCGCCAAATCATAATATGATCCTTCTTTTTTTATATCAGCCGGTGCCAAGTTGATTGTGAAAACTGCCGGCGGAAACGGCATACCTGTATTTTGTAAAGCACTGCGAACACGTTGCTGTGCTTCTTTGACGGCGGTATCAGGCAATCCTACAATATACAGCATGGTATCGTCAGCCGAATGAAAATCTGTTTCGACTTCTACCGTATAACCGTTTATGCCCGATAAACCGATTGAAAAAACTTTTGATACCATTTTTAAATTCCTTTGATTATCTTAGAGCGAAATGTTCACTTATATTCTACACTAATTTCATAGATTTTTCAAGAATAATTTCTCAATTATATGGATTTTTTTACAATATTATGGTATAATTATTATTAAGATATTAATTTAAAACATACAATTATGTAGAAAGCGTGCTTTTAATGGGTTTAATGGACACAATCTTCGGTTCATATTCTAAAAAACAATTAAAAAAAATCGAACCTATTGTTAAAAAGACAATGTCGCTCGAAAATGAATATAAAGAATTATCGGATTCTGAATTAACGGAAAAAACCGAAATATTTAAAAAACGTTTAGAAAACGGTGAAACACTGGATGACATCATGCCGGAAGCTTTTGCAACCGTTCGTGAAGCGGCGAACCGTGTAATCGGTCAAATGCCGTATGAAAGCCAAGTTATCGGTGCTGTAG
>JGI994J12354_10002771_pt1 | contig 16755 bp, 15 predicted proteins | sample IntmicLarv3ML3BL_FD_12354 | JGI IMG/M metagenome (IMG submission 12354) | reverse complement strand
ATGGAAGAACAGGGGATAATCGATCACATTGATAGGCATTACAAAACTCGTATTAGCCGTTGTTATAAATGCAATACCGTCATCGAGCCGATGCTAATGAAGCAATGGTTTGTAAATGTTCAACCGCTGGCGCAACGCGCCAAACAGGCGATCGAACAGAACAAAATTAAGTTCGTTCCCGAGCAGAAGGGTAAAGAGTTAGCAAAATACTTCGACGAGTTGCGCGATTGGAATCTCAGTCGTCAGATTCCGTGGGGAATTCCGATACCAGCTTTTCAGAATGTTGATGATTCAGAGGACTGGATTTTCGATACTCGTGTTGATCAAACTGAAATCGTTGTGAATAACACAACATATAGACGTGATGAAGACACCTTTGATACTTGGTTCAGTAGTGGTCAGTGGCCATTTATTACAACTGATTACGCATCAGGAGGCGATTTAAGCCGTTTTTATCCGAATAGTGTTATGGAGACGGGAACGGACCTGTTGCGCCCTTGGGTGGCTCGTATGATTATGCTGGGGCTATATGTGGCAGATGATGTGCCGTTCCGCGATGTTTTCTTTCATGGATTGATTCTTGACGAACATGGTGTCAAAATGAGCAAAAGCAAGGGCAATGTTATCAATCCGATGGATGTTATCGACGAGTACGGTAGTGACGCGCTACGCATTGGCGTGGTGATGAATCGTTCGGCGGGTCAGGCGCAGGCCTTTTCTGTCGCTAGTGTCGTGGCTGGTCGAAATTTCTGTAATAAACTTTGGAATATCGCGCGATTTATCGAAAGCCAAGATAACGATAGTAAGTCAAATTCGCAGGCGGAAACATTGTCGGAACATTGGGTTCTGCGCCAGTTGGATAACGCTCGTGCACAAATTGACGAACATATAAAAAATTATCGCTTCGCAGAGGCGGTAGAAACTGTCTATCATGTGATTTGGGATGATGTGGCTGATTGGTTCATCGAAGCCAGTAAAAAAGATGCTCAGCCAGAATTTTTACGTTATGTTCTTGATATTATATTATGTCTGGTTCATCCGTTTGCACCATTCGTTTCAGAGACAATTTGGGCGACTTTGTACGACAGTGAATCGTTGCTAATTTCACAGCAATGGCCCGATAAACTGCCTTATAATGTTGAAAAAGCCGAAAAATTTGCTCAGATTAAAGATTTAGTCAGCGAAATTCGCGTTATTACTACGCAATTGCCGAATAAAAAGTATGATTTACTTTACGAAAATGATCAGTTTGTTTCTGAGAATGCTGATTTGATTACGTCATTGGCGAATCTTAAGTCGATTAAGCAAGTCGAACAGGGTAGGGGAATGCATGTTGCCAGCGCAACTTGCGAAACTTGGTTGGATTTATCTGAAGAATTGATTTACGAGCATCAAACTCGCTTGGAAATGCGTTTGGTTGAAGTGCGCCAACAGATAGCGAATTTGGAAAAACGCCTGAATAATCCGAATTATGTCGACAAAGCGCCAGCGCATTTAGTGGAAGAAAGTAAACAACAATTACAAGACGAAAAAGCGCTCGAGGAGCGCTTGATGGTGGAGTTAGGAATTAACGAAAAAGAATAAATTACTTACGCGCTTGTTCGTAAGCTTCGGTGCTCCTAATTTCACTGTATGTATCTTGCGGTATATTTATGGTTTGTTCGTTGACTACCACGCGGTTACTTTTATCTATTTTTACTCCAAGTTCTCGTAATCGCTCAACTGCTTCTGGTGTAAGTTCATACCAACTACCGTTTGCGTTATATCCAGCGCGAAGCACCTCATTTGGCTCTAACGCTATCGGAAAATCTGGTCGACCAAGTAAGGTGTCGTTTTCTGGATTGTTCGGGTTAGTATATTTACCACCACCAATACTATCGCACCTAAGGTTGGCGCCAGCTTCGAGATATATCACATCATCTGCAAAGTTCTCAGCCCACTGTTTATTCTCTTGCTCCCATCTTGCCTTGCGAGCTTTCTCGGCATTATTATACATAACAGCGCCAGTAGTAACACCGCCCGTTATAAGGCTTGCAACAATAGTAGTGGCTAAAAATTTCTTTAATCTGGAATATCTTCTAGGCTTCTGTCGTTCGAGAGATCTATTGGAACTTTTTTCTGAGATTGGAATAATATCAGCTAGCGACTCCGGATCGAGGCTAGATGAAACCGTAGATTCGTACTTGAGAGAGGACTGTGAATTTTTAGCCATTACTTTCCTTGTCAATTTAAGATTTACGTTCCTAATTCTATCACACTTACGATTAAAAGTCAAGTCTTTTTGTTGACTACTGCAAAATTGCATCTAGCGCAGCGCGTATGTCGGAATCTCGCGCAGTAACTTGTTCGCCGTTGATAAACCAAGTTGGCGTACCAGCAACGCCAGCCACTTCGCCCAGTCTGCGATCGCGGGCAAGTTTATTAGCAACAGCAACACTAGCCATAGCTTCTCTGAATTCGCCCACATCGAGTCCGATCTCCTTAGCATAATTATTCAAGATTTTCTGTCCACCAAAAACTTCTTCGCCAGTCCATCGAGCATTTGGATGTAGATGTATCAATCCAGTCATTGCCCAGTAAGCTTTTTCGCCACCCACCAAATAAGCGGCTTCGGCAGCAGACAAAGTCAAATTAGAGTTTGGAAAGTTCAAAGAAAAACCACGATGAATAAACAGAACGCGATCTTGGTAGTCAGCGTGAATTTGCTCGACATATTCGTATAGTGCTTGGCAATACGAGCAAGCAAAATCTTCGTATTCGATGACAACAACAGAGGAATCTTTGTTGCCTACGTAATGATCGGGAATTTCGCCAGCGCTCAAATCGGATTGATTAACTAATCGAAATGCGTCTAATTTGCTAATATCTGAATTGCTATTTGGCTTTCCCAGAACAACGGCGCTGTTATTTGCAGTAGTTTCATCTTGAGAATCGTTGGAGCATTCAGTTTTTGCAGGTGTTAGCGTAACTATTGCGAATATGATAATCGCCAGTATAACAGATATGGTAGTTGCTATAACTGCCCAAGTTTTGTAATTCTTGTCAAGAGAATCGGATGAATTTTTTGCCATATGAATTAATATCCCAAATAATTTAGATACTCGTCAAGATCATCTAGATCGCTCGTGTCAAAGTCATAGTCATCGAGATCAAAATCATCATAATCTTCGTCGTAACCAAAATCAAAGAGATCTGACGAGAACGAGAAATCTTGAATTATTGATGTCAAATCAGTAGAGTTCTTTGGGATTGAAATGCCTGTCTTGCCATTCGTTCGCGTGACGCTTAAATTGAAATCAACTTTCGCATCTGGCGTGTCAACTTTTACATCAATAGACAAACGCGTTGGCTGATGACTCCAAGCATCAACCCAGAAGTGAATTTCTAGGTCGAAAAAATCGCGCAATTCATCAAATTGAGAGAGAGCTCCCAACCAGGCCTCTGCGTCCAAATCGTCTGTGATCGGCAGCGTTATATCAGTTGTTTCCTTTACACAATTGCTGAACGACCGATAAAGCTCACTGTCCATCAACATTTTCGCGAGGTCGTATGAATTGCCAAGATCACCAGCCAATTTGAATTTGATGCCGTCTTTGTCTTTGCCGACGCGTTTAGCAGTAAGAAGTTTACTGTCAATGATAGAATTAAGGATTTCTTTTTGAGTGTTCTTGTTAGTCGTCAGAGCAGTTGAAACGTTCTGGAAACATTTACTATAGTCGTCGGTTTCCATCTTGACTACAGAGGAGGGTATCGTATCTGCTAAATTGTCATAAATATCTGTAAAGGAGTTCTTTATGTCGTCTTTGCCAATCTTGATCCACTCGTCCGATATGACGTCAATATCAAGACCAAGATCATCGCCATCAAAACCAAAAGTTTCTAAGGTGTCGTCCAAATCGTTAATCTTGACATATAGGTCACCGTCTTTGTTGGCAATGAAATCAATACCCGCATCAAACGATACAAAACCAGCCGATAATTTGCCGTCGATGTTCGCTGAAACAGCGTTCTGGTTGTAATCAGTCTTGATATTGAGTGCGACATTTACAGAATCATTAATTTTGGCAGACATTTTTATATCACTAGTGCCTTCGGTGCTACTGAGAGCGTTATGAAAAGCATCGCTCAAGACTTTTTTATCGCTGTTGTAATAGGCGAACCACCAAATTGCAAAGCCAATACCAGCCAACAACAAAACGCCACCGATAATCGACAAAATTATCGCTAATTTTTTCTTAGACTTCTTTTCGGCAGGTTTGATTTCGACACCAGTTTCTGTGACCTTATCTTTGTTATCCACTAAATCCTCCTCACGTTAGTTATACTAAACATAATAACATAGGTGCGTAGTTTTTACGAATCAAGAGAATCGTTCTATATGTAGTTTTTTAGCGATAGATTCCAGTTCGTAATCGCTGGCAAAAGGTACATCATTTTCAGGAAGTTTGGTTGGGTCGAGCGGATATAGATGAATGTGCGCGTGCGGTACATCAATGCCGAATATTTGCATAAGAATGCGTTGCCCGAGAACTTTCTCCATATGTTGCGCAATTTTCTTGGCAGAGCTGAACAGGGCTTGGTAATCTTCGTCGGGCAGATCGTAGAATTTGTCGATTTGGACTTTTGGCACAACCAAGACATCGCCAGGACTAATCGGTTGAATCGACATAAAGGCAATCGTTTTGTCGTCTTCGTAAACTTTATGTGATGGTAATTCACCGCTGATAATTTTTGTAAAAACGCTATCTTCCATCGTCCTCCTTAAATAAGTATTTGGCGGAAGGGGAGGGATTCGAACCCTCGAAATGTTGCCATTTACCGCTTTTCGAGAGCGGCCAGTTCAACCACTCCTGCACCCTTCCATACGTATATTCTATCAGATTTTTAGTTTGCGGACTATCTTATCGATTAAATCGATTTTTGTTTCTTCCATCGGCATACGCGCGCCGAGTGCGTCGACGATCGCTTCGCCTTGATCATCGTGAATAAACATTGACAAGCCAAGACCGAATCGCTTGACTGGAATCAGTGTTATTTGCCATAAAGCACCGTCGTGAAACACGCCAAAGGCGCGAAATTCGTCATACGAATGTAGTTGATTCTCGATAGTCAAACCGTTATTGTCTAACGTGTAATGTAGCTCGCGTGATGGACGACGCAAAATCGTCAACATCGCCAAGAGGGCCATCGCAAATAAAACAGCAGTTGAAATTGAACTAGCATTAATGCCTTGTAGTAAGAAATTCACCGAGATAGCCGCAATCACCACTGTTATAGCAATAACATACCACCACGGACCGCGGTCGTGATCAATTGACTCACTGGCAGTCCAACTGATTGATTGGCTTGGTAACTCGATTCCACCCTTGTTATTATCCATATGCTTAGTATATCAATTATGTGTTAGCAAGTCTACTTTCTCTTAGCGGGGTCGTTATCGACTGGTTTGGGTAATAAACCGATCAAAGCAGCGATAACAACATTGATAACTAGCAAAATACCCGCAACAATACCAATTTTACCACTCCAATTCCAAACGTCGTCCCAACTAACGCTACCTACGGTTGCCAAGATGGCAGATAGCCCAAAGAACACTGCATACAGCGCTATGATAACAGTAGCGGTTGTCGCAATATATTTACCAATTTTCATATAACCTCCTTATGATTACATTTATATTGTACCACAAAGTAGAATTCTGGTTATAGTGCTTCTGGCGGAGGAGGGGAGATTCGAACTCCCGCGCCAACTTTCGCCGACCTAACGATTTAGCAAACCGTCCCCTTCAGCCACTTGGGTACTCCTCCACAGGAGCGCGATAACCAAATTCTCTTCAATTGTACCAGATTTAAAAAGTTTGGTAAAATGTTTAGCGGAAGGGTGACCGAGTGGTTTAAGGAGCCGGTCTTGAAAACCGGTGAGGCGCAAGTCTCCGAGGGTTCGAATCCCTCTCCTTCCGCCAGATTAACCTAGCGATTATGAAGAAAATCCAAGAAGTAATTCAAGAACACAGCGACCAACTTTCTTTCTATGTTTCAGATACTAATGGAAGCGTGGCAGAGCACAACAGCGACACAGTGCGCGAAACTGCTAGTTGCATAAAAGTCTTTATTTTAATCGAGTTTTATAATCAAGTAAACAAAGGCGCGAAGTCGAAAAATGACAAATTACTGTTCAGTGATAGTGAAAAAGTTGACGGCTCTTTGGGTAGTGGGATTTTAAAAAGTTTGGACGGCGGTATTGAACTGACGGCGAATAATGTGGCAAAACTGATGATTATCAGCAGCGACAATATTGCAACCAATATGATGATTGACTATTTGGGAATTGACAATATCAATCAAACGATTAAGGATCTAGGATTTTCAAACACGAAATTGCTTTGTAAACTCGATTTTTCTAAAATATGCAATATTGGCAGTTCTACCGCCAAAGAATACGGGCAAGTTTTTCAGAGGCTACTTAAAAAGGATATTATTAACGAAACAATTAGCAATCAGGCGCTCGAGGTGCTGAAATTATGCCAAGGGCGAGCTATGATTAACAAGGGAATTCCTCCGGCAGATGTTGGTGTGTACAAGAATGCACCCAGTAAAATAAAATATATTGCTTCGAAATCGGGTGGTGTTTCTGCTGAGCGCGATAATATCCACGTAAACGTCAGAAATGATGTGGAATTATCTCAACAATTTATGGCGATTTAATAATTAGCGTGTTTACCGAAGACGCTGGTGATATGTATTTTCACGATAACAACGAGGCGTTATTACTTGGTGGTGAAGTAATAAAATATTTTTATGGAACATTTATAGAGAATAAGGGCTTTTTATAAGAAATAAGTTTGTCTGGGTCAACCAAAATACATCTAGTGCAAGTAAAAAATCAAATAAAAACACTCAAGTTGAATTGCGCGTAGAAACGGCAAAACTACTCAACCAAATTTCGCTGACGCCATAATAACGATCCGGCTGTAACGGCCACTGTTGCGACAATTAACATAATCAAAAGTGGCGCAAATTTAATGGCTTCGGCTGGCGCAGATGATATATGAGTTAGCGGAGACAAATCCATGATCCACTGATCGATTTTTAGCAATGGTCCGAGCCACGACATGAAAGCAATAAATCCAAAGACAGCCCACGTCACTGCGCTTGCTGCACGCGGTAATAGTCCGAACAGCAAAAGGTAAAGTCCTGCCAACAGCGCCACGAGTGGCCAATAACTAAGTCCAGCGAAAATATATTCTCCAACATTGACCGACCATGACGAGAGCAGATTTACGCAAAGCGCCATAACTAAGCCACTAACTGCGAGCATAGTCGCTGCGCCAACCAACGCAACTGCTAAATGTAGTGCGAGCCACTTGATTCGGGACAAACGCGTGGACAAGAGATTTTCTAAGTGTCCTGAACTCTCTTCGGCACGAGCTCGCGATAACGCATGAATAGTGTAAGCCAAAATCATCAGTACTGTGATCATCAACATTGCTGATAAAAAAGTCGGAATCAGAGTGCCACCACCGCCCATCGCGGCAATCATCTTAGCAAGGTCGGGCGAGCTGTCGTAAACCTTGCTCATTTGGGGTACTAATGCGCCGATAACTGCGACCATTGTTACTGCGCCACAAAACCACCCAACAAAAACGTTTTTTTGCAGGTAAACTGTCAAGCCTAACGGAGTTCGCAAAAACTTTCCAGCCCGAGTATGACCGCTGCGTGCTGGCAAAATTCCGCGGCCTTCGTCGCGGTGGGCTAATAGTATAAAAGCCAGAACGATTGCAACAGCTGCCACGCTGAGTGGGATTAAGAGCGGCCACCACTCTGGAAAAGTCAAACTGCGCGTGGCTTGATTCCAGCCGAACGGCGATAGCCACGACGGCCAAGCTGATTGAACGGCACCATTCGCGCCGATCGTTCCCAGAAAATCACCGATTCCACGCAACAAAAATGCTACGCCGATTGCAATCGCCGCCGCCGCGTTGGCTGTACGGGCTGATTCGAATAACTGAACAAAAATTGCCGCAATGCACGCCCAAACAAAACCAAAACTGGCGAATCCGACCGCATACAACCAAACCGAACCATTGCCCCAACTGTCGTACAGTAAATTCATACCGCTGCTCATCAACACCGCTATCACAACATTAACAAAGAACGCCACAATCAAAGTTGCCGCTAATCCCGCGCCGCGATGTACGCGTCCGCTCATAATCAATTCTTGAGCGCCGATCTCTTCGTTTTGGCGGGTATGACGCACGACAAATAGCGTGTTCATAAACGCAATAACCAAACCCCACCACAATACGGTCTCAATCGTAAAAAGCGCTCCAAAACTTGCGAGGTCCATCGGCCCAGTTATGAATCGACCGGCTGGCATAGAATTGAACTGCTGAAATAAAGTATTCAGTGTTTCTGGCGTGGCATAAGTTTCCTTGAGAAGGGGAATCATATACAGCAGAATTCCAACCAATGCCAAGATCCAAATGGGCAATTTTACGCGATCACGCCGCAGAATCAATTTTATCAAGTTCCAAGTGCCGGTCATTGCGCGTTCCTTTGACCTAAATTCATTTTCATTCGTTGCCCTCGTACTTGCTCAAGAATAAGTTCTCCAAATTCTTGTGTTCTTTTTGCAACTCCGCCAAAGTATAAACGCCAGCAGTTTTGCCTTCGCGGATAATTGTCACGCGATCGCACAAACTTTCTGCTTCGCTTAAAATGTGACTCGATAAAAGAATCGTTTTCCCACTGCGTTTTAGCGCGCGAATTTCGTCCTGAAAGACCTGTTCCATCAGCGGATCTAATCCGCTTGTCGGCTCATCCAAAATGTATAGCGGCACGTCGCTTGCTAGCGCTGCGACTAATGCAACTTTTTGGCGATTCCCTTTAGAGTAAGTTCGGAATTTTTTGGCCGCATCAAGCTGAAATTTTTCCAGCAATTCGTGTCGGCGTGTCTCGTCCAAACCGCTACGCAAATTACCTAGCAAATCAATAATTTCGCCGCCAGTTAAATTTGGCCAAAAGTTCACATCGCCTGGTACATAGGCTAATTTTTCGTGCAGTTTCACGGCGTTTTTCCACGGATCTTGGTTGAATAATTTTATTTTTCCACCAGTTTTCTTTAATAGACCAAGAATAACGCGAATTGTTGTCGATTTTCCAGCGCCATTCGGGCCAAGAAAGCCGTGAATTTCGCCAGCGCGAACGTTCAAATTAAAACCATCAAGCGCTGTAACGCGACCGAATTTCTTAGTTAGATTTTTTATTTCAATTACCAGATTGTCGTCTGTCATAACCCTCCTTGTTAAACATTAGAATTATATCACATATGATTGACATAAAGTAAGGTGTATAATGTTCATGTCGGGGTGTGGCGCAGTTGGTAGCGCGCACGGCTGGGGGCCGTGAGGTCGCAAGTTCAAGTCTTGTCTCCCCGACCATAGTTTATATGACAGCCTTTTGGGGCTGTTTTTGATTGGTTAAAACCTTTTAAGTTCTTTTATTATAACGTCGCCATCTCGTAGCGTTCTATGTAGAATATCATGTTCTTTCATATATTGTACGACGCCATTCACGGCTTCACTCTCTGGGTGGTCAGACTCGAAGTGGGGGACCAGAACAAAATCAAGTAACTCCATTCCACTCCATTCAATCTCGTAACCACCATAAGGATTAATTGTTGCATCATCAACTGCTAAATCCTCCATACAAAAAGTCATTATTGCCTAAACGATATGATGATAAATATAATTTTATATCTGTATTTTACCATGTCTAAGTTAATCTTGATTGGTTAGAATCTGCAATAAGCGAATAACTTCATTCAAGACTATTCGGAAAATTTTTGATTAGCAAATCCAAGGGTATATTTAATTTTCGTGACAAGTCAATTTTCTTCGGCATAAATTCAATATTTAATTTCTTGTCGAAAACATCAGTAATAATTTGTTTGGTTTTGCCTGCTGCGTCTCCTGCTGGTAACACTATTACAATGTCCTTTATTCCAGAACTACCGAGCAATCTGTAATAATCATCACGACGCAAACCAGTTCTTTCTCGGATATTTGCGCTGTGCCGTGAGTTTTCTTGCCTAATTTCTATTGAAGAGTTGTCATTATATGCCAAAAGACCAGATGTGCCGCCTACTAGGTAAATGCAATTCGGGCTATTGTTAAAAAAACGAGTCGCTAGTGTTAGTCGTGGACTACGATTTTTGCCTTCAACGCAGGCTATCAACGTGCTAGTTCGCTCATTCGGCAACGCCAGACCTTGCATCTGAGGGACGGACATACCGTCCAAAGATAAACTGTCGCGATACGGATATAAAATTGATGAATGCTCAAACATAATAATACTATTATACAATAAGATAGAAATCTTTACAATATCTAAGCAAATAATAATATTTTTTTATTGCTAAATAGGTGTGGTATAATTGCTTTACATGAGAGGAGAGACTTATGGCAAATATTAAAAATGTCAAACATACCTTCGCGACCAGAGACGCTTTTTTAAAGTTGCCAAAAATATTCACGAGGGCGCAAATATGAACGGCTTTGATAACGAAAAGTATATTAAATTACAAAGTGCCAAAATCAATGACAGAATTAAGAAATTCGGCGGCAAGTTGTATTTGGAATTCGGCGGCAAAATTTTCGATGATTTACATGCCTCGCGAGTTTTGCCTGGTTTCAATCCAGGTTCTAAAATTGAAATGTTAAAAGAGCTGAAAGATGATTTAGAAATTATTTTCTGCATCAGCGCGAATGACATTGAAAGAAGAAAAATCCGTGCGGATCATGGCATAAGTTACGAAACTGAACTATTGCGATTAGTTGATAATCTGAAAGCGCTCGGGCTATCGACTGTCGCGGTCGTGATCACTCTCTGCAATGGGCATCAACCTGAAATTACAAAATTTAAAGAACAGCTCGAAAGGCGTGGTCTTAAAGTTTATTGCCATACTTATACAAAAGGTTATCCAACCGATATTGACACAATTGTTAGCGAAGAAGGCTATGGTGCGCAGCCGTATATTGAAACTGCGAAGCCATTAGTTGTGGTTTCTGCGCCAGGTGCGAACAGTGGCAAACTTGCTACCTGTTTAGCGCAGATATATCACGAACATAAACGTGGCGTCAAAGCCGGCTATGCCAAATTCGAAACTTTTCCAGTGTGGAATTTACCACTCAAACATCCAGTTAACATGGCTTATGAGGCTTCGACTGCTGATATTGGTGACGTTAATATGATTGACAATTTTCACCTTGAGGCGTACGGCAAGACAGCGATCAATTACAACAGAGATCTAGAAGTGTTTCCAATTCTCAAAAATATTCTTCATCGAATTACTGGCGAAGAATTATATAAATCTCCGACAGATATGGGAGTCAATACAGTTGGCCAGTGTATAACTGATGACAAAGTGGTGCGGCGTGCCAGTCAAGATGAAATTATTCGACGATATTTGAACTATCTTTGTGATTATAAAAATGGTCTTTGCGATGCTAAGGCGGCTAATCGGGTAAAAATATTGATGGATGAACTTAATTTGACAGTTAATGATCGAAAGGTTGTAGTGGCTGCCAAAAATGCCAAGGATCGAAAAAAGTCTGACATCTTGGCAATTGAGCTGCCTAATGGCGATATTGTTACTGGCAAGAATACTGATATTATGACTGCGCCAGCGGCAGCAATCCTAAATGCAATCAAAGAACTTAGCGGTGTTGATGATGCGATTCATTTAATTTCGCCAACCAATTTGAATCCAATCCTTAAAATTAAGAAAGATGTTTATGATGACAATAAATTGAATTTGCAAGATACGCTGATTGCCTTGGCGATGGGTGAAACGACAAATCCGACTATTGAACTCGTACTGACAAATTTATCGAAATTGCACGGTCTGGAGGCGCATTCGACGATTATGTTGCCTAAAATTGAAATTGACTCGTTGAAGAGGCTTGGGCTGAATGTAACCTGTACTGATGAATTTTCTTACTAATTTTACAGTTTGAAGTTTGACGAAGCGTACTTGATGATATAAAATAAGAGTCCATGAGAGGAGAGACTTATGGCAAATAAAAATGTTAAATATATTTTCGTGACCGGCGGCGTTATTTCAGGCGTCGGCAAAGGAATTACAGCGGCGTCGATCGGCGCTATTTTAAAATCCAAAGGTTTGAAAGTGTCGATGCAAAAATGCGATCCGTATTTCAGCGTGGATGCTGGGTTGTTAAATCCAGGCAAACACGGCGAATGTTTTGTAACTTGCGACGGCGCGGAAACTGACCTTGACCTTGGGCATTACGAACGATTTCTGGATGAGGAAATGACCGACGAATCGATTCAGACTTCTGGCAAAATTATGCAAAAGATTATCACGGACGAACGTTCTGGAAAGTTCGGCGGCAACGAAGTTCAATTGGTGCCACATATTACTGGCACAATTCAAGACACATTCGAACGGGCATCTCAAAAAGCTGATTCAGACATTCACATCATTGAAATTGGCGGTACGGTTGGCGATTTAGAGGGCTCGCAATTTATTGAGGCAATTCGCGAATTTCCGTCGCGCGTTGGCCGCGAGAATTGCTTTTACGTTCACGTAGTTTTCGTGCCGTATCTGTCAACCAGCCACGAATTTAAAACTAAGCCAGCGCAAAATGCTTTGCGTGATTTGCGCGAATTTGGCATTATTCCAGATATGGTGGCGGCGCGCGTTGACGTTTCAGAGATCGAAAATGAGGCACATATTGCGAATAAACTTTCAACATTTTGCGGAATCAACACAGACGCTGTAATTGTTTTGCCGAACGCGAAATCGGTTTACGAAATTCCGCTAAATGTAGTAAAGGCTGGCGCGTTGAAACCGCTTGACCGATTTGTTAATCATGGCGAACCAGATATGACCGAATGGAAAAAACTGATCAAGAAGATCGAGCACAAATCGACGCAAACGATAAAAGTTGGTTTGCTGGCAAAATATATTGATAACACAGACACGTATTTGTCGGTTACCGAAGCGTTAAAAGCGGCAGCTTGGGCGAATGGTATCGGACTGGAAATTATATGGATTAACGCCGAAACTGCGAACGAAAAAGATTTTGCAAGTGTTGACGGACTTCTTGTTCCGGGTGGTTTTGGCACGCGCGGAATTGACGGCAAAATTGCGGCTGCAACTTATGCGCTGGAAAACGATAAACCGTATCTTGGGCTATGTCTTGGTTTACAACTGGCGGTAATTGCAGCGGCACGACGTGGCGGGTTAAAATCTGCTCACAGTGAGGAGGTCTATTCTGAAACATCAGAAAACGTGGTTTACATTATGGAAGGTCAAAAAGGTAAAGAATCAACCGGCGGCACGATGCGACTGGGCGATTACCCAGCAAAGTTGGTCAAGAATAGCAAAACCGCTAAAATCTATGGCAAAGACGAAATTGTCGAACGCCATCGCCACCGCTATGAAGTCAACCAAAAGTTCTTACCCGAAATCGAGAAAGGCGGACTGGTTGTCAGCGGAACTTCGCCAGACGGAAAATTGGTGGAATTTATTGAGAGCCCAACTGCGAAATTCTTTGTCGCGACGCAGGCTCATCCTGAATTCAAATCGCGACCCATCCGGCCGCATCCGCTGTTTATTGACTTTATTAAATCGTTAAAGAAAGGGGAATAATGAGAATACTTTTAAAAATCAGTGGCGAACAATTGGGAAGTGCTGAAGGAGGTTTTGACGCAAATCGGGCAACTTGGATCGCCGAAGAAGTCAAAAAAGCTCAAACACAGGCAAAAGATAACGGAAAAGAACTGGAAGTTGCCATTATGGTAGGTGGCGGAAATTTCTTACGCGGCGGGAATCTTACTCAGGATGAAACGCGAATCGAACGCGATACGGCAGATAACGCAGGAATGCTCGCAACAATTATGAACGCTATTCTGCTACGCGATGTTTTCGATTCAGCTGGCGTGCCAGTTTGGGTGTTTTCGAAACTTGCGGTGTCGCGCGTTGTCGAAGAAATGACTCATTGGCGCGCCAAACAAAAACTCGCCGACGGCAAAGTTGTAATTTTAGGCGGTGGCACAGGTAATCCTTGGGTAACGACTGATTCTGGCGCAGTTAATTTGGCGCTCGAACTGGATTGCGATTTAGTACTAAAAGCCACCAAAGTCGATGGTGTTTACGATTCTGATCCGATGAAAAATCCCGATGCTGTTAAACTCGAACATATGACTTACGAAGAAGCAATTAATAATTCGAAAATTCGCGTTATGGACAAAGCGGCTCTCGGCGCGGCGGGCGACGCAAAGTTGCCAATTGTTGTGTTTGAACTATTAAAAGAAGGTAATATCGCGCGAATTGCGGCTGGCGAAACGATTGGTACGCGGATTGAGTAGATTGCTTACTGTTAAGCATTGATTTATTATACAAAGTATGATATAATCATAAAATGAACGTAGAAGTCCAGAAGAAAAGTAAGTGGATTCCGCTGTCGGAAATGCCGACGTTGACGGATTTGTCTCCAGATGCTTTGTACGATAATAGAGCTTTGGTTGACGATCCTATTTTTCAAGAATTTCCATTAGTTAACAATGTGCGATTCCCGTATGATATCAATACTGGCGATTCTATGGTTGACCTTGGTCGCATTATGTTAAATAAGAAATTAATGAAGGCGATTAACAAACTTGCCGCGTTCCAAGGCTCGATTATGTCAGAATTCGCTGGGGGGGGGTCGGAATACGAAGACACCATTTCTTCGACGAATCAAGGAGGCATAGGCGCAGCTGTTGCTGCTAAGTCTCGTCAAATTAAGAAACCTGAAAAGTCCAAATCAAATCTAGTATTTGACGTTCCTGACGGTATTGTCGAAATGGGGGTCGGTCACCCAGTGGCTAAGCATCAACTAAATCGTACGGCAGTCAATGAACGAATTGACGAATTGATGCGAAAAAATCCAAATGAAGATAATTTGCGTGATAATGCATGGGCGAAATCACTTGATGAGAATCTGCGAAGTACAGTATTAGGAACAGGCAAAGAGTTATTAATCCCTCGCGGCTCGCAAATGGCACAATTTAAGACAGGTCTCACTATTGGCGGGTTGACTATCTTTGGGCTGTTGGGCGCAGGACTACCTTTTCTTGCAGGTCAGCATATAGCGGCTGATACACTTGCTGTAACAATGTCAAAACAGTATGACTCAAATGGCGTACGGCTCTCTTTGATGCCAGCGCAAAGAATGTTGTTTGATCGCTATTTAGCATTAGCAGGTTTGGTCAAATCAACAAAGCTAATTAAATACCGTAAATAATCTGATACGGTGATATTCTGAATCAGAAATCCGCGATGCGGTTTGGCGCGTAACTGATTGATTTGTGCTAAAATATTCCTATGGAAAAAATCTCGGCCTCGATTTCCGAAACGGTGAAAAACCTGTTTTCTCTTGACGTAGAAATCAATTTAACGCGCCCTGACCCGAAGTTTGGCGATTATGCGACAAATGTGGCGCTCGTGTTGGCAAAGTCATTGGGCAAAAATCCTCGCGAAATTGCTGAACAAATTGCTGTAGAATTGAAAAAACAAGATATTTTTTCTAGCGTTGAAATCGCCGGAGCGGGCTTCATCAATATGCGCCTCGCGGACGCATATCTGATACGCGAGCTCGGCGGGATTCTGGAAAATCCTGATAATTACGGTCGTCCGAATACTTATAAAAATAAAGTCGTTGTGACCGAATATTCTGACCCAAATCCGTTCAAAGTTCTGCATGTCGGTCATCTGTACACTAGCATTGTCGGCGATGCGATTTCGAACCTGATTGAATTATCTGGCGGGGAAGTTCATCGCGTTAATTTTGGTGGCGATGTTGGCTTGCATGTGGCGAAAACGATGTGGGCGATTGTCGAAAATTTGGATGGCGAAAATCCGGAAAAGTTGGCGGAAATTCCAGCCAACAAGCGTTCCGAGTGGATGGGCGAACAATATGTGATCGGCACGCGCGCCTACGAAGACAGCCTAGAAGCGAAATCGGCGATTATCGAAAATAACAAGAAAATTTACGCTATTCAGAAAAACGATGATCACGAATCTCCTTTGGCGCAGATTTATTGGATTTGTCGACAGTGGAGTTACGATTATTTTAATGCTTTTTATAAAAGAATCGGCACGAAATTTGAGAAATATTATCCCGAAAGCGAAACGGCTGAAATCGGTCTCGAAACTGTAATCGAACAGCGCGACAAAGGCGTCTACCAAGACAGCAACGGCGCGATTGTCTTTGACGGCGAGTCTTACGGATTGCACACTCGGGTGTTTGTGAATTCCGAGGGGTTGCCGACTTACGAAGCGAAAGACGTTGGTTTGTCGATCAAAAAATGGCAAGATTACGAATTCGACCAATCGGTTATTATCACCGGCAATGACATCATCGAATATATGAAAGTCGTTCTAAAAAGTATCGAACAGTTTGCGCCGAAGTTATCAGAAAGAACGCTGCATTTCACGCACGGCAATGTTAAGCTCGCTGGTGCGGTCAAAATGAGCAGTCGAAAAGGCAATTTTTTGCGCGCAGTCGATGTTATCGATATGGTGGCGGACGAATATAAAAAAGCCCAAGACAAGGCTGACGACGCGGCGGTTCTCGGTGCGATAAAGTACGCTTTCTTGAAAAATCGCCTCGGCGCAGATTTGATTTTCGAGCCACGCGAATCAGTCAATATGACGGGTAATAGTGGCTCGTATTTGCAGTATTCGCAC
>JGI994J12354_10002770_pt1 | contig 16757 bp, 14 predicted proteins | sample IntmicLarv3ML3BL_FD_12354 | JGI IMG/M metagenome (IMG submission 12354) | reverse complement strand
GTAACGGCAGGCTTGCCTGTTCCCGCCGTTTTCGGTGTCCGGAAGCTTGCCGAGCATATGACTGCGCTGGATATGGAATACATACCCGGCGAGCCACTTATACACGAGAGAATGGACAAAGTTGCCCGGCGTGACGCTATCAGCACTTTGGCCGCATTGCAATGCGCGGTTCACACTATAAGCGCCTGCGGCCTGCCAAAACAAGCGGAACGGCTGGCGCGGAAGATTATGCATAACCCCCATATCGAAAAGCCGATAAAAGATAACCTAATTTCTCTGCTCCACCGTTTGGATACAGGTGCCAACCGCTTATGCCATGGGGATTTGCATCCGCTGAATATCCTGTACGATGGAAGCAAGCATTGGATTATTGACTGGGTCGACGCAACGGCGGGCAACCCTCTCGCGGATGCTTGCCGCACATATTTGATTTTTAAGCAATTCATGACGCGCTCCGCGGGGATTTATCTGCGCCATTTTTGTGATGCGGCCGGTGTAAAGCAAGAAGATGTACTGGCATGGCTGCCCGTGATTGCGGCAGGCAGGTTGAGCGAGAATATGGACGATGGGGCGCGGGCGGCATTGTTAAAGGTCATTGATGAATGGGCGGCGGCGCAGTAGGGGGTAAGGATTACTGGCAAACGGGCAAATCTTACGAAAACGGAGAATATACCCATGCGAAAAATCGTGATTTCGGGCAGCATGTCGTTGCTTGACAAAATGAAGGATATGGCGGCGCAATTGGCGGATATGGGGTACGCAACCGTTCTTCCGGAAGCGTTTGACGGGGATATCCCGCCTAAAGCAGAGCTTTCCATGAACTATTTCCGGGAAATCGCGAAGGATGACACCTATGCCGTTTTGATCGTGAATGACGCCAAACAGGGTATTGCGAATTACATAGGCGCCAGCGCGTTTGCCGAGGCGGCCATCGCGTTTTATTTTGGCAAGGCCATATTTGTGTTGCATGATTTGTATGACCCCTATAAAGACGAACTGTCCGCGTGGGGCACAATTCCTTTATATGGTAAGCTGCGCGGCATTTATTTAGGTTAGACAAAAAATCCTTGCATATTATTTTTTGATATGCAAGGATTTTTTTTGTATATATGTAGTCAAACATCGTATCCTCTTAAATCATAATGCCTCTAATTGCAGTAAATAGTTTTCAATCTGCGCCCAAGCATGATTCCGGTCATAATCGTTGTTTTTGATTATGATATGCGGTACGGATAATTGTGCAAGAATTTTCATTTCGAGCTGTTTGCGAATGGCAAAAAATACCATGGCGCCGTCAAATCCTTTTATGCCGCGCTTTTTTCCAAATGGTGAGTTTTCACAATATTCGATACAATGGTCAATCCAGTTGCCATTATCCTCAGATACGCGCTCCCTCGCTATGCGCTGAATTGTTTCTCTTATATCGGTTTGTGATAAGTAGATCAGAACCGGGGAAAGCTGTTTTACTGTTTCCAACAACTTGATATGGTGAGATATGATGGCGGTTTCGTCGGCATTTCGCCAAAACAGCAGCTCATTAACATGATTCTGTAAAAACGCGCACTCAAAAATGGTACGCTCAGCTTTTTCCGCGGATGCATGAGCAAAAGACCGCCAGCGGTCGTAATGCAATTCGAAAAACACATTATCCAGTACACGCCCGTCATAAACTTCAAATGCTGCCATCTCTTTATAGAAGCCCCTGTTGTCTGTCGCGACTTGGGTATAGGCAACTATGGCCATTTCGCCTTCGAAAATGGTATGGTGCGCAATTTCATTTTGTAATGATGCGTACTTTACCAAAATATCCCTATATATCGCAACAGGGATACAGGCATTCCAACCAAGGTCTGCCGGGCGGGTGTGATTGCCCTTCTGTAAACAGATTAACGGTAAGCCCTCTATGTTGATACCATTCTGCGATTTTTCGCGCGAATGTGGTTTTGCCGGAACCGGGAATGCCTTCCACGAGAATCAGTTTTGCAGTCATGTTTTACCTCCCAATCAAAAATCCGTTCCATGCACCCGGCATTCATAAAACGCCGCTTCATACTGCCCGAAAAGCACCGCCTCCCCCACGCACACAAACCCCTCCCGCTCATATACCGCCCGCACCTTTTGTCGGCCGCGGTGGCAGTCCAACCGCAGACTATGTAGGCCGCGCCGCGCGGCTTCTGCTTTGGCAAAATTAACCATTGCCTTAAGATACCCTTGCCCGGCGTACGCCCGCCGCACGGCCACTTTATGCAAAAACAGGGCTTCCCCTTTAGGCACATCGGGCCAAAACGCAGGGTCATGGTCAATCAGCGCCATGCAAGCCGCCGGTGTGCCGCCGGTGTAGGCGATATAGAAATCCTCAAGCCGAAAGAAACGGGATAACGCCGCCCATGTCACGTTTTCCGCCTTCCACTGTGGTTGGCCGATGGCCTCCATCCATTGTACGGCTTCCAGCAAAATAGCCTCTATAACTGCGATGTCCGAGATTGCCGCTTGCTTAATCATATCGCCGATCCTCCCATCTTTTTACCGCATGAGGCGTATTTATACGCCGATTGCCTGTGCGCCCGACAGACGGCCGAGGCGCGGGTCTTCGCGCATGAATTGCGCCGCCGCGCCGCCTTCTGTAACGGGCGCGCCGATCGCGCCGCCATTGCACCATTTGCAGCGAAAGCAAAACCGCACCCAGCCCTGCCAAAACGATGACAGCATACAGTGCCGCCCGAAATATCGGGAATCCACCCTCGCGTTCCGCTTCGATGTCTGTGCTTCTGTCCGTGCCGCCGAAGGCCGGACTGAGCTCTTCAAGTTTGTGCGTTAGGGTGGTTGCATCAAGCGCCTCGATCCCTTCCGCTGCCACAAGGTTTACCACATCAATTTCCGCCCCGGCATAGTGTAGGGTCAAACTTCCCACGATTTCCCCTGCTTGTACGGGCGCTTGGACATCTGCGGCAAAGCTAGGTGTTTTTACAATTTCCGTGCCGCTTGCGGCGATAGGCAAACGCAAGACAACCGCGCGGTCGGGCACTGCCTGTACCGTGCCGATAACCACCGCTGCGCCATCTCGCATCTGCGTCACATCGACCGCCTCGACATAGCCGTCTAAGGCCAGCACCTCTGTTTCGCGGTAGCGGGTGAAGCCATAGTTCGCCAAGGCGGCGGTGTCTTTGTATATCTCATTTTTCTCCGATTTCATTACCGCGCACACCAATGATGCGCCATCCTTTTCGTTTAACGACACGAAAGTGTGCCGAGCGTCGTCTGTATAGCCTGTTTTGCCGCCTGAGTTCCATTCGCTGAAAAAACTGCCGGGCAGAATCATTTTGTTGGAATTCCAGAGATTGCGTACCTCGGGCTGTTTTTCCGTTGGCGGGATTTGGTAGCTTACGGTGGTGATAACCTCGCGAAAGAAATCGTGTTTGACCGCCTCGCGCATGATGATGGCGATGTCGCGCGCGGTGGTATAATGCTCGGAGTCAGGCAGGCCATGAGGGTTCTTAAACTGTGTGCCGGTGCAGCCAAGTTCCTGCGCGCGGGCGTTCATCATGTCCGCAAACGCGTCCACCGACTCGGCAATGTGTTCCGCCACGGCCATGCACACTTCATTGGCGGAGGCCAGCATCATCGCGTACAGACACTCCGTCAAGGTCAGCGTTTCATCGACGTCCATAGAAATATGGCTGCTGCCTCGCTCAATACCAAACACCGCATTTGCGGAGAATGTCACCCGCTCCTCCCAATTGCCGTTTGCGTATTCCATCAGCAAAAGGGCAGTCATCACTTTTGTTACACTTGCGGGATACATTCGTGCGTCCGCGTTTTCGGCATACAGCACGATGCCTGTGCCTGTATCCATTACGCAAACGGCTTGCGAGGCGGTGTCAGGCGGGGCGGCTTCGGCGGCGCAAACGGCGAAAAAGGGCTGTATGCAAAGCCATATGATAACGGCTGCGGCCGTCAGCTTTTGAGTTGTTTTCAATGGGGTTTGCCTCCTTAATAGTCAGGTATTATCATACCACCGAATGGGTTCGGCAGGCAACAGAAAAATTATGCGTGCAAAATATAGAAAAAAGGGTTATAATATAAGCACGCCTGCGGCAATCAAGCGGGCATACGCTGACGGCGGAGGTGCCTTATGGACAGAAAACGCTTGGGGACGATCCTCTGTATTATTGCCGTCATTATCCTCACTTTATACGGCATATACCGCATAAATCAAGATATGCAGGCGCAAACGGTGTATGCGCCGGTGGATGTTGTGCCGACGGTTGCAGCATCCGCAACCCCGGAGCCTGTCATCAAAGTACACATGGCGGGCGAGGTCGAGAACCCCGGCGTATATGTGCTGCCCAAAGGCAGCCGTGTGGAGGATGCCGTAGCGGCGGCAGGCGGCTTGACGGCAAACGCTTCGGAAACCAGTGTGAATCTGGCGGCCGTTGTGCATGACGGTCAGCAGGTTATTGTCGGGTCAGGCGGCGGGGGTGGGGCATCTGCAAATGCAAGCGTATTGGAGCAAGGCGGAAAGATCAACCTCAATATCGCTTCTAAGGAAGAGTTGATGCTTTTGCCGGGCATAGGGGACACCTTAGCGGGCGGCATCATCCAATACCGCGAAGCAAACGACGGCTTCCGCAGCATAGAAGAGATTACGAATGTTCCCAAAATCGGAGAAAAGACGTTCCAAAACATACAGGGATGGATCACGGTGGAGTAATGCAAACGGAGGGAAGGGCAAATGGCGTACAAAGTGCTTGTGGTAGATGACGAAAAGCTTATCGTAAAGGGAATCAAGTTCAGCCTGGAGCAGGACGGCATGGAGGTGGACGCGGCGTATGACGGGGAAGAAGCGTTGAAACTGGCGCGGACGGACGCATATGATCTGATCGTGCTGGATGTGATGCTGCCAAAGCTGGACGGGTTGCAGGTTTGCCAGCAAATCCGCGAGTTCTCGACGGTGCCCGTTATTATGGCAACCGCCAAGGGCGAGGATATGGATAAAATCATGGGGCTTGAATATGGGGCGGACGACTATATCACAAAGCCGTTTAATATTTTGGAGTTAAAGGCGCGCATCAAGGCCATCCTGCGGCGAAGCATACGTACCGTAAGCGTGCAGGAAGTAAACGATAAGGTGAAAAAGGTGCGCGGGCTTGAGGTGGAGCTGGACGCGCGGCGCGTGCTGATTGACGGCAACGAGGTCAATTTAACGGCGAAAGAGTTTGATCTGCTGGAGCTGTTTATGGACAATCCGGCCAAAGTCTACAGCCGCGAAAGCCTGTTGAATACCGTTTGGGGGTACGACTATCCCGGGGATGCGCGCACGGTGGATGTGCATGTGCGCCGTTTGCGTGAGAAAATAGAGGAAAACCCGAGCGACCCCAAGTATATCCACACGAAATGGGGGGTCGGTTACTATTTTAAGTAGATTGAAAAGCATAGGCTATAAATTGAGCAGCCTCCGTTGGAAGCTGTTCATTTCCTATATATTCATCGGCCTTGTGCCCCTTCTCTTTTTCGCGAATAATGTTACGGAAACAACTTTGAAATACCTGTTGGAGAAACGGGCGGATGAATTGCGCAAAAGCGCCATTGTTGTGGCCGACCGTATCGCAGAGGCCAATTATGTGTTTGACGAGTCCAAACGAATGTCGTTTGATATGGAGCTGGAGCGAAAGAGCGTGGAGCTTGATTTGCGCGTGATTGTGGTAGATGCCACCATGACCGTGGTGGGGGATTCCAAAAAATCGGAAATGGGCAAGATGCTTTGGACGCCTGTGCTGGTGGAGGCGCTAAATATGCGAAACGCCGCCCGCCCTGCTTTCGATAACACGCTGATGTATGCGGCGGCGGCCGTCACAACTGCGGAAGGCGGGGTTGTGGGTGCGGTGCTGCTTAGTGCGCCGCTGGACGAAATCAATGACCTTTTAAGCGAGGTGCAGCGGAATTTGGTGCTGCTGACGGTGCTGCTCAGCGCTATTGTCGCGGTGCTTGTGTTCTTCATTTCTCAGCTTTTGATTGACCCGCTGCGCAATGTGCTAAGCATCGTCAAAAAAATGACGGACGGGCACTTGAACCAGCGTGTCACCCTTACCGGGCATGACGAGTTTGCGGAGTTGGGCAGTGCCTTTAACGACATGACCGCGCGGCTGGACCGGGTAGAGATGACGCGCCAGGAGTTTGTGTCCAATGTGTCGCATGAGTTAAAAACGCCGCTCAGCTCCATGAAAGTGCTGAGTGAGTCGCTTCTTTTGCAAGAGGATGTGCCCAACGAGATGTATCGCGAGTTTTTGACGGATATCACCTCCGAGGTGGATCGGATGACCGCCATCATCAACGAGCTTTTGACGCTTGTGCGGCTGGACCGGTCCGAGCCGATTATGAACATCAAACAGGTTAAAATCAATAAGATGATTGAAGACATCCTGAAACGGCTGTACCCCTTGGCAGAGCAAAAAAGTATAGAGCTTCTCTTTGAAGATGTACGCCCCGTGGTTATCGATGCGGACGAGATAAAACTGTCCCTTGCGGTGTCAAACTTGATTGAAAACGGCATCAAATATACCAATGACGGCGGCACGGTAAAGGTCATTGTGGATTCTGACCACCAGCACGCGTTTATCACCGTGCAGGACACGGGTCTGGGCATCAGCGAAGAGGATCAGCAAAAGGTATTTATCCGCTTTTACCGGGTGGATAAAACCCGTGACAGGCAAACCGGCGGCACAGGCCTTGGGTTGTCGATTACGCATAAAACGGTGCTTTTGCACAACGGAAGCATTCGCGTGATCAGCAAAGAAAACGAAGGCTCGTCGTTTATTATGCGGCTGCCGTTTCATTACACCTCGAACCAATAGGTTTATTTGTATAAGGACGATTATTATGAATACGTAAGGAGGACACAGTATGTCCGTCGGAACCAAATCCAAACGGCGCAAACGAAAAATCGGGAAAACCACGCCGCGCTTTTTCATTTGTTTAATTGCCTTGCTTGCCGCGGCGGTGTGCTGGTTTGCATGGGGCGCAAACAGCGGCGGCAGCAAAATCGGCACACAGCCGCAGCAGTTGTATTTTATCAACGCCGCAAGCAGCACCTGGAAAACAGAAACGCGGCAAATCACGATAGGCAAGCGCACCGACATGATTTCCGAGGCGTTAAGCCTTTTGGCGGCAGGGCCGCGCGATGCCTCCCTTGCCAAAAGCGTGCCTTCGCCAAGCTTGATTGCTTTGGTCACGCTGGAATCGGGCACACGCCCGGACGCGGAGGGGCAGAACGAGGAATACAATATCGTGCGGGTTGAGCTTACAGGGGAATACAATGAGCTTTCCGGGGTGGATGCGGTGGTTTGTATTAACGCAATTGTGTATACCTTGACGGAGCTTGAATTTGTGCATGATTTGCACTTCTTCATCGGCGAGGAGGAGCTTTTGCGCCCGAACGGGCAAGCCATGGGCTTGTTAAACCGCACAAACGTCCTGCTTGGCGACATTCCCGTATTGCCTGAGGTGGTGGACTCGCACGATGTGCGGGTGTATTTTGCGGATGAAGACGCGATGTATCTGGTGAGCGAGGTGCATTCCGTTGAGGTAAGCGTAAGCAAGCCGCGCGAAACCTATATTGTGGAAGCGCTGCTGCGGGGGCCGCAGAGTGAACATGCGGTGCAAACCATACCTTCAGAGGCCAGACTGCGCAGCGTTTACAGCGAGGGCGATATGTGTTATGTGGATTTTACGCAGGAATTTGTGAATAAGTTTGAAGGCGGCTCTTCTACGGAACGGCTCATGGTGTATTCCATCGTGAATTCGCTGACGGAGCTTTCGCATATCAAAAAGGTCAAGTTTCTTGTAGACGGCGACAATATTGTGGATCCTAAAGGCTTTCACCTGGATCTAAGCACATCCTTTGAGCGGGATGCCGATCTGATTTTTACGGAAGAATAGGGTTTTGCCGTAAACGTACCAAAACAAGAACAAGAAAGATGGGTGGCGGCCATGACCATCAAGCGCCCGCTTATGTGGATGCTTTTGTTTTTGACAGCAGGGATAGCGGCCGGGCGGTATGCAGACGGGAGCTTTGTTGTGGCTGCCGTGCTTGTTATGTGCTGTGTGGGGGTTGTGCTTCTTCTGTACCGGCCGAGGGTGGCTGTGGTGTTGCTTTTGCTGCCTATGCTGGCAGCGGCCGGGTTTTTGTCGGTAGGGCGCGTGCTTAAAGAAAATCCGGCGGTGACAGAGGGGTTTGCGACAGAGCAAATCACGCTTACGGGGCGTGTGAAGAGTGTGATTGTGTCTGCAAACGGCAACACGTCCGGGCTTTTATTTACAGAGAGCCTTGGCGCAGGCGTGCAGGTGTTGGTGCGGCTTCCCGAGGGTATGTCGGTTTCTGTAGGACAGGCCTTAACAGTGACGGGCAAACTGCAACGCCTGGATGCCGCGCGGAATCCAGGGGCATTTGACGAGTTTGTATATTGGCGCACACGCGGCGCTGCTGCCAAGCTTTATGCGGATGAGGTGGCGGTGGGCGATGTGCGCCGGTCTGTTTTCTCTGTTTTGTCTGCTTTGCGTGAGAAGGTCGATCAAGCGTATTACAACATACTGCCCGCCAAAGAGGCTGGTGTACTAAGTGCCATGATCACGGGTGACCGCACGGGGATTGACGAAGAAATCGGGGAACTGTACCGTGATGCGGGAATATTTCACATCATCGCTGTGTCAGGCACGCATATGACGATTTTGGCCGCCGCCATTGGCTTTTGTTTGCAAAAATTGGGTTTACCGCGCAGGCAAACCGGGTTGGTGTCTTTCGGCGTGGTTGTGATGTACTGTATCTTTACGGGCGCAAGCCCGGCGGCGGTTCGCGCGGTAATCATGTTCGGCATTATGGCGCTGGCCCCTCTTTTGCATAGAGATACGGATGCCGCCAGTGCGGCGGGTTTGGCGGCTATGGTGCTGCTTTTATACAATCCGCTGTATCTGTGGGACGCGGGCTTTTTATACTCATTTGCGGCGGTGTTTGCTCTGTCTGCGGGAACCGCGGCTGTCGAGCGCATTATGCTGCGGCTTTTGCAAGGCGGCGGCGCGCCTGCGCTTGTCCTTCGCGCGTTTCAAACGGATGCGTTGCGTAAAGCCGTTGCCTCGACGGTTGCCGTTTTTCTTGCCACTTGGCCGGTTACGGCGTGGTTTTTCTACAAGGTTTCCTTTGTGGGGATATTTGCCAACCTCCTGATTTTGCCTACGGTAACGGTCACTACGGTGTCGGGTTTTCTTGCGGGCATCGTTGGGTTGTTCTCGGTTTCGCTGGGCAGGTTTTGTGCGGGGGCCGCATATGTGATGCTGCAATTTTACGAAAACCTGTGTCGTGCGGCTGTGGCAATTCCTTTCGCCAACGTATTGACGGGCCGCCCGCCAATTTGGATATTGGGGCTGTATATCGCGGCGTTGGCAATTGTATTGGCTGCGCAATACCACCGCGGGGCGGCGTATGCGCGGATGAAGAAGGCTGCCTTGGCGGCGGTGGGGTTGTGCGTGGCAGGCGGCCTTTGGCTTGCCGTTTCGCCCAAGCCTTTGACGGTCGTCATGCTTGATGTGGGGCAGGGCGATGCCACGGTGCTTTCCAAAGGCGGGCAAGCCGTGATTTGGGACGGCGGCGGGAACGTCATGCGCGGGCTTGGCGACAATACGGGAATGTGGACGGTAATGCCGTATCTGCGCTATTTAGGCATATCCCAAGCAGAGGCCGTGCTGACGCATCCCGACGCAGATCACGCCTTGGGCATTATCGAAGCAATCGATGCGGGTGTGGTGCGGCGTTTGTATATCCCGTTGGGGATGTACGCCGCAGGAAGTGCGGGTGGCGATGCGGGCGAACCGTCAAACTATCACGACACAGATGGCCTAGCCGGCCTGGTGCTTGCGCGTGCCGAGGCCAATGGTGTGGCGGTGATACCCTTGCAGGCAGGAGATTCGTTTGGCTTAATCGATGGCGTATCAATGTTTTGCCTGCACCCGCAAGGCGGCATGAAGGCGGACAACAACGGTTCTATCGTCTGCCGTGTGGATTATGGTGGGGCCTCATTTTTGCTGACAGGCGATGTGGAAGCCGAGGGGGAGCGGCTGATACTGGACATATACGGTGCGGCAGTGGATGCGGACATACTGAAACTGGCGCACCATGGCTCCCGGTCGTCCAGCACAGAAGAGTTCCTGCGGGCGGTTTCGCCTGATGCGGCGGTGGCAAGCGCGGGGCGCAATTCCCGCTATGGGCACCCTTCGCCCGAGGTCGCGGAACGGCTGGAGGGGATGGGCGTGCCGATGGTGGTTACGGCCGAAAGCGGTGCCGTTATCTTTACAACATATGGAAGGACGATACGGATGCAAACGATGCTGGGTGATAAACGATGAAGCAGATTAACGCGGATATAAAAGCGAACCAATTCAAACGGGCGTACCTCATTTTCGGTGAAGAAGCCTATTTGGTGCGCCGCTATATGGATAGACTTGCCGCGGCCGTGGTGCCGGAGGACGCGCGCGACATGAACGCAACGCGTATGGAGGGCAAAACGGTTACAACGACCGCCATAGAGGACGCGGCGGAAACCTTGCCCTTTCTCAACGAACACCGTTTGGTGATTGTAAAGGACAGCGGCCTCTTCGATGCGGGGCGCAAGGACGAAAGCGAAAAGCTGGCGGCATATCTCCCGGAGGCGCCGGAGTTTACGGTGCTTTTGTTTGTGGAAGAGAAGGTGGATAAGCGCGGGCGATTGTACAAAACGCTGGACAAAATAGGATATGCCGCCGAAATGAAAACGCCGGAGGAGCGGGAGCTTGCGGCGTGGGCAGGGCGGCGGCTTCAAGACGCGGGGCTGTCTATATCCGCGGGGGCGGCGATGCATTTGCTGCGCACGACGGCGCATAATATGGAGGCGCTCCATACAGAAACCGAGAAGCTGATCACTTACAAACAGCAGGGCGAAATCACCACGGCAGATATCGACGATATATGCACAAAGGCGCTTGCCACCCGCATATTTGATTTAACAGATGCCATCGGTGCCAAAGACGCTGACAAGGCGCTTGGCATATACGCGAACATGATATTGATGAAGGAGTCGCCGCTTATGATTTTGTCCATGATGGCGAGGCAGTTTCGCATTATACTGCAATGCGGGTATCTGGCATCCCGAAAGGTGCCTTCCGCCGAGGCGGCCAAGCAAATAGGGGTACATCCCTTCGTGGCAAAGGAAAGCATGAGGCAAAGCGCCCGGTTTACGGGTGCAACGCTTAAACAGGCCCTGCGGGATTGCCTGGATACCGATGTTGCCATTAAAACGGGCGGTATGGAGGAGCGGCTGGCAGTGGAAACGCTGATTGTGAAGTATTGCATTTGAAAGAGTGACTGTGATGGGGGCGGTAAGTGATGCGAATGCATAAACTGTGCTTGACGATGCAACGTTTGAGGTGCGCGATGGGAGGCTTTCGGGATTTTTTGGCCGTCCGGCGCTTGTGACATATCGCGGTGTTGGCCGCAATATTTATATTGACGCACAGGGAAAAAGGGCTGAAAGTGTAAAATACCGACCATTCCGATCATAAAGTTACCCTGTGGTGTCTTTACATCCCCGCCATTTTTAGGTACAATATAAATTGACACTTTCAGAAATCCGATAAATTGATAAAGAGGGACAATGTGGACATACAAAACGGATATATAAACCAAATAAAGGAAAACCACGGCAAGGGGCGGCGATACTTCATTACCACCTTTGGCTGCCAGATGAACGCGCATGACTCGGAAAAACTGGCGGGGCTGTTGGTGCAGATGGGCTATACCGCGGGAACGTCCGAACGGGATGCCGATGTGATTGTGTATAACACTTGCTGTGTGCGTGAAAACGCGGAAAACAAGGTGTATGGAAAGCTGGGATACTTGAAGCATTTGAAGGCTGCCAAGCCCCATATGAAGATCGCGTTGTGCGGCTGCATGATGCAGCAGGACGCGGTGGTGGACAAATTGCAAAACGTTTACCGCCATGTGGATGTGATTTTCGGCACCTATAATTTAGACCGTTTCCCTGAACTTCTATGCGCGGCGTATGAATCAAACGGCATGATTACGGATGTGTGGCGCGAGCATAAAGAGGTGGCTGAGGATTTGCCCATGGTGCGGGAAAACCCGTACAAGGCGGGCGTCAATGTGATGTATGGCTGCAACAATTTTTGCACCTATTGCATCGTGCCCTATGTGCGCGGGCGGGAGCGAAGCCGCAAGCCGTCAGACATATTAAACGAAATCAAGAAAGCCGCCGACGGCGGGGCGAAGGAGATTTTGCTGTTGGGGCAAAATGTAAACTCCTACGGGGCGGGGCTGGACGCGCCGATCTCGTTTGCGCAGTTGCTTGCTAAAGCAACCGAAATCGACGGCGTTGAGCGCGTGCGCTTCATGACCTCCCACCCCAAAGATTGCTCGGACGAATTGATTGACGTGGTGCGGGGCAACCCTAAAGCGTGCAGCCATATCCATCTGCCTTTCCAATCCGGCAGCACAGAGGTTTTGCGGCGCATGAACCGCAAATACACCAAAGAAGATTATCTGCACCTGACCCAAAAGGTGCAAGAGCAAATCCCGGAGGTTTCGCTGACGACGGATATTATTGTTGGCTTCCCCGGTGAAACGGAAGCCGATTTTCAAGACACAATGGATGTGGTTAGGCAGGTGCGCTTTCAAGGGGCGTTTACGTTCCTGTATTCCAAGCGAAGCGGCACCCCTGCCGCGGCGATGGACGGGCAAATTCCCGAGGATGTCGCGCATGAGCGGTTTAACCGTTTGCTTGAGGTTGTCAATGAAATCGTATACGAGCGCAACCGCGCCCAAGAAAAACGGGCGGTGCGGGTTTTGGCTGAAACCTTTGACGAAGCACGCGGCGTGATAACGGGGCGTGCGGATGATAACAGCATCGTACACTGTGCGGGGGATGCTTGCGATTTGGGCATGATGATGGATGTGCGCATTACGGAGGGCAAGCCGTTTTACTTGCTGGGTGAAAAAATACACTAAACCTAAAGGAGATCGGGATTATGTCAGTTTATACAGAAAAAGCAAGAGAATTAGGCAATTTGGTATTGGAATCAGAGCAGGCCAAGGCGCTTGAAGCCGCAAGGGAGGCATTTCACGCCGACCCCGAGGCACAGCCCCGTATGGATGTATACAACGCCTATCTGCAAAACGTGCAAACCGCCATTGACAGCGGCGTTATGACGGATGAACAGTATGCCTCGGCGCAAAAGCGCATGGCGGAAATGGTGGCGGAGTTGAAGGCGTATCCCGTAATCGGGGCGCTGGTGGCGGCAGAGAATGCGTTTAATATGTTTGTAAACCAGATCATGACCATCCTAAAAACAACGATTACAGGCGAAGAACCCGGGGGTTGTTCGGGCTGCTCTGGGCATTCCCATGGGGCGGATTGCTCCGGCTGCCATCAGTAATTGCGGGAGGAATGAGCCATGCTGATTTCGATTTCCACAGCCAATTTGTACGACTTGCCGTTTGAACGCGTGCTTTCCATATATAAACGTGCGGGATATGAATATATCGAGCTTGCCGGACATTGGCGAGGCGGGGAATGGGAAATCGCACAGCATTTGAAGGGCTATGCGCCGAGGGAGGTTATTCGCCTCGTGAAGGAAGCGGGCCTGAAAATATCGACATATCACGATATGGGCGGCGTTGTGGAGGCGGGGGCGGAATCGATTGTGTCTGATGACACATGGGAATACCTCAGGCATTACGACTTCCCTTGCTTGGTGTTTCACACCCTGCATAAGAAAAACGCGTCTGCCGCGTGGTGGCAAGAATACAGGCAAAGGGCCATCTATGATTTGCACCGCGTGCGAAGCAAGAGCGGAAGGCTGGTTTGCATCGAGAACTTGCCGCCTTTGCCGTCGGCGTACAGCGACTATTTCATGCCCCTCACGAAGCCTGCCGAGCTGCTTGATTTTGTGAACGAGGCGGATATCGGCCTCAATTTAGATACAACGCATTACGCGGCGGAGGACATAGATATAAGTGAAATGGTGCGGCTTTTCGGTAAGCGGGTGCAAACTGTTCATGCAAGCGATTACCAAAACGGACGCCAGCATGTGCATCTGGGCGAGGGTGACTTGGATTTCGCTTCGTTTTTCGAGGCGTTGGAGCGATCTAAGCCGCATTCGGTTTGTGCGGAATGCGCCATTGCGCACGATGCGTCAGACGATGCGGTTGCCGTTGCAAGCGCCGCGCAAGCGCGGTTGTTTTTGGAGCGGTTTTTGAGATAGAACGAAGATACATTTCGGAAACAACAACGAAGGGATTGAGCGCATTGCCTGCATACACGCCGATGATGGAACAGTATTTCCAAATTAAAAACCAATATAAATATTGCCTCGTATTTTTCCGCCTCGGCGATTTCTATGAGATGTTTTTTGATGATGCCCTTATCGCTTCAAGGGATTTGGGCATCACACTAACCGGCCGCGACTGCGGTATGGCTGAGCGCGCGCCTATGTGTGGCGTGCCCTACCATGCGGCGCAGACCTATATCGCGCGGCTGATTGCCATGGGGCATAAGGTGGCGATTTGTGAGCAGGTCGAGGATGCCAAGGCCGCAAAGGGCATTGTGAAGCGCGATGTTATCCGTGTGATTACCCCCGGCACGGTGGTGGATGAAAATGTGCTTGATGCCGCACGTAATAACTATGTGGCGGCAGTGTTTGAGGATAAGCAAAGCATTGGCCTTGCCTTCGCGGATGTGTCTACGGGCGAGTTTAATGTCACCTCCTTCCCTAAAACCGCCGAGGCTCGGCTTACGGATGAATTGGCGCGGTTTCGTCCGGCTGAAGTGATAGCCAGCGAGGGCTTCACAAACGAGATGGCTGTGGAGGCGGTTTTGAAGCTCAAGGCTTCCCGCGCGGAGGGTTGGATGTTTGACTATACCAATGCCCGCGATGCCCTGTGCCGTCATTTTAAGGTGCATAATTTGCATTGCTTTGATATCGAAAAGGATACCCCCGCCATTTGTGCGGCAGGCGCGTTGATGCAGTATCTTTCATCAACGCAGAAAAATGGCTTGGCGCACATTGCGGCCATTAAGCCCTACGTGGGGGAGCAGTTTATGATTATCGACGCGTCCTCACGCCGCAATTTGGAACTGACGGAAACCATGCGCGAGCGAAACAAGAAGGGCTCGCTTTTGTGGGTGCTTGATCAAACACGCACTTCCATGGGGGCCAGGCTATTGCGCAAATGGATCGAGCGGCCCCTTGTTGACACAGCAGAAATCCGCGCCCGTTTAGATGCGGTGGAAGAATACAAAGACAGCCCCCTTCTGCGGGCGGAATTGCGCGTGGTGCTGCGCCAAATTGCCGATATGGAGCGGCTTTCGGGCAAGCTTGTATATGGCACGGCAAACGCGCAGGACTTGAATAAGCTCAAAGCCTCGTTCAAGCATCTGCCTACGGTGCGAAATGCCCTTAAAACCTGCCAAACCCAAGCCAATGCCGATTTGTGCGTGCAGATGGATACGTTGGAGGATTTGTATACCTTAATCGACAATACCATCGCGGAGGAGCCGCCCGTCACCGTTCGGGAAGGCGGCATGATTCGTGATGGGGTAAGCGATGCGCTTGACAGCTACCGCGAGGCGCGCGATAAAGGCGGGGAGTGGCTTTTGGCGCTGGAAGAGCGGGAGCGCGAGGCCACGGGCATTAAGAACTTACGCGTGAAGTACAACAAACTTTTCGGGCATTGTTTTGAGGTCACCAACTCGTATAAAAATCTCGTGCCCGCGCACTACATACGCCGCCAAACGCTTTCGAATATGGAGCGGTATACCACCGAGGAACTGAAGGAAATCGAAACTGCCATACTGAGCGCGGAGGATAATATCACCGCCATCGAATATGATTTGTTCACCGAGTTGCGGGATGTCTTGGCCGCGCAAATCGCCCGTATGCAGGCGGCGGCAAATGTACTTTCGGCGGTGGATTGCTTGCAATCCTTCGGGGAGGCGGCGGAGCAAAACAACTACACCAAACCCGAAATCACGGAGGACGGCGGCATCAAAATCCGGGACGGGCGGCATCCTGTAATTGAGCGGATGCTGGATGTGCCGTTTGTGCCGAATGATACATATATGGATTTGGAGAAAAACCGTATGGCCATCGTGACGGGGCCGAACATGGCGGGCAAGTCCACCTATATGCGGCAAGTGGCTTTGATTGTGATTATGGCGCAGGCGGGATGTTTTGTGCCAGCAAGCCATGCCTCCATAAGCGCCGCAGACAGGATATTTACGCGCGTTGGCGCGTCGGACGATTTGGCAACGGGGCAAAGCACCTTCATGGTGGAAATGAGTGAGGTCGCCAACATTTTGCACAACGCTACCCAAAACAGCCTCTTGATCCTCGATGAAATCGGACGCGGCACAAGCACCTACGACGGGTTAAGCATCGCATGGTCGGTGCTGGAGCATATTGTGGACACGAAAAACATAGGCGCAAAAACACTCTTTGCTACGCATTATCATGAGTTGACGGAGCTGGAGAACCGTGTGGAGGGCGTTGTCAATTACTGCGTGCTGGTGAAGGAGCAAAACGGCCACGTCATCTTCCTGCGCAAAATTGCCCGGGGTGGGGCAGACAGAAGCTACGGATTGCATGTGGCGCGGCTTGCGGGCATTCCCGAGGCGGTGGTCGCGCGTTCGCAGCAGATTTTGGCGGCCATCGATGCAGAT
>JGI994J12354_10002769_pt1 | contig 16759 bp, 22 predicted proteins | sample IntmicLarv3ML3BL_FD_12354 | JGI IMG/M metagenome (IMG submission 12354) | reverse complement strand
GATTTATCGCCAAAAAATCGAACAAATTCTCCATCAGGAAATACAGCGCAATGAAATATCCCATACCCCAGCGCAATAATCCCTGCAATATAGATGGCACGCATAAATTTCCTTTTTCTCATTACAAATCAGTTCCTTTACTCATTCTCTTCATGCAATCCGTCACATTCGGCCGGATTTACTCAAATCAAATCCAAAAAATACTCCCGGCTGTCGAAAAACCGCATGCCGTCAACATGGGGTGTGACATCATCTCTGTCATAGACAAATCCCAGTTTTTCAATCACTTTGGCGGAAGCGAGATTGTCTTTTGCGTGACCGCCGGAAACTTTTTTTATACCGAGATTTTTGGCAGCAAATGTAAGAATCGCCCGCATCGCTTCGGTTGTATATCCGCGGTTCCAATGGGTTTTCATGATGTTGTATCCAACTTGAAACATCTGCAAATTTTCTTCCCAAATCAACCCGCCCGACCCAAAAAGCTCGCCTGTGCTTTTCAGCACAAACCCCCAAATATAATCAACATTCGAGCCGTCCGGTTTCCATTCAATTTCATTCAGCCATTCTATCGCATCATCAATGGAATGATGCGGCAGCCAGCTGACATATTTCGCAACCTCCGCATCACCTGTCCATCCATAAAACGCAGTCTCCGCGTCGGCGAGTGTAAGCGGACGAAGAATCAATCTTTCGGTTTCTATAATATTTTCCATCTTTATGACCATGCCTTCCTTTGATGATGGCGAATTTTTGGGGTGGTCTCAGCTCGGCTGAGATTCGGATTTTTCAAACCCGAAAGCCGCAAACTTCCTCCGAATCACTCAAATATTTACTGCAAAATCCAGCGTTACCCGCTCCGCACCGTTGACAATAAGCGTAATAGAATGTATTCCTGCATAATGCTTACGTGTGCTTAAATCCGCAAAGGAATGCTTTTTCGTGTACAGCTTTTTATCGTTTGCCCTAAGCGATATTTCGGATATTTGAAATATCTTGCGGTTCCTTTTGCCGTTAGCTTTCACATAATCAATTCCATATTCAAGTCTTACCTTTGTTGCATCCTTGACTGAAATCGAAAACGAAAATTCAATATTATCTCCAATCGAAACAGCCGCCGCCCCTAAAGCAAAGCCGGCAACTTCCACAGCGGTGGCATCATCATATCCAAAAATAGTTAGCACATCGCGATTACCCTTTTTAAGCAATGTCCTGCACCCGTGCTTCACTATCCAGTCGGTGCGTTCATTTTTGCCATACCAATCCTTGGCGAGTTTTGCAATAAAATCCGGATGAGTTTTGGAAATATCGTTCAAATTGTTGGCAACACTCTTGCGCACGAATAACGACGGGTCGGTTTTCAGCCGTGTGAGTATCGGCATAATAGGCGATGGGTCTTTTTTATATTTATTAAGCGCCTGCCCCCACGGCAGCGCAGGACGACACCCCTCGCTGGCAAGTCTGCGAATATGTTCGTTTTCACTCCCCGCCCACTCATACATCTGCGCCATCATGCGCTCCTCATGCTTGATAATAAACGGGCGCACGGCAAACTCCGATGACCAATATTCGGTATTTCTTCCCAAAGCGCTGATGGACAGCTCCCAATCGGCGTCCCCCTGCCCATAAAGCTCGACAAAATCCGGAAAGAAAAACGCGACCGGAAAACCCCGAAGCGCTTTTTCAAGAATAGCAAGAGCCGCCCCATAATCCGCCGGCAAATACTTCCCAAGGCTCGTTGTTATCTTTCGCCCTCTTGCTTTAAGCTCCAAGCCCTCCCACGTTTCGTCCATCGTCGTTTTCAAAAACTCATTGGGCGGAAACGATGGATAAACCAACTGAATAGCCGCCGCAATTTCGCCAAGCGACCAGTGATTAAACATGTTTTTTAATAAATCCGGCATAATTATGACCATACCTTTCTTTTATGATGGCGGAAACTTTGGAGTGGTCTCGACCACAGTCGAGATTCGGGTTGTTTAGACCCGAAAGTATCACAGCAAATAATTATTCTCCCTGTCCGCGACCTGCAATGCGCGAAGCTTGTATGTCGCATATCCCAGCGCGACAAGCGGCTCCTGCTTACAAAGCGCGTCAGCTTCTTCAAAGCTTTCGGTCTTGAAAACCACCATGCCGGCAACACCGGGATATCCTTTGAATGCCCCGCACATCTCTATTTTACCATCGTCGTCCAGCCGCCTTATATTCTCGACGTGCTTTTTGACCACCTCTCCGGTGACCTTGTTATATGTTTTACCTCTTTCTATAAACATAACATACAACCACTTTTCCATAATTATGACCTCCTAACTTCTTTCAGCCCATGCCCGACACATCGCAATCCGCGCGCCCGGAGGATTGTCGCTGTGCTCCTCACCCGAGCAGGAATACGCGTTCAACTGTGCGCAGGGCATTTCGTCACATTGGCCGCAGTGAGTGTGGCCTTTGTCCTGACAACACATCGCAACAGGGCATTCGCCGTGGAACGGATGGCCATTTGTTTCGATACAGCCGCCGCAATTGCACGGCTCTTTGAAGTCGCAGAAATTGCACAAAAGACCGCAGCGCGACTGGACGGTTAAAAGTTCGTCAATTGCAAACTCTGCGCCTTCATTGTCTATCCACAGCGACACGCGTTTGGTTGTGAATTTGATAATGCAATAAGTGGGGTCGGTTTCGCCAAGTGGATAGTGGTCTTTGAACCAACCTAGCCAGAAGCGGCTTTTTGTCGCTTGGTCGGTGAGGATTTCCGCTTCACCGACGAGGGTAATGTTGTCATTTCCCGCGCGATAACACACGCTCGCACGTTTGTCTTTCAGCAGGCGGTTTGTTTTGTTCGCGCTCATACCGGTGGAAAAATACGCTTCAAATATGTTCTCCGGTTTGATTGGCGATACCGTGGAAACATGCGGGCTGCTGCTTTCATCTATAACACCGAAATATGCCGCGTCGCAGGTTTTTATAATTTGGTTAGCCTTTGCGAAAATGTTTGCGTCCATTATAATTCCTCCAAAATTTTATATGAGTGGAAAAGCGTTTTTAGCCTGTCATTCTGAGCAAAGCGAAGAATCTTAAAAATTTATCCCACTTTCGAGAAAATCCAATGCGCCCACAGGATCCTTCGCAGGCTCAGGATAACAGGGTAGGGGTAGAGATTCCGGCTCGGAGGTCGGAATGACGGTGCGGCTTCAAACTTCCATTCCTTGATACCGTTTTATTGGATTATCAGCCCCGCACAGCACATGAACTGCTTGCAATATTTTCTCCTTGCGTGCCGTTGCTTCTTCCGGCGGCAAGTTCAAAATGATATCCTCAACCTCCGGCGTATAGCGGAATTTTCCGGCCGCTGCGCCGCAAAATTCGCCGTTAATCATGATGTAGTACAATGTATCGGGGTGCGGGTGGGTGTATTTTTCTTTCAACCAATATTCATTTGATTTGACAAGAAAATCATTGCGATGCATTGCGAACACTTCGTATTCGCGGGAAGTTTCCGCTTCGCGAAAACATTCCGACTGCAAAGCCTCCTCATCAGATTTCAGAATATACCCACCATCCGATTCAATTAAAACGCCCTCTGCCGCCAATGCTTCTATCGCCACTTTAATTTCTTTGGCAGGCAGCTTATAAAATGACCTTACCATATTCGTGTCAAACAGCACATGACGGTAAGCGAACCGTTTTATCAAAATTTTCAGCGCCTCGACACGTGAATATTTCGTCAAATCCACACTGGGAAACATTTCGGCGAATTTGAACCATCCTCTATCCCAATCGCCGTCGTTTTGATCCTCATAAATGAGAAACGCTTCCTGCAAGCGATGAAGCGCGGGCGTAATTTCTTTTACCAACAGCCCTGTAAGCTCTTTCATCAACTGAATGTTCATCGGACCTTCCCGCTCAATCAAGTCCAAAAGGACAAGCTGCCGCTCGGTGGGTTTGTCCAGCGGTTTCCGGAAAGCGCAGGCAAACAGCTCCAAATCCTCCGGCATAATCCAGCCGAGGTTACCGCCGCAAAACCGCCCCTTGATGAGTGCGCGAGTTCTTTGCCGTTCGCGGTTGTATTCGGTATCGTTAAAATCAGCGCGATATGTCAGTGACGGCGGGTCGCCGAATCCATTCCAATATACATTTTGACCGGGTTGTGTATCACGGTAGAGTTCTATATATTCGGTTTCAGTTGCCTTGCGCGTGAGATGTTGACGGGACATTCGCAGGGCGATGATTTTGTTTTTATTAATCATAGGTAATCCTCCCAACATTCAGATTTATGTTCTCAGCCGAATTAAATTTCCATCCGGGTCGCGGCACTCCAATACAACGCCGCCCCAATAAGTTTCAAACGGCGGCTCGGACACCAAACCGCGCCCACATAATTCCTCATATGTTTTTTCTACATCATCGCACATAAAAACCAATTCGGCGTTGCCGCTGTTAAGTTTTTTATTTTCATCAGCATGCCAAATACACAAATGCGGCTCAGCGACAAATCCGAGCGATACTCCATCGTAATGAGGGTCAAGTTCGCCAAGCAAGGGCATACCGATGATGTCACGGTAAAATTCTATCAATGCTTTTGGGTTGTTGGATGTGAGGTTAAAACGAAAAAAACTTGTAATCATAGCTCATCAATCCTCCTCGTCAACTCTAATAATTTTACAGGCGGCTACCGCGCCCGGTTTTCCCTCGCCGGTTTTTAAGTTTTTCGGAGCATGAATATTCAACATAAAGCCGTTGTCCTCATATTTTGCGTCAAGTCCGTTTGCGTAATGTTCATCAGCAGCTACATGGACAACCTTTCCGACAAAAATTGAAGAGAGTTCAGTCATTGTAATATCTTTTTCCAATTTGCATTCGAGCGATAAAAACGCTTCTTTCAGGCGCGGACAATCAAAGGTCATGGCCTTTTCCTCTGTAAAGCCGCCCGCTAAAATTTCGTCAGTATCGTCACTGTTTTGCTTGATAGTTTCTATGCAATTATCAAAATAATCTTTGTTGATAAAATTGATGACAAACTCTTTCGTCCGCATAATGTTTTTGTATGTATGGGTATGGTGCAGCATACCCGGCATGATGGCATAAAAGCCCTTGCCATCTCCTGAAAAACTGCTCCATGCGCTAAAATTCACATTGGGGTTGCCGTTTTCTTTTCGGGTGGTAATGGCAAACAAGATGCTTGGAATACCGCAAGCATATTCAAAATGGTGAAAAATATCGTATTGTCCGTCCCAGTATTGCACAAAATTTTCAGGTCTTTTTTCTCCGATTTCAATTTTCATTTTGAATCCTCCATCAATAAGAATAATTCTTTCATTTTATAAAACCCATCTGCTACTTCCTCCGCAAGCTGCGGTATAAACACTTGACTTCCAACAGGTGCATTTTTGCCGATATAAAACCCCTTACGGTTTAATATTTCTTTTAAAACCGTGTCGGGCAGGTCGGGATAATGGTCTTTCTTGAAGGTGTCCCCCATAATTGAGAAGCCGTCTGCCATTATTTTTTCAAGCTCTTTCATATATAGCTTTGGCTTTTCGACAATCTTTTCACGGATTGCTTGCATTCCCCCGGAGGTCTGTTTATAAATCCTCAATCCATATGAATAGTAGCTTTCTCCCATATCAAAATACAACCCTATGACATCCGTGTCTTTACCACTTTGTTTGAAACGGATATACATATATCCTTTCAGCGGTGCTAAGGGAGAAAAACGCCTGTCGGTATAGGGAGACGAAATACAGCGGGAGGGCTTGATTTCAAAAGTTGCACACACATCGGTTGCCACCGGCAATAACGTTTCAAAAAGCTGCTTTAACGGCTCGCTTACAATCAATTTGTATTTTTCCAAATTTTCAGCTTGCTTCTCAATCGTGTTATTAAATTGCAGCGCGAAAAGAAAGTCTGGCATTTCCTTCGGGAAGCCGTCAAAAGTGTTACTCAATAATTTCAATGTTATCACCACAAATCCAAACCGCTTGTGAGTCAGTCAAATTTATTTTTTCGGAATCCGGCAATTTGCCGCAGGGGGTTCCGGCTTCACAATGCACGGCCAATTCGTTGCTCACATAGCCTAAATTTTCCGAAAAATTACCCGCGGCTATAATGCTTCCGGCACTTACGCCGATATAAAACAAACCGTTTTCAACTGCTTGTTTCAGAATATCAGCAAACCCTGTGCGGATAACTTCGCTCAACAAATATGTCGGGTCGCCTCCGCAAAAATAAATCGCGTCATATTGCCGCATTTCATCAGGTGACAACAGCCTAAACATGGAGGGGATATCCGCTTGTCCTGCGGAATATGCCCTCGGATGCCCATTTGACATAAGATATCCTAAGTGATAAACAAATATATTTTCGGGAAGTATTCCCGCATCAGTCAAATCCTGCAGACAGCCCGGTAAAACCTCTCTCGCATCGTCAGAATTAGCTGCCGTTGGCACAAAAATCGCTCGAATTTGTTCGACGGGCTTTTTGACCTGCTCCAAGAACAATTTTTCAAACGCTTTATTGCTGAAGCCTGTGGATGTCAGTAATAGTTTTCGCACAGTAATCTCCCCTTTTTCTTGCATTCTACCACATCAAACACGACAGCTGTATGTCGTATTCAATTATACAAGTTGAAAATGTTTTTCGCAAGTGCAATAAGCTCTGCACGCATTTCCGTCGGCTCCAAGATTTCCGCCTTATCGCCGAAGCCCAAAATCCAGCTGAAAATGTATTCTTTATTGGTGTAGTCCAACGAGAGCAGCAAACCATCGCTTGTTTCTTCATAACAATGCAAGCCATAATCTTCAATCAGCCGGAACCGGACACTTTTATCAAACCGGATTTTTATATTATACGGCTCCGGAAAAGCGTATTCGCCGCTTGCTTGCCCGGGCGGCACAGGGCGGAGAATAAAGGTATCCTCCGTCAACTCGTAATTCCACAAACGATTCATCTTGAAGCGCCGAAAATCCCCCCGCAGCCTGCACCAGCCAAATACGTACCACGCGTTCCACCGGAACTCCACAAAATACGGCTCAATTTCCCGCGACATTTCGCCCTTATCGTAATAGTAATCAAAGCATACGGTTTTATGTTCGGCAATGGCATGTTTAAAAAGCGCAATTTTTTCCGACAAGCTGTCTTTGTAATGTGATGAAAGGTCAATGACTACACTATCGGTCAATGAAATCATCGCATCGGAGGGCGCGAGCTTGGTCATAAGACTTTCAAAATTAGACTTTTGGGATACCGAATCAATGCTTTTAAGTCCGGCAACAAGAGTTTGCAATTCTTCTGTTGTCAACACATTTTTATTGATTTTGTATCCGTTCATAATGGAAATACCGCCATCGCCACCGCGGGTTGTTGCCACCGGAATTCCCGCAAGACATAATGTATCAATGTCCCGCAAAATTGTCCTGCGGGACACCTCAAACCGCCCGGCAAGTGCCGGAGCAGTGGTTTTTTCATTTTGCATAAGTATTGTAAGAATACCGATTAAACGGTCAAGCTTCATTTAATATCCAATCTCCTCAAGTATTTCAACCGCGCTTTTCACCATATCCACACAGGTAGTTTTAAACAGGTTTTGGCTCTGCGCCTGCTCATATTCCTTTTTTATCGACAAATCAAACCCCAATATTTCCCGGCACACCACCGACCCGTTCTTGCTTTTGAACACTTTCATAAACTCGACAACCTTGCTGTTACAATCCACCTTCGAGCCATTATCCCCGGCGATGCACTGCCCATGCTTCAACCCTATTACAAGCGCCGCACCGGATACAGCTCCGCATATTTCGCCCAAACGGAATCCTCCGCCAAGTCCCGAGCTGATTTTCAGTGCAACTTCTTTATCCATACTGTATTTCTCGCAAAAAACCGCCAATACAGACTGCGCGCAGTTAAATCCGTTGCCAAAAAGCTCCTCAGCTCTCTCCACCCTTGAATCCATTTTAAATTCCTCCTCAAATATTTCCTGCCTGCATCAATTCCTTGCGCTGCCATAAGACAAAACCGCTAACCACAAGCAAAACACCGGTAATAATCAGCAAAATCTCAATTTTTACAACATCACCCAATGGCCCGAATACCGCTATTCCAACCGGCATGGCAAGGCCGTTAATCATGGCAAGCACACTGAATATTCTTCCCATCATATTTGCGGGAATTTTTGTCTGCATAACCGTCGTGCTTGGCGCATTATACATCGCCATAGTGATGCCGCAAAATGACATAACCCCCAAATATACCCAAAAGTTCGGTATCACACCAAACAGCACCGTGGCAACGCTGAACAGTATCCAGGAAACAGCCATTGTGTGCACCTTGTTTTTGAATCCGCCCCAAACAGAAATGAGAATACCGCCCACCATCATTCCGACAGAAAAAGCAACCTCAATCCCCGTCAACCGCCACACATCTTCGCCAAATTTACGTGCTACCTGAAGCGGTATCAGCATGACAACAGGTGCCACCAGCACACAAAATATCGCAGTAAAAACAAGAAGTGTTTTCAACCACGCCTGACTGCGAATAAACCGCACACCTGCCGCCATTTCATCATAATATGCCTTAATTCCCGTTTTGTGTTCCTGTAAATCAGGAATACCACGAACCTTCACAAAGAAAAATATCGTTGAAATTCCGATTGCAGCGGTGATAACATCAATAAAAAATATGTATTCTATCGGCACAAATGTCAGCAACGCCCCCGCCGCCATCGGCGCGGCAAACATGGTCAGCGATTGCGCTGTGCTTTGAATACCGTTAAACCGCGCCAGCTGGTCCTCCGGCACGATTTGCGGAATCAGCGCGTTGACGGCGGGTTGCTGCACACCCTGTCCAACGCTTCGCACTATTGCGGCGACAAGCAGCACCCAAACACTTTGCACACCGGAAACAAACAAAATTGCGACCACCAAGGTAATAACGGCAATAGACGCGTCGGAAATATTCACCAAAATTTTGCGATTGTATCTGTCCGCCCAAACCCCGGCAAAAGGGGAAATAAACACCATTGGCACCATTGCCGCGCAGGTGAAAAGTGCAATCAGCCCACCCGACTTCTCTTGTAATGTAATATGCCACGTAACCGCATACGAAACCAACATAGACCCAAACATGGACAAAAACTGTCCCGCGATAAAAAATGCCGCATTTCGTTTCCAGTTAGGCATCAACTCAACCTTTTGCATTTTAATATAAAACTCCTTTTGAACTTTCTCACTTTTATTAGACACAGAGTGTCGCGCTACTTAACCACTTCATAAATCTGAAACAAAAACTGGTGCGGGATGGTAAATGTTTCATCTGCCATCTCACAAAGTGCCTCATAATGCTCTTTGTCGTATTGCTCCACCAGCTTGGACGGCAGGGACGCGCCAACTCCGCGGCATGCCCGCATCCGACCGCACCAACCCTCGCGGGTAAATGTCACATCCTCCACATAATCGTACAACGCAACAACAGAAAAATCGTTTTTCAACCAATCCGGCGGCGACAATTTCACCCTGTCAAAATTACCGCCGTTCCAGTTGGGACTGAACTTCAACACCAACTCCTCAGACTTTGCCAAAACCGCACTTTCCCTGGGCAGTCCAATCATAGATAATATCGCGAATTTTCCACCCGATTTCAAAATTCGCCTAATTTCCGGAATGGTGGTATCAACAGGAAAATACCAAAAACACTGGCATGCAACCGCAACATCGAAACTGTTGTCAACCACTGGCACATTATCCGCCGGGCAAACCATATATTCAATGTTCAAATTGTTTTCCGCCGTCAGCATTTTTGCCATTTCAATTTGCTCCGCTGATATATCCGCACCCGCCCATGCCGCTCCATACTTCGCCATATTGCGGGGAATAACACCACTTCCTGTTCCCAAATCAAGAACGTTTTGCCCCTTCGTTCCGATGTCAAAGTCAAGCAGAGTCTGATAAAAACTGCCGGTATAGATGTCTCTGTATTTTGCATAATCCTTGGCAGATTTCCCAAAATCAAAACCCTTTCCGCCATCAACATAGTCAAGATTTATCATCACTATTTTCCTCCTGCAATTCATAAGCTCTCAATTTCCCAAAAAATATTATACCGATTTTAGCTTCCGGTTGTCAATAAATTGTTTTTGCGGGAAGTGGACAAACGCGCTGATAATTTAAAAGATTGTCATTCTGAGCGAAGTGAAGAATCTTTTTGCAATAGAGTTAAGATCCTTCGCTCTGCTCAGGATGACATTGAATTTTTCGTTATAAGTGTTCGTTTATCCACTCCCGTCGCTTCCGGGGGCTTGCTTTTTTGATAAAATATGATATAATTTTAACATGCTAAATAAAAATTAAGAGGGGGAAGCACTGCTATGAACAATTCTAATGACACCAACATTATTGAACGGGATGTACACTGCCCGTTCTGCCAAGGCAACCAGGCGCTGCTCATCAGCGGATTATCCGCAAAAAGCTCATCCATTCTTTGGCCGCCGGCTTGCGGATTGAAATACTGGTTGAGCATAATTTTTACTTTCGGATTCCACTCCTTTACACATGGATTTCCGATGATTGAAAAAAAGCGTGCTTACGAATTCACTACATATGGATTTTGTCCGCAATGCGGCAAAAAATATGATGCGGGAGCGCCCGTCACAACCGCCGCGAAAACCACACAGCCGAAATTTTATAAATCACTCCGTGAAAAGAAGGTTTTTGGAATTTGCGGGGGCATTTCCGAGTACACAGGAATATCTGTCAAACTCGTACGCATGGTTATGATTCTGTACGGTATAACATTTATTCCCGCCATCGCTTACATAATCGCCGGATTGATTGCGGAAAGCAACCCGGAACACAGTGGGGAATAATATGTCTGACAAAAACAATCTTCCGCCCGGTTGGGGCGGCGATACCGGGATTCCCGAAGCGTGGGGGCAACCGCAAAACAACGCTGTGCGACCCGAAAGCGCAAGTGAACCCGTTGCTGACGAAATTCAAAGCGCAAAACGCGGCTTTAACAAAACCGCCACATGGGCATCAGATGTGGCTGACACATTGCCCGCCGATGAAATAAAGCAAGACTCACCTAACGCCGCCTCTGCAAGCAATACAGCAGGCGGGATTAAGTCTGCCTTGCCGGGGATTTCTGTGCCTAAAATTCCGTTCCCTCCGAAAAAACAGAAACCGCAGGAATTGCAAGCTGACATCCAAAACGCAGAACCCGTACCGGCTGGAACCCCAACTGCGCCTGTTCAGACTTTTTTGCCGGAAGCCGCTCTGATTCCTCTTGTTCATACCGAAACAGTAACCACACCAAAGAAAAAGAAACCTAAAACCGGGATAATTGTGTTGATATGGGCGTTGTTTTTGGTTGTGCTACTCAGTGCCGGAGTTTTTTTCGGGTATCATTATTTCAGTGATGGCGACGGCGGCGAAGCTCCTACGGGAACAAGTAGTAACCTGACATCATCCACTACCAACAAACCCGCAGACAAGTCGTGGAAACAGCTTTATGTTGATAAGATAAATGTGCTTGTGAATTACGATTTTGCAGGTAACTCTTGCAGTTTTTCATTGGTCTATATAGATGATGATGACATTCCGGAGTTAATCATTGACTATCCGTCTGCTGCCGCCGGCGGTGAGGTGTTTACTGTTTATAACAATAAACTGGTGAGCGCGCAATTGGCAAGAGAATCCTATGTGGATTACATTATACACGGAAACATCTTCCTTCATAGCGATGGAAATATGGGCTACTACTATGATGAGGTGTATTCGATTCAAAATGGTAAATTTGTGGAGCTGCATCGTGGTGAAGTCGAGGAAACAGGGCAACTTGATAGAAACGGATACCTGCTATACCGGTATTCCTGGGACGGCGTTGAAATAAGCGAAAATGAGTACAAAAGAAGATTATCGTCAGCATTTGATGAATCTAAAGCTGTTTCCGCATGGAATAAAACGTATACTTACAATGAAATTGTTATCTTTCTCGGCGGAACTCCTAAACGAACCACCACTCCAACCACTACCCCAACAACAAATACAGTGCCTGATTTTTATTATGCCGTCGTGTCAACCGACGGAAGTGCGCTGAATTTGCGCTCTGGTCCAAGCACTGACTTCGATATTGTAAAAAAAATACCAAATGGTTGTCCAATCGTGATTAATGGTTATGATCCCGGTTGGTATGAAGTTTCTTGCTACATTGATGGCGAGCTTGTTTGGGGATTTGTCAGCAGCGAATTTGTTGTCGAAAAGCTCAATTGGGATGTGTCTGATTACTACAATGAGCTTGAGCGGTTTAGATTGGCGGGCGTTGAATAAACAGAGTGACAGGGTAAAACTCCTATTCTGTAATCTCCTGTACCCGGCCGACCTGACCATCCGTGAGCATAACTTTTATTCCATGAGGATGAAAGCTGCTTTTTGTGAGAATTTTCGAAATAATTCCCTCAGTTAATTTCCCGGTGCGTTGGTCGCATTTCAGCACAATACTAACATGCGCCCCTATTTTAACATCTTCTCTGTTTTGTCCTGCCATTATCGCAGTTCTCCTTGCGTCTTATACTCAATTTCAATCGCAAAACCTTTTTTGTCCGTTATCGGGGTGATTGCCTGTATGGCTTTCCCCTTGCTTTGCAATGCGACATCGACATGTCGCGTCACGATTCCCAAATCTATTTTACTCAATTTGTTTTTTAATATAAGCTTCATGATGCCGCGTCCAAAATAGCGAATCGTCACTTTTCCCTCTGCAAAATCAAGCTTCCATGGCTGTGAATTCACCGCAGACGGCGAAAGCCGCGCCGCCTGTGCTATGGCGTTATCCTCGTTGCTGATTTCGCTGATGGGCAAGCGTTTGAATTCGCTGATATTGCCGCGCGGCGGCACGCTTGTTTTCCCGAATGCCAGCATAATGCAGAAATTGCTGTCCGATTCGCTTGGCTTTGCCATGCCGAGCCACAAGCTGCCGTAACCGTTGCTTTGCAAGTGCAAATCCACGTTTTGCAACACATAACCCACATTCATATAGGCGCAGTCATTTGCTTCACAATGTGCGAGAATATAATAGGGCGCGATGTCGTTTTTCACCTTGTCCGCCGTGACGATTTCAAGCCGCGCGGATTGCCCGTCAAGCCGGTTTGCTGTGTCGATAAACGCTTGGATATCCGCCAATGCCGCACTGTCCAACACCGTCATATCATACGAACGCACAGCGCGCCTTGTGAATATAGTTTCATATAATGTCATAGTATTATTTCCTCTTTTTTCACCGAGAATATGCAGTGTGGCATATCAATCCCACGGTAATGTTTTACATACGTCCCGCGGAGACTCATTCCGTTTCGTTTGGCAACGTTTTGTGATGCTATATTGGTATCCCTTATAAGCGAAAAAACCTCATCCGCGTTCAACTTATCAAACGCGTACTCACGACAGGCCACGGCCGCTTCACTGGCATAACCCTTATGCCAGTTCTTTTTCTGAAAGATATAGCCGATTTCAAGAAGTTCTTTGTCCTCACAGGGCTGCATCGAAAGCCCGCACTGTCCGATCAATTCTTCATTTTCCTTGAGAATGACCGACCAAATGCCAAATCCGTGCTCCTTATATCGTTCAAATTGCTTTTCAATCCCCTCCCAAACCTCGGTGTCACTGTAGGCGTGTTCCCATGCATACATGACCTCTATATCCTGCAAATGCTTGCAAAGTAAAGGGAAATCATCTCGAGTCATCTCTCTTAAATATAGTCTTTCGGTTTCTAATATAATATTAATTTTAACTCAACTCACTTTGTCTTAATTCTAAATAATCCTCGAATAAAAATCGACAGCATCTTTAGTTCGATTCCATATTGTTGTTGATATTATAAGCAAAAAATCTATTTGGGTCAAGTCGAGATTTTATACACACCCTGATGAAAGACCGGAGCATTCGCGTAAGCGGCGGCTCCGGTCTTTTTTATTTTCTCACCTGCTATTCTAAACTTATAACTGCACAGACAAACTGGAATTTGTTGGCGCACACTCCGTTGTTACTTTAATACTTTTCTGAAATCAATAATGGTCAATAATTCATCGAACATCTTGTTTGAATATAAATCAAAAACAAGTGGAAAAAACTTTAACTTTCCCATTTGTTTTGCAGCCATAATCATTTCATTCATATCGTCACTGAGAGAAAGGTTCAATGCCTCAACGCGATATTTTTCAGGAATATAAACAGTTACCTTAAAAAAGCCTTCCCATATGGAGAGCCAAAGCGCGGTCGTTTCTTTTGGCGTTCCTCGAATGGTCTCCCATTTATACTGTCCTTTTCCGAGCCACGCCTTGCCATCGTTATAATATCGCCATGTCAGCTCAACGTCGTGCTCCTTAAGCTTTTCTAAAAAAATGGCATACGCATCACTGGCCAAGCCAAGTCCCTCAGCGATAGCCGCACTCGTCGGCTCTATATTGACGTCGCGCAACAACTGCTTTTCTTTCAAAACACATCACCTCGTTAAATTCTAATTTACCTTCCGCTCCCGCAGCGTAACATGAACCGTATCGCCCGGCTGCCTGTCGATTTTTGCCCGGATGTCCTTGCGGATGCCGATAATGTGGCAGGGTGTCCCCATTTTGACAAGCTGCCCGTCGTAGTTTTCCCCGTCAAAGGTTGCGTGAACCGGAACCCGTGATTTACCGAATGCCTGCTTGACATCGAAAGGAATTTCCACATAAGCGGCATCCATATCCGGATTTTTCTTTATTTCCGCGTCGAATTCGTAACTGTCGCTCATAATGGTTCCTCCTGAATTTATTTCCTTTAAATTATAGCATACAGAAAGTAAAAAGACTATATAAAACACCTTTTTCGATTATTTTTAATAATTCTCAAACAATTCTGAATCAAAACTCAAACAATTGGTGTATATAATAAGGCTTATAACAAGGAACAAAGTTCCGGTAGTAAAGGAGTATACAAGCAATGAATGAAAACAAAAGGAACGATACCGGTTTTGTTGGATATGAGTACAACGAAATCACCGTAGATCAAAGTATGGAGTCCGTTTATGTGGACGGGTATCAAAACTTTGGTTGGGAGCTGGAAGGCTCCTCCGCCCCCATCGGCGGAATAAACTCTGTAAATCTAAAATTCAAAAGGGATCGCAAACACCGTAGATTGGCAGAAATAACCCGTTTGCAACGTCAGTTTGATTCCTGTGTGCATGAAATTGTTATGCTTGAGCGTTCAAAGGGTCTTACGGCTGCCGCAACAGCATATATCACTGGCGTCATCGGCAGCTCATTCATGGCCGGCTCGGTATTCGCTTATCTCAGTGACATGATTCCGCTGATGATTATTCTTGCCATTCCCGGTTTTATCGGATGGATTGTCCCGTATTTTTGCTATGTCGCTATCCGCAAGAAGAAAATCGCAAAAGTGGAGCCATTTATAGATAAGAAATACGATGAAATCTACACAGTATGCGAAAAGGCCAACGGTCTTTTGACTGACTGCAAATAAACGAATTATAGTCAATTAACTTGAAAACAAGCTCATCAAATAAAATGTCAAATCGAAGAGAGGCGGAATTGTCACGAAAAAGATGGTTCGCAAATATTACAACAAATATTTTGAAGATAAGCAGAACCGAATTACCACAACCGTTACCGGTTCACTTGCCATCAACGCATTCACCGGCATCAGTCAACTGGCTATGGGACTATTCCTCCTCTCTCCCTGGTACATTATAAACTCAATCTACAATCTGCTTTTAGGTTTCGCCAGAGCCGGTGCTGTAAGGCAGTATAAAAGAGCAATTACCATAGAGGATGAAAAAGAAAGATATGATGATGAATTTGCTGTCCACAAATGTGGCGGCATATTCATCTGTTTAATGGGACTTTCATATTTTGGAATTTGCATATGGATGTTTATCACCGGCGACTCAAAGGTTCAAAATGAGATGGTTATGGTTTTGTGCGTTGCAACCGTGGCATTCACAAAAATCAGCCTTGCAATTCATGGTCTGGTAGTGAATCGGCATATGCACGACCCTATTGTCTCTTTATTCAAAAAAATCGGTTTCTTAGATGCTATGGTTTCCATTGTTGTTACACAATGCTCTCTGCTAACCATGTCTGAAGCCGCCGAAGCTGTGGGCAGCAGTGCCTTGTTCGGTATGGGTGTCAGCCTATTGTTTTTGGTAATCGGCATTCTCATGTTGGTGAAAAAGAAAAAGTATCCGGTTCCGGCAAAGGAAAAAGAGAAAAAAGACAAGCATATAAACGGAATGAAGAAAATAACGATATTTGACTTATTAAATGAGCCGCTGCACCTGTGAAGTAATTGCCGAACCGGGCAAAATACATATTATGGGCGGGATTTAGGGATAGTATAAATGAAATTCTTAAACAAGACGAAAAAAAGTAAAAATAATCTCTATAGTCAATTAATAATTCTCAAACAAAACTGAATCAAAACTCAAACAATTAGACGATATAATGTGAAAGTCAAATGGATCAGGAATGATTCAAAAACTTACAAAAACTGCAAAAACAAAAGGAGAGCGCAAAATGAACGCAATTGAAACCATGGGAGTATCAAAGTCTTTTCGAGGCATCAACGCTGTTCAAGACTTGAACATGAAGGTGCCGGAAGGCTCTATCTACGGGTTTATTGGCGAGAACGGTTCAGGCAAATCCACAACGGAAAAGCTTGTCTGCGGTCTTTTGGTGCCGAGCAGCGGCGAAATCCGTTTGTATGGCAAGGACTACACCGATGCG
>JGI994J12354_10002768_pt1 | contig 16762 bp, 15 predicted proteins | sample IntmicLarv3ML3BL_FD_12354 | JGI IMG/M metagenome (IMG submission 12354) | reverse complement strand
CCCGAGCGCGCTTAAATAGTAGCTTTGCGGGCGCTTTCGTTTTTTCAGAAAATAAAAATTTTGTAAAAAGTTTTTCTGATACTTTTTCTTTTAGTCTAACTATTTTTGTTTTTAATTTTGTTAGATTCCTAAATTTTGTCGCAAAAAATTTATACGTATTATTGCGAAAATCTTTTACATTTTTTTCAAAAAATTCCTGCGTTTTTATTTTCAAATTTTCATCAAAATCTGTTTCTAGTTTTAGACGCATTTTTTCGATTTCTCAAAAATTAATTTTTTCAAAACTCTCTTTCAAAATAGGAGATGAATGTTCTGCATTCATCTCCTATTTTTGTGTGATTAATCAATCGATAAACAAACAACTATAGCAAATTACTATATGAAATCAAAAATTCTAACTCTTTTAGGCTTATGTCTAACTATTACAACGCCTTCGCTTTATTCTCAAACTTACCATAATTGGGTAGGCACAGGCGCTAACTCTGACTGGTCCTTAGGTTCCAACTGGGATCTTGGTTCAGCTCCAACCACTGGAAGTAATGTTTTAATTCAATCATCTACAGGTCCAATCATTGTGGATGGAAATAATCTTTTTTCTATGAATTACCGCCTGGAAGTTGACTTTGGAGGAGTTCTTGTGGTCAATGGAGGCTCAATTGGTACTTCAAACACGATAATTAGTGATAATTCTAAACTGACTGTCAACGGAGGCATATTTTCTGCGTTAAATGGGAATTGCTCGGTAACAGGTAGTAGCACTTTAAATCTTACTGGCGGTGCACTATCTTCAGATTGGTTAGTTTTCGAACTAGATTCCACTGGTAATTTATCAGGAGGTATTGTGACTGTAAGCAGCTTTTCAGTAGTGAATGGGGCGAATGTAACAGTAGGGACTGATGTCTTTTCTCACACTTTGGATATAGCTGGCAATGGTACTTTAGTTGTTGACGGTGGTTATATAGATTTATCAGCAGATATTTGGATTGACGGAAACTCAATTCTATCACTGAAAAATGAAGCAATTATTCGATCAGCCGCCGGTACGTTATCTGCTTATAATGCGACTACTCTTTCTATGGATTTAACATCTATGTTGATGCTTGATACTCTGGATATGTCTTCAGGAGATATTAGCTTGGTAATCCTCGATAATGGAGATTCTTTTGTAGGTGGCGAAACATTTGTATTGTTTGAAATAGATTCTATAGTTGGAACATTTGCAGACGTCGACTTGTTTGGTTTAGCAGCTGGATTATCTTGGAATTTAGATAATTTGTACACAAACGGTACAATCAGTATTGACGGATATGTAATTCCAGAACCTTCGACATACGCATTAATCTTTGGCGCATTGGCTCTTGGATTGGCGATTTATCGTCGTCGTAAATAAACAAATAAATTTTGTGTGTTAGTTAATTTTTAATTAAAAAATTTTCATACACAATATAGTTGATTAGTATCACGGACGAGTAGGAACCAGTCTTGCTCGTCCGTTTCTTTTTTTTAATGAAGAATGAAAAATTATTTACACCATAACTTTTTTATCTCCAGTGACAGTCTGACGACAAGTAAAACTCAATCTTTCATATTTCTTCCCACATGTCGAAGCATTGTGAAATAAGTTTGCGTATAGATATTCATTTGTCGTCAGACTATCGCTGAATGTGAGGAGAAATAATGCAATTCAAATAAATTTACTCTTAAACTAGAATTAATGAACAAAACACATTACTTCCAAACTTTAAAAATGATTCGGAAAGACCTACCCCTTTCGTATACGAACGTGCACAACAACTCTGCGGAAAAAAGCGATAGCTATTGCCACAGAGCAATGCGGTGTGGTGGAAGCTTAACTTTAATTGCAGAGTCAAAGCACATAGTGCGCCTCTTTAGAAACTACAAAAAATGATGCGCGCTTGAATCGGGGTAGTTATTTTGTTTTTTGCAAAAAAGATTTTTGCAAAGAATAAAATATCCCGATTCAAGTGATGAGACTTTCGGCTAGTAGTGACATATAGTCTGCAACTGCAGTTGGTCAGTAAAGGAGCTTTAGCGATGTTGAAATTATTTCTTAAACTAGAGGTGTAGTCCGCCTCTTTAGAAACTACAAAAAATGCTCTGGCGGGGATTCAAAAGGGCGAGGAGCCCTCCGTCAAGAGTCAAGAGACAGGATTGTCTTTTGCGGGTTTAAGGGCAGAGTCCTTCGGTTGGTATTGTTGGATTGAACGCTTTTAAGAAAGAGTCTTTGAAGTGGTAATTATCTAGGATAGAGGGGTCGTTGATGCCCATTAGGCAGAGGGCAGAGTAGAGAGCTTCGAGAGTTGCAAGTCCGCAATTTGGGTCGCTAAAAAGTTTGGATTGGCGTGGATAGGCGGTCTTTATTGAGTTTGGGAGCGAGCGGGGTATGTAATTGCCTGTAATCTTTGCTCGAATTTTTGGAAGAAGTGCCCAAGTACTATCTAAAAGCAATATTGGTTTACCTAAGTCAACAGGGCTAATTACAGGGGCATCGATTTCTAGAAGAATGTGGTCGGTTGCATCATAGCTAAATTTGTCGGTGGCTTTGAGAAATGTAAAATTTTCTCTATTATGCAAGAAGCGTAAAGAGCATTTTTTTATGTTTTCTCTTGGATGCCTCACAACTACTATGTTTGGTAGTTTTTCCATTATCTTTTGATATTGATTTCCTATTGATACAAAAAAAACCCTAGCGATAGGGTTTTTTTCAAATTTAGTTGTAGTCTGAAACTATTGAGATACAGGCTTCAATTCATCTGGAGCGATGATTGAATTGTCTGGCATATCAGTTCCTGGGAAAGAACCCCAGATACCCAAGTGGAGAGGATCCTTATCCATATCCAATTGAACTGCGATATTGATGTTACCAGCAGCGCCAGCGAATGCCATATTCTTAGCAGATGATCTCAAAAGTTCGAGGATTTCTGATGTCTTTGTATTAAAAACTGTATCAGCCAAAGCGTTAGTTACGGCTTCACAGATAGCTTCGATCTTATCTTCTGATGAGCCTTCAACACCGTTACCAATCAATTCGATAGCAACGTTAATGCGTCTGTCAACGAGACGTGTAAGGACAACTACATCACCAAACATTGTTGGGTGCTTTGAAGACATATCTTCAGGTTGCTTTGTAGCGTCAACCGCTTTTCTTTGTTTTGCTTGAGAAGCAGACTCAGGAGCAGCTGCATCTGTTGATTGTTCTTCTTGAGCGAAAGCGCAAGTAGATATCAAGCTAGCAATTGTAATTGCGATAATATATTTTAGTGATTTCATTTTATTACTTGGTAAATTTTTTAGTAGAATATAAAAATCCTTTTTCCTCTTTTATTGATACATCGTTTCACTTTATCGGAATCAATGCAAGCTTTTTTTTGTTTTTTTTAAGATTCCTTAAATCTTTCGATTTTTGCGCCTAGAGATTTAAGCTTCTTATCGATAGAGTCGTAGCCTCTGTCGAGGTGGTAGATTCTGTGTATGGTAGTTTCGCCTTTTGCGCAGAGAGCTGCAATGAGTAAGGCGGCACTGGCTCTTAGGTCGGAAGCCATAACTGGTGCTCCTGAGAGTTCTTGACCACCACTTATTATAGAGCTTGAACCTTCTCTTGCGATAGTAGCACCCATTCTCAAAAGCTCGGCTACGTGCATAAATCTTTCGGGATAAATACGTTCTGTGATTACAGAGATTCCCTTTGCCTGAGTCATCATAGCACAGAGTTGAGCTTGAAGGTCTGTCGGGAAGCCTGGATAGGGCATTGTTGTTGCTTCGATAGACTTCAATTGAACATTTGATGCATCAATAAAAATCTCATCTTTGCCCCTTTGTTCTGGGTAGAGTCCAATACCGTTTAGAACATCATAGAGAGCACTAAGATGCTCTTTCACAGCGCCTTTAATAAGAACTTTGCCTTTGGTCGCATAAGCTGCAAGAATCCAAGTACCAGCTTCAATCCTGTCAGGCAAGACAGTGTAGTCGACGCCTCCAAGACGGGGAACACCAGTAATTTTGATCGTCGGAGTTCCCGCACCCTCAATAAGAGCGCCCATCATCTCGAGCATATTACATAAGTCTTTGATTTCGGGTTCGCAGGCTGCGTTCTCTATAATAGTCTCCCCTGGAGCACAGGTTGCTGCCATAACGATATTCGCAGTTCCTGTAACAGTACTGCCGAATCGTCCGCCCAAGAAAATATGAGCTCCGCGAATCTTTGAAGCATCAACATTGACATAGCCTTCTGTGACTTCAACCTCGCAATTCAGAGCTTTAAGCCCCTTGATGTGCAAGTCGATAGGTCTTGCGCCGATAACGCAACCTCCAGGCATCGATACACAAGCTGCTCGCTTTCTCGCAACGAGGGGCCCTAGAAGGCAAACACTAGCTCGCATTTTACGAACCAAGTCGTAAGAAGCTTTAGTTCCGATGTCCTTTGCTTCAATCTCCCAGACTCCGTTGCCGAGATTTTCTATCCTCGCTCCAAGGGCAGAAATGATTTCTGCCATAAAACGAATGTCTGACAAATCAGGAACGTTGCGAATTGTACACTTTTCAGAAGTCATCAAGGCAGCGACAAAAATGGGCAAGCAGGCATTTTTAGAGCCCGAAACTTGAACTTCACCATTTAAAGAAACGCCACCTTGTATTCTAAGAGCGTCCATAGAAACCTATTGAGCGTCAGAAGAATTGCCTTTATTGTGTGGCTTTTTGTTCGCGTGAAAATTGTTTTTTCTGCGACCATCAAACTTGCGCTTCCCGTTGTTTTGGAAAGAACCTTCTTTTTTGAAGTTCGGATTTGACTTCTTGTCGAAATTTCTGCGCTTGTTGAATTTTCCGCGTCTGTCGTTATTGAATCTTCTGTCGTTAGAAAACTTCTTCTTCTTTTTCTTGCCGAAGATAGATGCAATGAAATCTTTAATTCTTGCGAAAGCACCCTTCTTCTTTTTGAAATCTTTTTCAGCGCCAATAGAAGCACTGATGTAAGAAACAGTAGAATCATTTTGCTTTTCGCGAGGATGGAAGTTCTTTTTGTTTTCTAAAGAAACTTCGAGAACACGATTGTCACGCTTGATATTTTCAAAGGCAGGACCTTTTGAACGAGATTCATTTGAAGCCTCGTTAGAAGCAATAACTTCAGGAGTAGATTCAGAAACAGGAGTCTCTGAAATAGGAGATTCATTTGAAGCCTCAATCGAAGTTTCAACAACAGAAGATTCTATAGAAGAATCGGAATTTTGAGATTTTTTGTAACCGTCTTTGAATTCGCCTCTAATTTTTTCTGAGAAAGAAGAAGGATTTTCAACTATACCGCAAGAAGCAGCTTGATTAGAAGAATTTTGATTGGAATTTTGGTTAGAATTTCTGCGTTTGTTTCTGCCGTTGGAAGTACGAGTAGCATTAGAGCGAGAATTAATTTCGCTATCAGTATTGTTTTGATTTGTGTTTTCCATAATTGGATGATGTAATTTTGACAAGCTGTAATGAATGATGTGTAGCCTAAGAATCAAGGCAGAACGCTTATGCAGAGAGAAAATAGCTTGTCGGAAATTTATTCTGCGTGCCTTTCAATGAGTCTGATAAACAGAGCAGTGGCGATCTGCGGAATAAAAGGACTTATTTAAAAGCGTTCGAAATGCGGGCAGACAGAATCGAACTGACATCACTTGCTTGGAAGGCAGGGGTTTTACCACTAAACTATGCCCGCGATTTAAAGGGAATAAGGATTTGAATTTTTTTAATTGGGTCAAGCTTTGTTTTCAAAAAGATGAAATTTTTTTTGATATTTTTAAATGAGGAGAGAAAAGAGAATGGGAATAGGAGACGCGAAAAGGATAAAAAAAGAATCAATATCTTTGCGAAATACGAATCTACATATAAAAAATATTGACTGAAAAGACCGAATATGCAGATTTGAGAAAATACGTATAAATGAAAGTTGTTGAAAGAAATAACATTCATCTAGGAAAGAATCTGATAAAAGAGGGAAGCCCCTCTAAGGAAGACTCGAGAATGCGTTGAAAAACACAAGGAGAGGTGACAGAGTGGCCGATTGTGCACGATTGGAAATCGTGTGAAGTGTAAAAGCTTCCGAGGGTTCGAATCCCTCTCTCTCCGCTGTAAAAATCTCTCATATCTCGCATCTTTGTTGAATGACTCAAAGATTCTAAGATAGTAAATATTTTCCCTTCTATTTTAGAAACTTAGCTTGCCAATTTACAATAAGAATGGCTACATACAAAATTTTAAATACTTTGCATGTCTTATCTTGAAAATTCTATGGAGTCTACTTTGTAAAAACCTAGTTGTAGACTTAAATTAAACTCGAATTATAACTTGCTAAAAAAGCATTAAATATTTATCCATATTCTGAGATCTTAAATTATATTCATTTGTTTATTTATCAAAAGCGAAGCTTTTGATAAACGACGTGTGGATTTTATTTAATAATATTATGAGACGATAATGCCAAATACTCCGCTTTTAGCCACACATCATACAGAGAATAATTTGCAGATTAGTGTTTTTGATTTGCAAGATATTAATGATGATATCAGAAATATTCTAGATGATCACGTATGTTCTATTTGTGCGGGAGTTAATGCAAATAAAATCGAACAAATAAAAAGGCGTCTAAAAAATAGATTTAACGGTTGGTCTGAGGATCTGAAAATGGGTGCTGTTGCTGAATTTTTCATCCATCTTTACATGCGCTTTAAGGGATATAAACAAGAGTTTCTATTTTTTAATCTCGAAGAGGGCTCTATCAAAAAGGGCTTCGATGGTTTATATACTGCTGAAAATACTACTTGGTTAATGGAAAGCAAATCTGGTTCTATATCTACGGCTGGAATATCGCATGAAAAAAAAATAAAAGAGGCATTTGCAGATTTAAAAAATAAAGTGACAACAGGAGTTTCTAATAATCCATGGGAAAATGCATATAATCATGCATCTCACAGAGATGTAGGTTCTGCAGACAATTTACGTGATAATCTAAAGAAGATGTCTGAAGATTTTGAAAATGATAGTTATCAACGTATAGAAGATCTGAATATTATTCCATGCGCGACTGTCTTTTTGAATGGTACATGGCTGCAGTATGATCGCAATGAAATCGTTCAGTCTGTAAAAAACATTCCTACTTTGCTTGGTAAAAATATACATGCAATTTGTGTGACTCAAAAAAGTTACGATTTATTTATGGAATACATTGAGGAATAATTATGACAGATCTTAGAAAAATCACAAATCTCAAGGGTATTTCACCTTTTAATAATCTGCTAAAAAGGTTGCTACTTTCCGATGTGACAATTAACGCAAAAGAAAAACAGTTTTTATTAAGTGTTGCTATATTGTTACTAAAAAAATTTCAAAAAAATCAAGAATATAAAACTAGCTTTGAACTGGCCTATTGCATTATACTTAAGTACTCTTTGCTATTTAAAGACTGGAAACCATTATATGATTTTTCCGTTAATTTCGGTTTTTATCCTGTATTTGATTCGATTTCTAAAGGTTATCCTAATTTTTCGTGTGATTTAACTAATGAAGCTATCGCTTTTGCGACTCAGTCTTTATTCGGACATAACAATATCGTGGAAACAAAGGAACAGAAAAAATCTAGACTAGCAATTCTCGAAGATAATTCAGATAATCTGAGAAGTTATATCGCGCCTACATCATTTGGTAAAAGTCAAGTTATCGTAGAACACCTTATAAAGAATATTGAGACGCTCAACCGCTTTGCGGTGATTGTTCCAACAAAATCCTTGCTGATGCAAACGTATCGCATGATAAAGAAAGCTAATCTCGGTATTCGCACACTCGTTCACGATGAAATGTATTTAGATGATGAGCGGTTTATCGCGGTTTTCACACAAGAAAGAGCTCTGAGACTTCTAGAAAAACAATCAAATATTAGTTTTGATGTTTTGTATATAGATGAGGCGCATAAATTATTGGACTTAAACTCTCGTACTGTTTTGTTAACACGGCTTATAAAAACAAACAGCTTACGCAATCCGGATAATAAAATATTATACTTGTCGCCGATGATTAGTGACAGTGAAAACCTCAAGATTTCTAATCAAAACATTACTAATCCGAGCATTATGCAATGTAAAATTGTATTCAATATGAAAGAGCCCGAAATATGCGAATATCAATTAAATAGAACTTGTCGTCTATATAATAGATTTTTTAATGAATTTTATGACCATCCAACAACAGAACTAGATAGCGACGAATTTGCATATATATTGAGGAATATAAGCAAGAAAAATTTCATATATTTATATACTCCCAAAAAAGTGCAACAATTTGCAGAAAAACTTTTTAGTCGTATCGAGGTATTTGAGCACGGAGATCTTTCAAGCATTCAAGAGGTAATACGAAATCTCAAAGCGCATGTTCATGATGATTTCTATATTTCAAAATATTTGGAAAAAGGAATTATCTATTTGCATGGAAAAGTCCCCGATAATGTTAAAGATTATTTAGAATATAAATTTAATTCCATACCTGAAATACCTTATTTAGTGGCCAATCACGTTATTCTAGAAGGAATAAATTTACCTATAGACTCTCTCTTTATCGTCCAGCCAACCAACTTGAATCGTAGTGCTCTTGTAAATTTAATTGGGCGTGTTAATCGCCTAAATATGATATTCACAGGCAACATGGATGACTTATCTAAACTATCTCCGAAAATACATTTCGTAAATAATACAGAATTTTGTAGATCAGATAGCAATATGGAAAGAAAAATCAGACAGCTAAGAACAACAGGTTTTGATGATGATGTTTGCAATCCACTTTTGGAGAAATTTGATATAAATCAATTTAATGAAGGGGATGCTACAGAGCAAAGGAAAAAACAAAAATGCGAAACGATTTTAAAAAATGAAGAAATTGTATTTTCTGATCCACAAAATAATGCTCAAGTTCTTAAAAAAAACATGTTAAAGCTTGGATTAGATGTAATTTATAAAATGCAAGATTTATCATTATTTGAAGATCTTTACCTGCGTATAGAAAACGCAAGAAACAATTCAACTGAAGTTTCTGCTCTGAAAAAGATTCAAACAATATTTATTCAGAATTTTGAAGATTATATATCTGACTTTGAGATTCTACGTTTACGCAATGATGCTGCTACAGCATACTATGAATACTTTATTGATAACTATTTGCAAAAATCATTAAAAGAAAAGGTGTCGTTGACCACTTCTTATTTACAAACACAAAGAGATAATAATCATTATTTACAATACATTGGTTCTAGTTTTGGAGAGGTCAACGATCAAGGTGTAATTTTTGGAATTACGCATTTTATTGATTTGAGAAGAAAAACAAATGAAGATCTTGTGAATATATCAGTAATTAAAATAAAAATGGAAGAAGATTTTATAAGTTTTAAGCTTAATAAATTTTTTCAGTTAATGCTTGATTATAGGTTAATAACCCAAGAAGAATATAATTTATTAGTATATGGTACAAATGATGAATTTAAGTTGGATATGGTCAAGTTAGGGCTAAGCCTCAACATTATAAATAAATTAATAGAAGATGGACAATCTGAAAATATCTATTTGGATGACAATAAAAATTTAAGATGCAATGAACATTTTGTTGAATATAAAAACAGTGTTGATGATTTCTTTAAATTTGAATTGGAGAAGTTTTTATAATTCTAACATCGTGGCGTTTTACTAATAATATACCAGTATTAAATATGTTTGTATTTGATGTGACAGTAGTTCAAATGAAATCTTAATAAAGTAAAATTTTATAATTAAGAATAACAAAATTTGCTTTATTGAAGTCGAAATCAACAGGCAAAGAAGATTTAAAAATGATAGCAATGTTTCCCTTCGCATCAGTGTTTGCGCGCGATGTTTATATAGAAACACTTACTGATTATAATCCTTATGCAGTGCTCTTGAGTGGTAAAATAAGTAAGCGAACTTTAGAACAAATAAATCATTTTCTTCGCAATATAAAATACCCAATAATAAGAATAGAAGTGAGCGATAATTTCTATAAATGCTGTAAATATTTCAATGAAGAAATCATTTTAGAAATAAGCAATATAATGAAAACGAAAACGAATATGAATATGAATACAAAAAGTATCGATTCAAAATATTATTCAACATCAGAACTCTCTGAGTTATCCAAAGACACAAAATCTTATTGCCCTCGCTGCACCAACGAATACATCATTCCCCACAAAACCTGCCCCTCCTGCGGCTGCGACTCGATGAATATTCCTACTCACACAGAAGTATTTTCAGGTTGATTTAATAGGTCATTCGATTCAAGCTCTTTGTAGGTACTGTTTATATCTGTGTTTAGCTGTTTTATGTATTCTTTACAAACATAGTGGTATAAATCTTCATTACTATCTTCAAGATTGAAAGAGAATAAGCCGTTTTTCAAATGAAGTATTAGTTTATTGAATACAGTTTTGATTTCATTGGGTTTATCTTCTGTCAAAATAATTTCTAAGATATCGGTTTGTAGTATTAATTTTAGAATTACTTTTCCCTTTTGGGATCTATCAATTTTAGCATTATGCTGTACCATATATTTTCCCTCTTTCTCCAAAAGCTTCAAGGCCACCTTCTAAGGTTTTCATGCTTATATTTTTCCAAATTAAATCTTCTTTTCCATTTGAGTCACAAATTAATTTATCAGAAAAAGGATTGCCATAGTATGTATGATATCCATCTGCATCGTGTAAACGATAAATGGAGTTATATGGTAAAGTTCTAACGGCAATATTTGCATCATGTGTAGCAATAATGATTTTTTTTCCACTTCGAGCTCTTTGCTTTATTAGTGGAACTATTACTTCGCTAATATAGTCATTTCCTAAGCTTTTTTCGGGTTCATCTATTAAATAAATATCCTTTTCTTCAGCAAATTCGTTTTGTAATAATATCATTGATGATTCACCTGTTGATGGTGTATAGTACGCATCCTTCAATGTGAAATGTATGTGGAAAAGCAATAGGTCGTTTATTGAATCTATCGATTCACTTCCTTCTATGGATTTCAAATCATCAATTTCCTCAAAAAGTCTAGTCGTATATATGTTTTTTGAAATTGATTTCATTTTTGTTGCGAAACTTTTTTGTGGCGTTTTGCTGATTTTTCTCAAGGGAGCATATTTTTTATCTGTTAAAAGTCCGTCTTGAATACTTATATTTGTTTTACGGAATAAACTCCCTTTTTCACCTAATTCTCCAATAGGGTCTATTAAAGGTGCAATTTTTTTTGAGATATTTAAAAGTATCTTTTTAATATCTCGTTCTAATACAATACGATTACGGGCATAATTGTAAAAGCCTGTGGTGAGAGGTTTTTCTGGAAGCCCCGTTTTTTTTGAAATTTCAGAGGCAAAAGTTTTTATTAACGAGTTAAACAAGATGATAACATTATAATCTATTAGTTTCTCTCCGACTCTCATGTTAAACTTTTGAATAGTTTCTAAAAGTATAGAATTTAGTTTTTCAGACAATTCATTCCCAATAATACTATTTATATCTGATGTATTATCATCAAAGGATTTTTTGAAATTTTTAAAAATATCAAATATTTTTTTTGTCTTTTTAAAATCTTGATGAGCAGTAATATGCTCAAGTGAAGTCAATTTATTGACTTTAATGTTTTTTGCATTTTTATTTGTCTCTTCAGCAGAGTAATGATTTACAAAAGACGAAAGGCTAGTAACATTTTTTTCAGTGGCATTGCGAAGATTTTCTATTTCAGCAGAGCAGCTGTCTATACCAAAGGTTTCTACAGTAGTATTAGTCAGTGAGGCTCCTTTTAAATCACATGCATCACTGAGTGTTTGTGCGTTTGACTCGTATACTTTAGTACTAAATCCGAGTTGATTGTAGTGTTTTGAAAGGGCTTTTAATATTTCTGTTTTTCCCGTTCCTTTTGATCCAAAAATTATATTAATATCATTGTAAATTGTTATTTCGACTAAATCAGATATCCCGAACGGATAAATTTTAATATTTTCTTTGGTTTTTCGATCCAAAGTGGTTTTTATTGCTTGATCATCTTTTTCTAGTAGTAAACAAAATTGTTCAAAACTTTCTACAGGGAGTCTAAGCTCGGGTAGTTTTTCCGAAGTTTTTGCATATTCACTCCAATCTTGAACATCAGAACCAAAGATTGAGTTATGTCCGTGTTGTATATAAATACCCGCAGAAATTGAGTTGCTTGCTTCTTTCAAAACTCTTTTACGATTAGATACAGTTGCCAAAAGTTTTTCAATGTCTTCATCTAAAAGAAAAGGTTTCTTTGAATGATAGTGCGCTATATAAAGAGAATCAAGATCATCAAATTTTTTGACAATATCACTTATACTCGCTGAAAAATCTTCTGGGGCTTTTGCTCCTATGAGTTCTTTAACTCTTTGTTCAAATGAAGATGCGTTTTTTGGATTTACAATAACAATGAGGTGAGCTCTGTGTTCTGCTTCCAGAACATCGATTTCAATGCCAGGCCATATTTGGCAGGTTTCTTCAACTTTTTCGCTAAAATCTTTATATTGCGTATAATCAAAATGATTGTGGTTCGTGATTGCTAATATTTTAACATTTGTTGAATTAATAATTTCTGAAAATTTTTCAACACTTATATTCCTCGTATCTGGATCTCCATGCTTGATTTTCTTTGTATGTGTATGAATATCAATTTTCATTTCTGATATTTTGTATTAATCAATCATAAATGTACAGATAAAAATCCAATTTTACTGATGATACTTATTACAGTATTCTTCAAGGATGGTGAGGTAGAGTTTATAATCTTCGAGGGAGACGTTAGGGGGAGTTTGGTGGTCGACGCTGGGGATGAATCCTCCTGTTTTCATTAGAGGGATTAGGCGGTCGAATTCTTTACGGATTGCTTCTTCGCCTAGGTGCATTACGAGTTTATTATAATGTCCTATCATACAAATTTCAGGATGTTTCTCTCTGATAACATCTCCATCGACTCCTGCTTGACGTTCCAATGGTAAAACTCCGTCGCAACCTGCTTCAAGAAGCCAAGGTATCATACTTGTCACATTGCCATCGGTATCAACGATACATCTGATATCGTTCTCTTTTAGCAATGCGATGAACTCCTTATAGTATGGTAGCATAAATTCATTGAAAATATTTTGTGAAATCAATGGTCCATTATTATAACTCATATCTTCGGCAATCGTCACGAAAGTAGGTACACATTTTGTCAAAACACGCTTTAACAATTTTACATTAAAATTCAGCAAATCTTTATTTATTTGATGCACTAACTCAGGTTCATCGTAATATGCGTAGCTAAGACCTTCTATATCCATCAACGTTCTTGGGAACCAATAAAAGCCCTCGTAAGTATTCCAGACAACAAGATTGCCCTCATCTTGAATTTTAGCAAAATGTGCCATATTATTTATATCAGATTCTGCATATTCTGGAAAAAGAGAAGGGCGCATTTTCAGATAATCATCCATTGAGCGCACGCTATTTAATCCGTGATGTTGCGCAGCTTCAATATTCGCACTTTGAGGTGAAAACCAATACTGCATATATGGGTCTAACCCCAAATGACTCATTATATCTGTGACTTTATTAAAGCTCAAAATCTTCGGCAAGCCCTGATTATGCCAGCTATCTATGGTTTTATCCCACCACATTGCCCACTCAAGATAGGGGAGTCTATCGACGGGTTTAAAATCTATTACGGCTTTGAAGCGTTCTGAGTGATTCATTTTGAAAAGTTGGTTGGTTTATTTTGCAAGCAAGTTGTTTAGTCGAAGAGTCTAAAGTAGAATTTTGAAGGCTTATTGTCAACGCAGAAGTGTTTAAACTCCGCAACACAAAAAGCAATTTTTGTGCTAGAAAAAAAGAGCGTTTAAAAAATATAATTTCAAGAAGGGTTGAAGTGAAAACTTTCCATTTCTAGAGCCGAATTTTTATCAAGGCAATTCTCTAAAACTCCCAAATTCAATAAAAACAAAGAAATTCAAAGAAAATCAAAAATAATCCTTGACTATTTTTTGATTTTGTGTGGAAATGCTACAACGAAAAATTTAATTTTTTTGAATTTAATAGTTGTAATGCGAACTTACTTCTTTTTAAATCTAGGACTTTAACCACCATGCAATTTTCTAAAGATACTCCAAAATCGGTCGTCGAACATATGATTCGCGAAGCTGTTTACAGAGAGATGAATATTGATGTTCCGCATCAAACTCTCGGACCGAATCCTTTATTAGTTAATGTAAGTGCACGTCACGTTCATCTTACTCAAGAGGCCGTTGAAGCTTTGTTTGGCAAAGGTTATCAGCTTACTGTTCACAAATGGCTTTATCAAGAAGGCTACTTTGCAGCTAATGAATCTGTAACATTAATTGGGCCTAGAAGCAGAATTATTTCTAACTTGCGCATTCTTGGTCCTACTAGACCTGAGAGTCAAGTTGAGCTCGCTTTAACTGATGCTCGTGCTTTGGGTTTTGATATTCCTCTTCGTCATAGTGGCGATGTTAAGGGTACTCCTGGCTGTATGTTGATGGGTACTAAAGGTTTTTACGAGATGCCTTATGGTGTGATAAGAGCTGCACGTCACGCGCATATGAGTCCTGAAGATGCTCAATTTTACGGGGTTCGCGATAAAGACGTTATGAAGCTACGCATATTTGGCGAAAACTCGATAGTTTTTGAAAATGTTTTATGCCGTATAGGCAAAGGATTAAGACTCGAAGTTCACTTGGATACCGATGAAGGTAATGCCTGTGATTTGGGTCCTAATACCGTATGTGAATTAATCAAATAATATAACAACAAAGAAAAGGTAAATAAAATGAGTCAATCATTAGGTATGATAGAAACTAAAGGTTTCACAGGCTGTGTTGAAGCTAGCGATGCTATGGTAAAAGCTGCTGCAGTTGAGCTTGTAAAACAAGTTCAAATTGGCGCTGGATATGTAACAGTGATAGTTCGTGGTGACGTAGGTAGCGTGAAGGCAGCTGTTGAAGCTGGCAAAGAAGCTGCTCAAGCGGTAGGCGAGTTTGTGAGCGCGAACGTGATTGCACGTCCACATCCACAATTGCTCGAGAAGATGGCTTTGTAATCTTTTAATTTTTAATACGAAAAGGAAAATTTATGAAACAAGCATTAGCAATGATAGAAACAGTTGGCTTTGTAGCCGCAATGGAAGCAGCAGACGCTGCTATGAAAGCTGCTTCAGTTGAAGTTTTAGGTTGGAAAAAAGTAGGTAGCGGACTCGTTGCTGTATTTTTCTCTGGCGATGTGGCATCTGCAAAAGCAGCTGTAGAAGCGGCGGCAGAAGCTGCAGGCAAAATTGGAAAAGTTGTAGCAGTTGACGTAATTGCACGTCCGCATGACGACTTGGCTAAGCTCGCTGATTTATTCGCATAAGAATAGGCAAAAGAAAATTTCAGAATGAAAAATATCCTCATAGCAAACGTAGGCTCTACAAGTTATAAGTACACTCTCTATGCAATAGAGGGCGCGAACTGCAACGAGCTTATGCGTGGTGGTATTGAACGTGTTGAAAATTTTGAAGACGCAATTGAACAAGGTCTCGCTGATTTAAAATCTAATGGTTTTACGCAGGTAGACGCTGTTGCATTTAAAACAGTTCTTGGCAAAAATCTCTCTGGTATTTGCGAAGCAGACGACAAAGTTTTGAAGGCTTTGGAAGACATGAGTTTTGTGGCTCCTGCACATAATCCTTCTTACGCAAATGCGATTAGGGCTTTTGAAAAAATCATGCCTGATTCTCGCAGAGTTGCTTTGTTTGAAACTTCGTTTTATCAATGGGCAGACAGAGCTTGGAAACGCTATGCAGTGCCTCAAGCTTGGGACGATGCAGGCGTTCGCAGATATGGATTTCATGGCGCGAGTCACAAATATGTTGCTCAAAGAGCGGCAGAATTGTGTGGTCGTGAAGATGCGGCAGAAAGCGCAAAATTGCTCTATGTAAATAATTCTCCTATGAAGCTCGAAAAGCCATTCAGAGTTGTGAGTTGCCATCTAGGCGGTTCAAGCAGCGTGTGTGGTATTTTGAATGGAGCGGCTATTGGTTCTAGTATGGGATTCAGTCCACAAAGTGGTCTGCCTCAAAACAATCGTGTTGGCGATTTAGACACTATGGCTATTCCTTTTGCAATGAGTGAAATGGGTTTATCGGCTGAAGAGGCTGTTAAACAGTTGTCTAAAGATGGCGGTCTTTTGGGTATCAGCGGCGTGTCTAACGATATGCGTGATATCTACGATGCGGCTCAAGCAGGCAATGAGAGAGCAAAATTAGCAATAGAAGTCCAAGCGTACTCAACAAGATTCTATATAGGCGCATTCATGGCGCAACTAGGAGGCATAGACGCAATCAGCTTTAGTGGCGGAATGGGTCAAAGCAATCCTTGGTTGAGAAAAGAAATCTTGAAAGGTTTTGAAGAATTCGGAGTCGTTTTAGATGACGAGATTAACAACACTATTTCTCGCACAAGCGAGGGTATTATTTCAGCAAAAAATTCTAAAGTAAAAGTCGTGTCGATCGTGGCTAACGAAGAGATCGTTATTGCTCGTGAAGTAGAGGCTTTCTTAAACAAATAAAAATTTAAAAACAAATCAAAAAAAGGTAAAAAAATGTCAAACAACGCAATAGGTATATTAGAAACTAAAGGGCTCGTAGCACTCGTTAAAGGTGTTGACGCTATGTTGAAAGC
>JGI994J12354_10002767_pt1 | contig 16762 bp, 10 predicted proteins | sample IntmicLarv3ML3BL_FD_12354 | JGI IMG/M metagenome (IMG submission 12354) | reverse complement strand
ATCGTTTTTGCGGCGGATACGGCCACAGACGCCTTTGCCGAAGGGGTTCTTCGGCGGCTGAAAGAAGAAATCGGCGCAGAGGTCTTCCTCATTACAAACAAGCCGGAGCTGCTGCCTCTTTCTGACTTGAACATACTGCTGCCTGCCGAATGTGAAGGCTTTAGCGGCGGCGTGGGCGCAATTTTGCTGATTCAGCTGTTTGTTTTGAAGCTGTCCGCCCTGCGCGGCATTGATACGGACAACCCGAGAGGTTTAAATAAGGTTACGATTACACGGTAGCAGGTGCCGCCGGAGGATGTTTTATGAAGGTGCAAATTTTAGATACGGCGGAGGCATTGGGGCGGGCGGCAGCATGCCGCTGCGCGGAGGTAATTGCCGCAGCTATCAGAGAAAAAGGCAAGGCACGAGTTATCTTTTCCACCGGTGCGTCGCAGTTTTCGACCATTGAAGCACTGCTTGGCTCCGACATTGATTTTTCGCGGGTGGAGGCCTTTCATCTGGACGAATATATTGGACTGCCTGACACCCACAAGGCTTCTTTCCGGAAGTATTTGCGGGAGCGGCTGTTCTCGAAAAAGGCATTTTTGGCCACGCATCTTGTGTCCGGCGAGGGGGATGTTCCTTGGAATATTGCGGAATTGAACCGGCTGATTTTGGAGGACGAGATTGACCTTGGCATCATCGGCATTGGGGAAAACGCGCATATTGCCTTCAATGACCCGCCTGCGGATTTCACGGCAGAGGAGCCATATATTGTTGTTACGCTAAACGATACCTGCAAAAGCCAGCAGGTGCGCGAGGGTTGGTTTCCTGATTTGGACAGTGTGCCGAAGAAGGCGGTTTCCATGTCGGTGCGGCAAATTCTACGCTGCTTGCACATTGTCTGCCCTGTACCTCACGCGGTAAAAGCGGATGCAATCGCCGCCGCGCTGTCATCGGAAGTTACGCCTTTGATTCCCGCAACAATTTTAAAAACACACCCGGATGTCACCCTGTTTCTTGACGAAAATTCTGCATCCGGAGTAGGAGAAGACTATGAAAACATATGATATTGCCATCGTTGGCGGCGGCATTGGCGGCTTAATGGCGGCCCATCGGCTGATTACGGAAAACCCGAAGCTTTCCATTATTCTCTTTGAAAAAGGGCACACCATTCGCAAGCGGAGCTGCCCTATTATTAGCGGCAAGGTGAAGAAATGCGTGCGCTGTGCGTCCTGTGATATTATGGAGGGGCTTGCGGGTGCAGGTGCTTTTTCCGACGGAAAATATGTAATTTCCACCGAATACGGCGGCTGGCTTACCGACTTTTTGTCCAAGGATACGGTGCTTCGCTATATTGAGGCAGCGGACGATATTCTCGTCTCCTTCGGCGCAGCGGTGGATCGGTATATCCCAAATAACGACCTGAAACGGCTGTGCTTAAACCATGATTTGCATATGCATCAGGCGCAGCTTAAACACCTTGGCACCGACAAGAATTTTGAAACCATGTGCAATCTTGTTAGCTTTCTGGAAGACAAAATTGAGCTGTGCTGTGAAACGACGGTCAAGGACGTGCAGATTAATTCTCATACGATTTTGGCACAGAAGGACGGCGTGGATTTCGAGGTGGGTGCACAGCAGATTATCCTTGCGGTTGGGCGCTATGGCAGCAATTTCCTCACCCAATGGTGCGTAAAAAACAACATTGGCCTGTCCAATACACAGGTAGATATCGGTGTACGCGTAGAGCTGCCCTCCATCCTGTGGGAGCATTTTTCCAAGAAAATTTACGAGCCGAAAATCTGGTACCGCAGCAAAAAATACGGCGATATTACACGCATGTTCTGCTTCAACGAGCGGGGCTATGTAGTTACGGAAAACACAGATGGCGTGCTGTCGGTAAACGGCCATGCCTTCAAGGATGAGAGCCGCAAAAGCGAGAATTCCAACTTTGCCCTCTTGTCCACAACAAGGTTTACGCAGCCCTTTAACGACCCCATTAAGTACGCACGCTATGTTGCATCGCTGGGCAATTTGATTTCCGGCGGCAGCGTTCTGGTGCAGCGCCTCGGTGACCTGGAGGAGGGACGGCGCACCAACGAGCACCGCCTTGCAAAATCAACAACCGTACCGACCTTGGACGCAGTAGCGGGCGATTTGTCCCTGTGCCTGCCCAAGCGGCAGCTTGACAATATTGTGGAAACCCTCCACGCACTGGACGCCATTGCGCCGGGTACCGCAAATTACGACACGCTGCTGTATGGCATTGAGTGCAAATATTACTCCGCACGGCCGGAAACGAAGGACTTCGAAATCGACGGCGCACCCAACATTTATGCAGTGGGCGACGGAGCCGGCTTTACGCGCAGCCTTTCCCACGCGGCGGCAAACGGACTGTATGTAGCCGATAAAATCCTGCCGAAGGTGTAGCTGACACGGGATTGACAAAGTGTAAAAATAGAGAAAGTGGTGAATCATTTATGAAAAAAACAGCTTTAGGAACACTAAGTGGGGCAATCTTCGCATTTTCTTGCTTATTTCTTTGCCGCGCAGAGGTAGAGGTAATGGCGGATGTACCAAGAGACGCCATGCATGGAAATCCTCTTGTGCTATACGGGGCAATTGGATCCATGCTGATTGCGCTAGGTGTCGCCGCCTTTGTTTTTCGAAAAAAGTAAAGATTGCACTTGACAAATTGCGATATATTATGATATACTTTTAAGAGCGTATCATATATATTTAGGGGTATAGCTCAGCAGGTAGAGCAGCGGTCTCCAAAACCGCGTGTCGAGGGTTCGATTCCTTCTGCCCCTGCCATCTGGAATAGGGTTTGAATTTCGAACAGTATTTGTTAGACTGTTTGAAATTCAAACCCTATTTGTATGCTCGAAAGCCTGATATAATCAACTTTTTTAACCTTATCGACAAATACTTGTGTCCAACACCAAAATGTTAAAAAAGACGAAAATCGCAATTAAAAAACTGGAAATGATGACTTTCGAACCAAAATGTCCAACTCATGTGTTGGACATTTTTTGCTCGTGTTGCAGTTCGAAACCATCCGGAGTCTTGTGTGATAAAGTTCTATGAGGGCGTTTAATGTTATAAAAATCCATATATTCGTCAACGCTCTCCCTGAATTCACGTTCCGATTTGTAATCAGTACGATAAAGTTCCTCCTTTTTCATAAAGCTGAAAAATGCCTCCGCCACAGCATTGTCATGAGGTCTTCCCGGATTGGAAAAGGATTGTACAACCTTGTTTAAGCGCAATAGCTTGCGAAAGCTGTTTGAGGTATATTGAGAACCTTGGTCGCTGTGGAAAGTCAGTTGATTTGGATTGTTTCTGCTTGCAAATGCTTTTCGAAATGTTGAAGTAATCAGATAAGTGCTATTACGCAAGGAAACATTATATGAAACTACTTTTCTGGAAAATAAATCGATGATAACACAAATGTAAAAGTATTTGTCGTTGACTTTGAAGCAAGTCACATCACTAACCCAAACTCGATTGGGTTCTGACACATTAAATTGTCGTTGAAGAATATTTTCTTTTTTTAATAACTTGGTTCGCTTTTTATATTCCTTTTTGGAAGTGAGGCCAACACTTTGCAAATCCATTTCACGCATGAGTCCCGCAACATACTTTGGCGATGTTTTGATGCCGCGTTCTGATAACACAGCGGCTATTTTACCTGAACCAAAACGTTGCTTGCTCTCGTCAAAAACATCTTTAATATGCACTCTCATTTCTTCGCGGCGTTTGTCATATGCAGTAACCTCTTTCCGACGAAAGATATGATTGTAAAAGGTTCCGCGAGAAACATCAAGTGCATCACATAATGTATGTACACTGTATTGACCATACAGTTTTTCCAATGCAGCAAGCTTTATTTGTAATGGTGCTGATAAAGCACATCCTGCTGCTTTGATTACTGCAAGTTGCGCTTCTAATTTATCTGTATGGCGCTTAAGTTCAACGTATTCCCGATAATATACAACATTGTTGGTGGATGACTTTAATGAATGGTGTTGCTTAATCCAATAGTACAGCGTGCTTCGGGGAATATTGTGTTGCTCGCATAGCACGACAGCAGATATACCATCCCTATACGCCTCAACGATTTTTTGTTTTTCCTTTTGATTAAAATTTTGCATAAAAACCCCTCCGTTTTTTAATTTTAGTATAACGGATAAATGATGAATTTGTTAAGGGGTGAATGAAAACAAAGAGGACGTGTAAATACTTTTTCTGATATCTTTTTGTTGAAAAAAATGTGTTTTCACTGTATAATATATATGTGAAAATTACAAACGAGTACTTTCTTTAGTGCAACTAGGTCTATATATTCACCATTACGATGTTGGTATCTCATTTTATGATATGCGTATTTAGATAAATTATTGGTTTAAGTATAAATATGAAATATTTTGACAAGTTTGTATAAATCTTTTTAGGAGGAACTTTTAACATGAACATAATAAATGAATTGGAAAGATTTTTATCACAAAATACAAATAACGGAGCATTACTAATAACTGGAAAATGGGGTTGTGGAAAAACATACATTCTTCGCGAGATTGCAAAGGAATACAATGGACAAAAAGAATATTTAATTGTTATCACCTCTTTGTTTGGTATTGATACTGTTAATAATCTGCATCAAGTAGTAAAAGAGCATATCGCTTTTTCACAGGGATTTAGTGATAAATCCGATACAGCAAAGAACTGGTTTGGAAAAATAAAAAAAAGAAGTTCGCCAATCGCCTCTGCGTTAAGTGAATCATCACAAATTGCAAAAGGATTTAATGCGATACTAAATATAAATTGGTCTGATTTTATTTCTGTCGAAAAGAATATATCCTGCTTTGTCAATGGACAAAAAAGACAGAAACAACTCGTGCTTATTTTTGATGACTTTGAACGTTCAAAAATTGATATAGTGGATTTGATGGGAGCAATAAATGATTATTCAGAGAATAAAGATATTAAAGTAGTCATAGTTGCAAACGAAGATGAAATTGAAAATGAAAATTATAATGACATTAAGGAAAAATTGATTTCTCGGACGATTCATATGTCCTTAGATGATAAATATATCGTGAAAAATATAATCTCTTCATATACTGAAACAGCCAAGGGCTATAAGGAATTTTTATTGGAAAACACTTCTGTTATTCATAAAGTTTTTGTTGATAGCCAATCTGAGAATATTCGCTCTTTAAAATCCGTTTTAATGGATTTTGAAAGAGTATATGATATTTGGAAAAATAGTAAAATACCTATGAATGGTAATATCGAGAGAGTTTTGTATCAATTTGGAGCTGTAGAATTTGAATATAAAGCGGGGAATTACATAAATGCATCTATTTCTTACATTGTGTATGTTGCCGGCGATACAGCCAAATCTGAAAAAAAGAAGGAAATAGAAAGCAAATACATTCCCGATACTTTTAATGGATTCTTAACAAGCTTATCAATGTGGATAGTTGACGGTGAATGGAATGACACGTATTTCGTAGATGAGATAAAGAAAAGGTATGTTAAAGAAGACATTCCTCCAGAACAAAGATTTATTAATTGGCAGTTTTGGGATATGCAGCAAGAAGACATTGATATTGGCATGCCTTTGGCTCTCCAAAAAGCATATGATGGACAGGCCTCCCAAGATGAATTAATTGCATTAATGCAAAAAGTTCATGCCATGAAAAGTCATGGTATTTCTTTACCTTGTGAAGTTGATTATAAAAAAATAGATATTGGATTTGAAAAACGAAAAAATGAAATAAAAAAAGGTTTAATCAGCGAACCAAAGAGGCGAATTTTTTCTGAAAAAGAACAATTAGATTCGGAAGCGGTTGAACTGTATAAAAAAATAGAGTTAATGAATAACCAGTTGCACGCATGGAATAATAGACGTTTGTTTATCACTTATTTGAATGATAAAAACATATCACATTACGATTTGAAAAATAAAATCTTGGAATCGTTTGATGAAGAATTATTAGACTTGTTTTTCGAAAAGTACAATAAAGTGCAGAATGGTGAAAAAAGAGAGTTGCATTGGACATTAGATGGATTCTGCTTTGATGATCAAAATTATAGCACAAAGTGTGATATAGCAATGACTGTACAAAACCTAAAAACTTTAGTTGAAAAAATCAAGGCAGCAATTACAACAGGTGGAGATAAAATGTCAAATGCAATTTCAAAAGCATTTATAAAATTATTAAATGATAAAATTGAGCAAATATCTCGATCTTTTCAAGCATAACAAATAAAATGGTATATAAGTTACTCTGATATTATGATAATCTTGAATGGTTGGAAATGGAGTGGTTGAAATGGGAGATAAGGATAAAAATAGCAATTTCATTGAAACGATGCAAAAAGCTATTATAGAAAAGTGTCTTGAAAAATATGAAAATGGTGTTCCCGAACAAGAGATTATTGATAAGGTAAAGAAACTTAATGCCAACGAAATGGACGAAATATATGCTAGCTATATCAACGATACAGCGGAAGAAATGTTGAAATTTTATCAAACCACAATGTATGAAGAAGCTCTTCGTTGGAATGCTGAAACAGCAGAATTTATTGCTATTCAGGAACAAAAGTGGGGAAGATGCTTTGTCGCTTCAAGGGCAATGTATACTATTTCTGTTGAAGCTGCGGAAAAATACGGAAAATATTTGAATGGGGCTGATATGCCTGATAAAAACAACAAAAAATACCGTTATCTTGTGTTAAGAGAGATACACGGACGAACATGTCAGATATTTTTAGAAATACTGCATTTGATGCAATTAGGATTTGCTGATGGGGCATTTGCAAGATGGCGCTCGATGTACGAGCTGAGCGTAGTAGCAAATTTCATATATGATGGCACCGAAGATACTGCAAAAGCTTTTCATGGTGCATCTGAAACCGATGATAGATATGAGTGGGCAAGATGCGCACCATGTTTTTCACAAAATGCAAAAAAACATATTACTTTTAACGATATACAAAATCAATGTGATTTCACTAACGAGATATGGAAAAAACAATATACCTTGGCAAACCAAATTGTTCATGCATCACCGCAAGGAACTTTTAAGCGTATTAGTATAAAAGAACCTTTGGGTATGATTCCTGTGGGACATTCGGATTATGGAATATCGACACCCGCTGAGCATTCTGCAATATCTTTATCACAAGTATCCGCTTTGTTTTTTACCTTGTTACCCTATGATGAAGGGCTTGTTGCTGTGGAGGTGTTGAATCGATGGGGTGATCTGGTTAGGAAATATTATTTTGATACGCACGATGAGATTTTCAGGGAGCACTAATTGATAAACAGGCTAAAATATGATAATAGGATGTTTGTAGACATTGCTTATTGATTGAGTGTCTTGTATTTTGTTATATGGATGGAACATTAGATTTAGGTGATGAAAAAACTGCACTAACCTAATATTATTTTTTGTTGCACTTTTGTTTTTTGTGTGATATAATAAATTTGAAAATTGTAAGACGTACAGATTGAAACCGTTGATACCACAGGCTTTTCTGGCGACATCTTTTTCATAGAACAAACACAACGAGGACAAATGCGAACTCTTCCCGATGTTTTTTTTCGGGGAGACGTTCGTGTTTGTTTTTGTGCTTGAATATATTGATGAGAACCGCATTCCGTGGTATAATTGCATACATTGAGGTGAACAGAGTGGAATATTTACAGACAATCCAAAAAATCTTTCAAGATCAGTTATTTTCCGTCCCCGATTATCAGCGTGGGTATGCGTGGGAAGAACGTAATTGGCAGGATTTGTGGGATGATATAGAGCTGCTTGAAAAGGGACAAGACCATTATACAGGCACGCTCGTAATCCATCCTTCTACCGACACGACCTTTTCTGATGACAATGGTGATGTATTCACTCAATTTGATATTGTCGATGGGCAGCAACGACTAACAACACTTTCAATTCTGATGGCAGAACTCATACGGCAGTTCGAAGCAATTGGCGGAGTAAATGCCGCCGCTTTGCGAAGCCGATATATAGCAACAACCAAAGATGGCGCGTCTGTGCCAAAGTTGAAACTTAACCGCGATACAAACGATTATTATCGTAAAAATATAATAGGAATCGAGGAAGATATTGCAACGGTTCCCAAGATTTATTCAGAGCGGAGATTGAGTGAAGCCCAAAAGTTTTTCAGAGGATGTTTTGAACATAAAAAACGTGATCTTGGTGCGGATTTTTCTGTATGGCTTAATGAAACAAGAGCGAAAATTGTATCGCAGATGAAGCTAACGGTTTATCTTGTGCCCAACGAGTCAGATGTCGGTGTAATCTTTGAGGTTATGAACAACCGCGGCAAGCCGTTGACAGAAATGGAAAAAGTTAAAAACTACTTGTTGTTTGTGTGTGCCAAGCTTAATTCATGCGGTGGTGGCAATCTTGCAACCGAAGTCAATTCGGCATGGAAATATATCTATGAAACTTTGATAGAAAATGAGGTCTTTAATTCGGAAGATAGCCTTTTACGTTTCAACTGGATTGTCACGCAGAATTATACAACAAGCGAGTGGAAAGGTTGCAATAGCGTTAAAGAACGATTCAATATAAAAAGCAGTAAAGGAAACTATGAAGTTCTGCGCGATAATGTGCGCGTATATGTCAGCCTTTTACGGCAGTCATGCAAAGCATTATGGAGAAACGCACAAACGCAGGTCAGCCTGCGTTGTACAAAAGTGCACATACCTATTTCAAGAATGAGTCATCGCTCTCCGATATAAGTGCAGGAATCAGGTGGCACCTTACCCGTTTTTGCAACAACAGCGAATTTGATGATGAGATTGATGCAGTTGGAGATTGGTATAATTGGAAAGGCATAAAATATCTGCTGTTTGAGTACGAAACACATCTTGCAGCAGGAGCGAATGTTCATCTTGACTGGAAAACATTTCAACGGAAAGATAAAAAAGATACGATAGAACATATTTTACCGCAAACTCCGGACAGGCAGTATTGGGTAGAACGATGGTCGTCAGACGATATTGAGAAGTTTACGCATGACCTCGGCAATCTGGTTGTTACCTTGGACAACAGCAGTTATGGGAACAAAGGGTTTGATGAAAAAAAAGGTTCGCCTGGTATCGGCAGCGGCTATGCAAATTCATCGTTGTTTTCAGAAAAAGAGCTATGCGTATTCGGCGAATGGACCAAGGAAAATCTTAAAGCTCGGCATAAGACAATAGGGACTTGGATGAAAACTCGTTGGTTCATTGATGATTATTATAGTGATGAAACGAATGTGGACGACGAAGACGATTTTGATGAAGATATTTAAATGCACAGCAGACGGCATTGCCGGCTTAACGGAAAAATTATTTTTGACTTATCCGCGAAATTATGCTAAACTTTATCACTCTAGACAAATAAAACACCTGTTGATAGCTGAATCCATTCGGGTTGGATATCAATAGGTGTTTTGTTGTTTCCCCGGTATTTATGCGGGTTTTGGACATTTCGATAGTAAGCCCAAACTTGGACTCCGGAACAGAAAAGCATCAAAACGGAGAAGTAAACCCTCGAAATACTGACTTCTGAACCCTCCTGTCCAGCTTAGGCTATTGCCGAACTGCCCTGCTTGCAAAGGAAGTCGGCATTCCCGTGTTCGGGAGTATTATACTTTAGTTGTACATGAGGCTACCTAAGCATTGTGCAAAAAGAAGGGGTTGTTTAGAAACGTGTTCTATGATATACTGTAGTCGTAGAAAATTTATATTAGCGGAGGTTTAGTAACATAGAAATTGAAATTAAGAAATTAACAATAGAATTGTTAGATGATTGGTTGCAATATTTTGATAGTGCTGTTTATTTTGGCAATGATGATGAGGCTTGGCCGGGGTGCTATTGTATGCACTTTCATTGGAACAAAGAGCTTGATGCCCGCAATGATTGGAACGCTACCCTTGAGCAAGTCTACAACAAAACGGGAAAAGCTGGCAATCGAGAACGTGCCATTCGACTGATAAAAAAGGGAGTTATGCAAGGTTATTTAGCCTACTACGCCGGGAAAGTAGTCGGTTGGTGTAATGCGAATGATAAGCAGGGGTATAAAACTGTTTTGAATAGCTTTTTTGACAAAATAGATAATACGCATAAAATTAAATCCGTTGTTTGTTTTTGCATTGATGCAGATATGAGAGGCAAGGGAATTGCGACAAAATTGCTTGAAAAAGTCTGTTCAGACGCTTTCAGTGAAGGGTATGAGTATATTGAAGCATATCCGTATAGTCACGGACAGGCAAATGATTTTCATGGCGCTTTAAAAATGTACGAAAAGATGGGGTTTGTAAAAAGCGAGCAAAATACAGACGATTGTGTTATTATGAAAAAAGCAAGTATATAAATGTTATACACTTGCTAATTGAAAATGTTGGGAGGATTAACAATGGCATTATGGGTTTGTCGTGCTGGACGAATAGGCGAATATGAAACGAAATTCATTGAAGATAATGCGGTCTATTGCACATGGCATGACGTGGATTGGGATATGTCAAAATTTGACGACCGCGAACAATTTAAGGAAGAAATCAGAAAGACATATCCTGACCGTAGCGAAGGCGGAATAAGCAACACAACAGGGCAGTTATGGGCTTTTTCGCATAGTATGAAAACAAAAGATTTGATTGCGACTCCAAGTAAAATAAAATCCGTAATACACTTTGGTGAAATAACATCCGATTATAGATATAATGAGGCAGGCGGACTTTACCGTCATTCACGTTCTATTAAGTGGTTAAAAGAAATTCCTCGTAGTAATTTTGACAAAGATTTGCTTTTTTCCTTCGGAGCGGCAACAACTATTTTTTCAATAACCCGTAAGAAGCCATATGCAGAAGAATTAGTTAGAAAAATGCTGGGTATTTCTATGTTGCCTGCACACAAAACTTCCGAAGAACTTCCGACTGATGTTGATGATTTGCCCGAAGATGTTGACATTGAAGAAACCGCGCTACAAGAAATTGCTGATAGACTTATTGCGAAATACAAAGGTCACGGTTTGGCTGAAGTTATAGCGGCAATTCTCGAAGCGAAGGGCTATACGACACTCGTTAGTCCGCCGGGGCCGGACAATGGAGTGGATATATTAGCCTCACAAGGTTCACTTGGTTTTGACCCACCACGAATTTGCGTCCAAGTAAAAAGCGGTGACGCCGCGCTTGAACGCACCACACTTGACCAACTCATTGGATCTATGAGTAATCATAAAGCTGATTATGGGATGCTTGTTTCTTGGGGCGGGTTTAAGTCAACAATCCAACGAGAAGAAGCAAGTCAGTTTTTCAAAGTTCGACTGTGGACGCATAGAGAAATTGTCAGAGAGTTTTTGCATCACTATGAGAGTTTGCCGGAAGAAATTCGCGAAACTATTCCCTTAAAACGAATCTGGATTATTGATAAGAGGGATATATAACTTGCGCAACAGCAGACGGCATCGCCGGCTTAACGGAAAAATTATTTTTGATTTGTCCGAGAGGGTCATAGGGTTCACCCTATCAAGCCGCAAGGGTGTTTCGGCGAGCCGAAACCATTGCTTGCGGGAATGGAATGGCTGTTCATTTCCCATGCAGAATAAGCATTTTCTACGCCGCCGAATTAGCCTTAAAAGTGAACCGTATTACTTTGCACCTATTTGCACCTGCGGAGCGAATTTTTGACTTATCCGCGAAATTATGCTAAACTTTATCACTTTAGACAACGAAAAACCCGCTGGAAACAGCGGTTTTTTTCATGCCCTGCAAGGGATTTAAAGTCTTAAATCCCATCGAAAACAGTGATACTTCCACAATGAATGATGGTAAAAACACTATAAAAAAAGGCACATATGCAACACGAAAAACACCCGGACGAAGCTTAATCAAAAGCCTCATCCGGGTGTCAACAATAATTGCCTGTGCAGGCAAAATTGCGGATAAACTGGAAGGAAAGCCACGCTCTTTTATTCACCATATAGTTGGTGCTGACCGAATAGCTGCTTGCAAGCACCTTGAGCTTTTCCATAGTATCGGTAAACTTTGCGATTTCGGGGTTAACGCAGCAGGCGCATCCCATGCAGTACGAATCCGATAATGAATAACGCCGTCCTCGATTTTTATGCCATAGATAGCTTGATTCCCGGTCAAGGTCGGCTCAACTACCGTTTCTACATTTGTGCCGTCAAGGTTCAAATGAAGCATTGACCGAAATGATAGAAGACATCTTCCATGAACACAAATCCAGATATGGTTCCAGACGGATACAAAAGGTATTGGAGCAACATAGCATTCATGTCAATGCCAAACGCGTATGCTGACTGATGAGTGAACATGGCTTAATTGCCAAAGGAACTCGTAAATACTACAGATATCAGGCAAACAAGAACACCTATGATGAAAAAGAGAACATTCTCAACCAAGTGTTTAAGGCAAGTCAAAAGAATCAAATATGGGTCGGAGATATTACATATATTCCCACGAAACACGCTGGTTTTATCGGCACTGAGTCAGGCTATTGGTCGCGAGCATTCACCAACAGGATTGATTATTCACACTGACAGCGGCTCTCAATATCCGGCCAAAATAGTACACGAACAGATGGGCGAAGAAAATACGCTGTCCCTTGCACAGATGATAGAGAAACCGGCCTCCTTTTTGTACTGCATACGAAAAGGGGCTGACGCATAATTGTAAAATTGCACAAAATTATGGCTGTTTTCGTAGGGGTGACCCTATGCTGTCACCCTGACATGTACGTCTGCTTGTGACCGCATAGGAGCACCCCTACATTTTTTTGCGCATATTTATGAATGTTTACCAATTATGCGGCAGCCCCTTTTTGCTTTTTCTCTGCATTTTAAAACCATAGCCCTTGCAGTGCAGCAACACACATGATATAATAATATCAAGCAGATAGCCTTCGGCTATCTGAGCCTGCAATATATTTCCTATAAATTTATAAAACAGAAAGCTGTTTGTACAGGTGTTTTTAATGAAAAACAAAGTTGAAAAAAATAACAATTTAATTTTTACCGACCCAACTCGAAAAAGGCTGTATGTGCTTGCGGTTATCGCGGTAGCGGCGGCGCTGGTTTACCTTTTTTTCAGGATGTTTTATCCGCAGCTTATTTTTGTAGCAAGATATGCTGCCATGGCACATAGATTTGCTTTTGTGTGGTATATCAATCGCATTTTTGCCGTATTGATTGGGTTGAATTTTGTTAAACTGTTTGTTTGGATGCTGCTGGCTCGCCGCTCACGCGCTGCACCGGCAATGGATACGGGAATATTGGTGACGGCGATTATCCCTGCATATAATGAAGAAAAGGTCATTGCAAAAACCCTTGAATCGGTGCTTGCTTCGGATTATAAAAATCTGGAGGTGATTGTCGTTGACGATGGCTCAGGGGATGCAACTGCCGAAATTGTTGAGAAGCAGCTGTGCGGCGGCGCGCGGGTACGCCTCATACGGCAAAAAAACAGCGGTAAGGCTGCGGCGTTAAACGCAGGTATCGCCCGGGCAAACGGCACAATTCTGATTTTGCTGGATGCTGATACACGCATTGCGCCAAATGCCATATCTATGCTGCTGCCGCATTTTAGCGGCAAACGTGTGGCGGCAGTATCCGGCAACACAAAGGTCGGCAATGCTTCAAACATCATAACCCGTTGTCAAAAGGTCGAATACCTCCGTGATTTTAACCTGATAAAAAATGGCATGAGCCGTATGAACTGCATGTCGGTTGTACCCGGTGCTTTGGGTGCCTGGCGAAAATCTGCCATCGCAGAGGTTGGCGGTTTCTCCTTGCAAACGCTTGGTGAGGACAGAGACCTAACCATGGCGCTGCTAAAAGCAGGCTATAAAATCACCTTTGAGCCGCTGGCATTTTCGAGCACCGAGGCTCCCTCCTCCTGCAAGGATTTTATGAAACAGCGGTTTCGCTGGACCTATGCAACGATGCAGTGCATACGGAAATATATCGGCTGCGTCTTTAGCTTAAAAGCACCTGCAATGGGCTTCATCCTTCTGCCGGAGCTTATCATTTTTCAGATTCTCGTTCCGGTGGTAACTGTCATAGGCCTTATCAGTAATTTGCTTTATTTCAATAAGTATGAATGTATACTCCTCGCTGTGACCTTTTTGGCAGCATTGCTTTTTGATATTCTTACGTTTCTGTTTGCCCTGCGCATAACAAAAGAAAAACTTCGTCCTGCCGACCTGCTCTTCGTGGTGCCGCAAAAATTGATTTATGGCATATTTTGTACATATCTGCTTTATAAATCCCTTATTATCGCCTTTATCGGCAGTCCCACCGGCTGGAACAAGGTCAATAGAACCGGGAAAATCACAAACCCCGGCGCTTTTAAAATAAGTAACACAATGAAAGAGGTACTAAAATGAAACTCAGAAACAAACGGTTGATTGTCTTTTCCGCATTAATTCTCATTTTCGCAATTGCAGTTGGTGTCCAGCTGGTTATGTCCGCTGTTTATATTGCGCCGGCAGATATTGGCACGGCGGTGCTTTCCGACCCGGGCGACACGATTTTTATTCGTGACGCCATATTTACCATTGACGGCAATCAATACGAAGCAACCGGCTTTACAGTAGGGGATTACGGCGGTGACGCCGACCCGCTGGCGAATGTGAATATCGATGTTTTAACACCAATAACAAAATCGAATCCCCTTACGGGAACCCTTGACAAAAACATCTATATCTGCGGTGAAGGCACAGCGGATATGTTCCTCGGCACACTTGAGCTGGCTCCCGGACGTACCATAACCGCGGAGGCCGACCTCTGCGCAAACTTTCTTGACGGCAGTGTGACCGCTGACAAGATTACAGCGGATGTTATCAACCTTAGCGGCGCAACCGCGGTATTTAACTCCGACCTCAATGATTTTAAAGCTGTGCATCTTGCACGCAAATCGACCCTTACTGTAAACGGTGATATGATAACAGACAAAACAAGCTCGTATTACATAGGTATCGGCATTAACGATTCTGTAATCATGGTAACAGGTAATGTGGAAGTCCCCGAATGTGTTCATCTAAGCGCCAAGTCTACAGGTACCTTTTCGGGCAATGTAACAGCCGGATTGCTGGGTGTTACCGATGACTCGTCAATGCTGATTGAAGGCAATGTGGATGTTGATACAACTTTTGATGCCACTGCCGCAAAAAAGGTGGAGGTAAAGGGCACTACTGAAACCAACAACCTTTGGCTGCAACCGGAAGAAGCAAGCTTCGGCGGCGATGTGACAGTCAACGGCTCACTTTTTATTCGCGGGGGAACGCTTGCTTTTGGCAAAGATATACTCAAGCGGGGTAAAGTAGCCTATATGGACATCTTTTTTGTCAACAATGCAACGGTGAGCATAGCCGGAAATGTTACCAGCGCACACGATTTCGATGTTGAAAACGCTACGATTGAGATTGGCGGAGATGTGACGGTAAGCGGCGGATATTCTACATTCCGCGGTGCAACCATCGACATACACGGCTCGGCGGAGATGTCAACATTTAATCCCATGCGGTTAAGTAAAATTACGGTGGGAAATAACCTTACGGCGACCAACAGCGGCTGGATTTCCATCGGTAACCACGCCTCTACCTCTGTGAATGTCGGCGGAGACTTTGACGCAAGAGGACAGAGTGTTGATTTAATAAACGGCAGCCTCACTGTAACGGGCAAGATTCTCAACGCCGGAAGACTTTATATTGCCAGCGCGCCTAACTCTATTACAGCCGGCGGCGTCGGCACTACGGAAGCATTCGGGAAAATTGGGGAGATACATGTCGGCAATGGCGCCGGCCTTAGCTTAGGCGGCTCGGTTGACGCCGGAACGCTTCTGCTCAACGGAACGAACAGTAAATTAACAATAGAACAAAATCTGTTGCTCGGAAGCTGGGTTCACACAAACGGAGGCTCAAAGCTTACTGTCGGCGGTGATATGTCTTATGCTTCTCAAAATGGAGCGATGTTCGGAGATATGGAAGTTGGCGGAAGCTTTACAAATTCTGCTGTGCACAACGGCGATCCAAATAGCGGTCTTTACGTTACGGGGACTGTCAGTGTTGGTGAGGATGTGCATTTCGGCGACTTCTTGCTGAACCCGACTACTATAGATAAACTGGATGTTGGCGGCGATATTTTTGCACACAGAATTGCAGATATAAAAGGACTGCCCGCCGGCAAGGTATTCAATATTGATGGAACGGCTTTTGCCTCCAACAGCTCCGGCACTATCAGCTATGCAGCACCTTATACTACGGATATACTGTATTTATACGGAAACAGCAACCGCTATTTTGCGGATATCTCTGACCTTACAAAGAAGCTTTATACTGCTGCGAAATCTATCATTTCCAATGTGAACTTTGACGCGGTGCAGTACGGCTATACCCGCCCGGACGCGAAGGCGATAGCTATCGAAAATATCGACAGCAGTGCCATAACCATCGATTCTGTTTCTGTTGAAAGCGGAGATGCCGGAAACTTTGACATCGTAGACGGTACGCCAACGGTAGACGCGGGCAGTACGAATACATCCTATACAATACAGCCCAAGGCAGGGCTTGTGCCGGGTGTATATTCTACGACCATCACGGTTACCTATGATGGCGGCGAAACAGATATGGCGGACTTGACCTTTGTGGTAAATAAGGCGACCCCGTCGTTTGGCGTGTTGGCATTTGATACTACCGTTATCTCGTATGCCGTCTTCTGCTTGAAAAAAAAA
>JGI994J12354_10002766_pt1 | contig 16770 bp, 16 predicted proteins | sample IntmicLarv3ML3BL_FD_12354 | JGI IMG/M metagenome (IMG submission 12354) | reverse complement strand
ACCGCGCGCCGACACTTCACCGTTTAGGTATTCAGGCTTTCCAGCCGCGTCTAATCGAAGGTCAAGCAATTCAGCTCGGTCTGCTAGTCTTGTCTGGCTTTAACGCGGACTTTGACGGCGATCAAATGGCGGTTCACTTGCCGCTCAGCGTTGAGGCGCAAGCCGAAGCTCGTGACTTGATGAGTGCAAATAATAACCTTTTGAAGCCAGCCGATGGCGCGCCAATTTTGAACTTGTCGCAGGATATCGTCCTTGGTTGTTACTATTTGACTTATGATAAACCTGACGCAGCATTGAATGAAGGCGAAAAACCACGCGTTTTTGCTGATATTGACGAAGCAATCTTGGCATACGATGCTGGCGAAATTAAGTATCAAACGCCAATCGTTACGAAGTTCCGCGGAAATACACAGGAAACAACGCTGGGGCGACTGCTGTTCAACGAGCAACTTCCCGAAGATTTCCCATATATTAACGAAACAATGGCGAAGAAACCTCTCAGCCGCGTTATGGCGCGAATCTTTAACAACTACGGTGCGGAAATCACGGCTACTATGGCTGACGCTGTTAAGAGCTTGGCATTTGAACACGCAACTCAGGCGGCAGTTTCAATGGGTAAGGACGATTTCTTTGAAGTTCAAAACTTGCTGGGCACAGTTGAGCACGGTGATGACAAAGTTTCTCGTATTGCTGATCAATATAGCCAAGGCCTCATTACTGATGCTGAACGCTATAATTTGACGGTAAAAGCTTGGCGTGAGATTGATGCAACTTTGACAGATAAAGTTCGCGATGAGCTAACAAGGATCGATACTTCAACAGCGATTTTGGTTAATTCTGGCGCTCGCGGTTCGGTTGATAACGTCAAACAGGCTGCTGCTATGATCGGTATCCAGGTTGACACGACTGGTCGTGCGATTGAGCTGCCAGTTAAACACAGTTACCAACACGGCGTTACGCCGCTAGAAGCTTTCGTTGTTACGCGCGGCTCACGTTTTGGTGAAGTTTCCAAGGCGCTCAAGACGGCTGACTCTGGTTATATGACGCGCCGTTTGGTTGATGTTTCCCAAGATGTCTTTACTGTTAGCGATGAAAATGCAGTCGAAGATCCAGGCTTTACGATCTATCGTGCCGAGTCAGAAGAGACAATGATTGACTTTGCGGATCGTATTGCTGGACGCTATTTGGCGGCTGATGTGGCTGACTATGGTAAGAAAGGCGATTTGATTACCTTAGACATTGCTGCTGCGATTCAGAACGATGAAAGCGTCGAAGCCGTAACAATCATGTCGGTTCTATCAACGCCAGAATTGAGCGGTATTCCGCAAAAATCTTACGGTATTGATATGTCAACTGGTTTCTTGGTCAGCGAAGCCGAGCCAGTTGGTGTTATCGCTGCGCAATCTGTCGGTGAGCCTGGCACTCAGCTCACGCTCGACACTAAGCACTCTTCGGGTCTTGGTACTGGCACATCAGAAGGTTTGGCTCGTGTTGATGAGCTATTTGAAGCGCGCGCACCCAAGGGCGAAGCAATTCTAAGTGACTTTGAAGGCGTTGTTTCAGTTAACGAACGCGATGAAAAATACATCGTTGAAGTAACTCCAACCACTAGCCGTAGCGAAACGATCAAATTAACTGATGACTATGTCGCTCAGGTTAAGAACGGCGCTCTGGTTTCAACTGGCGATGTCTTGGCTATCAGTGAAACTGACGAACCAGCAATCGTTGCGCCGTTTGACGGGCAGGTTAAGGTTAAGAAAAATGTTATAGAACTAGCATCGGCGCAAAACGCTAATATGAAATACGAGTTCCCGAATTATCGCCAATTGGTGGTAACAACAGGCGATACTGTTAAGCCGGGTGATCGCTTGACAACGGGTTCAATTAACTTGCGTCAACTGATGAGCTTGAAAGGCATCGAAGCCACTCAGCGCTATATCATTAACGATGTTCTTCGAATTTACGCTGCTCAGGGTCAAAACATTAGTCCGAAACATCTCGAAGTTATCGTTCGCCAAATGTTTAGTCGCGTTCAGATTGATGAACCAGGTGATAGTCAATTTATTGCTGGTGATATTGCATCGAAAGCATTGGTTGTTCATACGAACAAACAGCTCGAGAAAGACGGCAAAGAACAAATTCAGTTTACACAGTTGTTGCTTGGTATGACTAAGGTTTCGATTTACAGCGACAGTTTCTTATCAGCTGCGTCATTCCAAGACACCACACGCGTGCTGATTTCAGCTGCTACTTCCGGTCGTGTCGATCGTCTGTACGGCTTGAAAGAAAATGTCATCATCGGTCGCAAGATTCCAGTTGGTACTGGCGTCCTCGCCGAAGAAGACTTTGTCGCCGAACAGTACGATGTGCTGGACACTGACAATCAAATGGATTTGGCAGACTAGCAAACTCCTACAGAAAGCCTCTGTTTTGCGCAACGCGGGACAGGGGCTTTTTGATATTAGCAAAATTCCTTCTCGCAAATCAAAAAACCGCGACGAATCCGCCACGGTCAAAATTCTTAATATTTTGTATTCTTTACTTAAACTCGTAAACAGTTGTAAACAAAATAGCTATAACAACAATTGAAATTGCGCCAAGGACAATACCTGCAATAGCCAACGGCTTGCGAGTTTTGCTCTTTAGTCCAGATACGCCAAGAATTATTGGCAACAACGAAAGATACCACCAAATAGTAACTTCTCTCGGCTGCGCTATAGCAATCCAAGCGTGATATACCAACACGGCGCCACCACTTACAACCGCCCACAAAGCTGCATTGTTTGCACTTTTGTCAGTTGCATTTTTGTTATTTGGCGTAACTGGTGGATTTGGTTGTGGTTGATTAGATTCCATATTTTCACTCCTTAACTTTAAATTAACTTTTTCTTATTATATATTGCAAGGACGCTACGCGCAAGGGTTGTAATTTTATTGAGGTTTTGGTATAATACTTAATGAGTTTCACGGGTTTCTGCCAGTGCTGCGGTCTGAAACCCTAATTAACAGTGTTAAACAAGGAGAAAAATGCCAACTATTAATCAACTAGTTCGCAAACCTCGCAAATCGGCTATTAAGAAGTCAAAAGCGCCAGCGCTGTTGACAATCAACAATACGCTGAAAACCAAGGTTTACAATCAAGACGCACCTCTGAAACGTGGCGTTTGCATTAAGGTAACCACCAAAACCCCGAAAAAGCCAAACTCGGCGATGCGTAAAGTCGCTCGTGTGCGTCTGACAAACGGTCAAGAAGTTTGGGCTTACATCGGTGGCGAGAAGCACAATCTGCAAGAACACGCCGTTGTGTTGGTGCGCGGTGGTCGCGTGCCGGATCTTCCTGGTGTGCGTTACCATATCGTTCGTGGCGCGCTCGACCTGCAAGGCGTCGAAAACCGCAAACAAGGTCGCAGCAAATATGGTGCGAAGAAAGCGAGTAAATAATTATGCCTAGAAAAGTAACCAAATCCTTACAGCGTAAAATCAATCCTGATCGCAAATACAACAGTGTGTTGGTTCAGCGCCTGATTAACAAATCTATGCTGGACGGCAAGAAACTAGTTGCCGAACGAGCCGTTTATAACGCGCTGGAATCTGCTGCAAAGAAACTGAAAAGCGAAGATCCGCTCGACGTGTTTGAAACTGCAATGAAAAACATCAGCCCGAATTTCGAAGTCAAAAGCCGTCGTGTTGGTGGTGCAAACTATCAAATTCCGTTCCCAATTCAGGGTCATCGTCAAGAACACTACGCCTTTATGTGGCTAGTTCAAAGCGCGCGCGATCGTTCTGGTATGCCGTACGAACAGCGTTTGGCTGCTGAAATTGTTGACGCAGTCAATCAAACCGGTGCTGCCTTTAAGAAAAAGGAAGACACGCATCGCATGGCGGAAGCCAACCGCGCATTTGCGCACTTTGCCCGAGTCTAAAATCGAGCAATCTAATCAAGAAAATCTCTGTCACAGCGCGGAGATTTCTTTTTTTGTGGTAAAATGGTTGCTATGAAGAAGACAATCCTTACTGGCGATCGCCCAACTGGCAAACTACATCTCGGGCACTACGTTGGCTCGCTCAAGAAACGCGTCGAGTTACAGAACAGCGATGAATATAATACTTTTATTATGATTGCCGATTTACAGGCGCTAACCGACAACGCGAAAAATCCACAAAAAATCCAAGATAACTTACTAGAAGTCGCAATGGATTATTTGGCAGTTGGACTTGATCCGACAAAAACCACGATTTTTGTTCAATCACAAATTCCGGCGCTGTCAGAATTGACAATGTATTATATGAATTTAGTTACTTTGTCGAGAGTTCTTCGCAATCCGACAGTCAAAACTGAAATTATGCAAAAAGGTTGGTCAAAAGTAGCAAAAGAAATTAATCCTCAATCAATGCCTGTTGGCGAAATATTGCGCGCTACTGCAGATGAATTATTGCACGATTTACAAAAGCAGCGTGTTGGATATGTTGGCACTCCGAGCGGCGAAACCGTCCCAGCTGGCTTCGCAATGTATCCAATTTCGCAAGCCGCCGATATCACCGCATTCAAGGCCAACCTTGTTCCAGTTGGTGTCGATCAATTGCCGATGATTGAACAAACGCGCGAAATTGTTCGCTCTTTTAATGCTACTTATGGCGACATTTTGATTGAGCCAGAAGGTCTTGTTCCAGAGGGAGCCGCTAAACGCCTACCTGGTATTTACGGCGTTGATGACAAAATGAGCAAATCTCTGAATAATGGTATCTATCTGTCTGACGATTCAAAGACAGTCAAGGAAAAAGTGATGACAATGTTTACCGATCCTGATCATATTCGCGTCGAAGATCCCGGTAAAATTGAGGGTAATGTTGTGTTTGCTTATCTGGACGTTTTTGCGTCCAACACTGACAAGGTTGCCGAACTGAAGGAACAATATCAAAAAGGCGGTTTGGGCGATGTTACTGTCAAGAAATATCTGATTGAAGTCCTGGAAGAAATATTGACACCAATTCGCGAAAAGCGTGCTTATTACGAACAAAATTTGGACGAAGTACGCGAAATTTTACGCACAGGCAGCACAAAGGCAAACATTGTTGCTAATCAAACTTTGGCGGAAGTCAGAAATGCAATTGGCGTAAACTACTTTGGAGAATAAGATGCGACTCGATGCTTTTTTGGCGAAAAATTACCCCGAATATTCGCGGGCAACTTGGCAGAAATATCTTGCGAAAGAATATGTCAAAGTCAACAATCGACCCGCCAAGAATGCAAAGCAAAACGTTAATGATAACGACGAAATCACTTTTGACATTCCTGATGAGCCGAAGCACACTAACCAAGATTTGCCGATAATTTACGAAGACGAAAATGTTATAGTGATTAATAAACCAGCTGGGATTTTGACGCACAGCAAAGGCACTTTGAATGAGGAATTTACCGTGGCGGATTTTATAAAATCTCGCGTCAAAATAACGGGCGAAAACGCAGAATTTTTCAGCACAAATCGTTCGGGAATTGTTCATCGTTTAGATCGCGCAACAAGTGGTGTTATTATTGGTGCTAAGAATTCAGACGCAGCAAATCTTTTGCAAAAGCAGTTTAGCGACCGCAAGGCCAAAAAAACTTATCTGGCAATTGTTGAAAAACCACCCAAAATGCCCGAGGCGCGCATCGATTTACCAATTGGTCGCAACCCAAGCCATCCTTCGCAGTTTCGTGTTGATCCGAAAGGTAAACCTGCAAAAACGGATTATAAAATTATGCAAAATTTATCTGATGGTACGGCTTTGCTGGAATTAAAACCACTGACAGGTCGAACACATCAACTGCGCGTTCATCTAGCGTATATCGGTTCGCCAATTGTCGGCGATCCAATTTACAGTATAAAAACAGCTAAATTTGATCCAATGCGACGAATGTTTTTACACGCCGCAAAATTGGAAATCACAGTTCCAGGCGAATCGGAAAATCTGCGAAAGATTTTTGACGCAGAAATGCCAGCCGACTTCCGCTCTGAAATTAAAAAGGGAGACTCCTAAATGAGCTTTGACGACCTTATTCTTCATCCAATAATTCGCCAACTGTTGGCAAATTACCTGAAGCAGCCGACACACGCATTGCTCCTGGTTGGTGAAAAAGGTGTTGGCTTGAACACGATTGCGCGGGTTTTAGCCAAAGAAATCGCTGGCGCAAATGTGGCAATTGTTGAACCGCGCCTGCACGACAAGCAAAAAACGCCAAATATTAACATTGACGATATTCGTGAATTAGCAAAATTCACGCGTGACCGCCAGAGCAATGCCTTGTGTATTATCGTGGACGAAGCTGAAAAGATGACACGGAACGCGCCCGAGGCCTTTCTGAAGGCGCTAGAAGAGCCTGTGCAACGCGTTTTTTACATACTAACTACTCATTCTACTGCGAAATTGCCGTCAACAATTAAATCGCGCGCTCAGGTTATTGACGTTTTGCCGCCACCGGCCAGTTTGTGCGGAAAATTGTTTGAGAACGCGTCACTAAAATTAACCTCTGCAAAGCGTACTCAAATAGAGTTTTTAGCCGACAGAAAACCAGCCGAAATTGCACGTCTGCTGTCCAACGAAGAATACTTTCGCACGGTTTCGTCTGCGATGGGCACCGCTAAGGATTTCGTGCAGGGAACTCCCGCGAAACGTCTTGAAATTATTGCCAATACAACCGCACGGGAATCAGCTATTGAACTTACTAAAAATGTAGCAAAAATGCTTATTTTAATGATCGAACGCGCCAAAAACGCAAAAATGGCTACAAATAGTTTGAATATTGTATCGGAAGTAATCGAAAATCTTGTGCAAAATGGCAATGTGCGCATTCAGCTGACTTATCTAGCACTGAATATTTAGATATGTTAGAATATTTGTAATGAACGGAATTTTAGGTATGAGTATAATTTTACTTGTGGCACTAGTTGTGATTTTCTGGCGTCAACAAACAGAAGAGACTCCTCGCAAATCATCAAAGCTAGCTGGTCAGCTTGATAAATTGTGGCAAATTTCGCAGGCATCGATTCGCGAACGAAGGTATTTGCGCGCTGAGAAGGCTTTGCTAACTATCCTTCAAGTTGATGAGCGAAATGCGCGGGCTTATAACAGGTTGGGAATTTTGTATGCCAAGCAGAATCAGTACGATGATGCTATTGAATGTTTTGAAATTGCGCAAAGTTTGCAACCAAGCGCCAGTTCGCTTCACAATGTTGGTTTAATTTATCACGAAACAGGTCAGCTGGAAAAGGCTGCACAGGCTCTCGAACAGGCAATCCGCATCGAGGAAGGCGTTGCTGTGCGTCACATTGCATATGCAAAAGTTCTGGAGGCTGCTGGTAATCCCAAGAAAATGATTAAGGAGCTTGAGCGCGCTGTTGAATTAGAACCAAATCAGCAGAGTGTTGGTTTGTTGGCTGACGCGCTGGAAAACGAAGGTGAGATCGAGCGCTCTGAAAAACTACGTAAAATTGCCAAGAAGATGTCCGAAAAAGGCAAGCGCGAACGCGTCAAGCAGCCCAAGCGAGTGCAGATTTAGCTACTAGACACAATCACAGAAACACTATATAATGTTCTTACGCCGCTTTAGCTCAGCTGGTTAGAGCACCTGTTTTGTAAACAGGGGGTCTTCGGTTCAAATCCGAAAAGCGGCTCCAGATATAATTCAAAGGAAGGGTGGTGTGGCTCATGTTGAAGAATAAAAAGTTGATTGCAATTATAGTTTTTGTAGTGCTTGTAGTCATTACTATTGCGGTAGTAGTCACCACCCCTAGTGGCGGCAACAATGACAAAGAGAAGGAATCTGGCAAACGCGTTACCGATGGCTATGAAACTTATTCTGTTCTAATACCAGAGGGTTGGTCAGCCGAAGGGCATTACGAAGAGATAATCATTTATGATCGTGCCAGTTACGAAGAGGCTCGGACTGACAGCTCGGCCACGCGGTTACATTTTTTCTATGAGCCAAAAGATGTAGGCTATACAGATGCAAGCGCCAAAGCCAAGCGTGATGAGAGGCTTGCTTGGTATACAAGCATAACAAATACCTACAAGATTGGACAGGATATGAAAATTGGTGATGTTGCATTCTATATCTTCACACACACTGATACAGTTACTGATGTGAAGGAATACTATCTGCACGGGCAGATCGGTGGCGCTGACCTGACTATTTATCTGGAGTCCCCAGAAAATAATCAGATAGCAAATGAAAGTATACAAAATATCATAAAAAGTATTAAACTTATCGAAAAAGACAACTCTGAAGAAGAGTAGTTCACCTCTTATTTATAGTTTAATAAATTTATACTCTACACTGCAATACTTTAATATTTTCTCGATTTCATTAGGAGAAAGAACAATTGTCGCAGTATTTACATTAGGGTGAAAACAAATTTTATCGTAGTTTAATATCTCTTTGTCTAGCAGAAAAATTACATCTGTTTCTGGCGAGTTAACGATATTAAATATCGAAACAGCCCCAGTTTTAATACTTAATTTCTCCCCCAGAGCAATCTCGTTGCCAAAACTTAATTTGGATTCTCCTAATTCTTCTTGAAGGTTTTTTAGATCCAATCTTTTAGCAACGTCGCTAACAGGTAGCGACACTAAATAATACTGGCTTTTGTCTTTGTTTCTGATGAACAAGTTCTTACAATTAACGCCATCCAGCAAATTGACATTGTATTTATCATTATCATCACAAGTGAATAGAGGTGGATGCTGCACAACTTCAAACTCAATACTTAATTCATTAAGCAGGTCATAAACTTTCTGTTCCATTAGACTCTCCTTTAATTTGTTATCTGTTTTACATTATATCATTTTCTATGTTAACTTCGACAAAGTTAATCAATTGAGTTATACTAGACTGAATCATGAAAAAAGTTCTGCTCTTGCACGGCTATAACGGAATACCACCTGTTTTCAATTGGCTAAAAGCAGAATTGGAGAAGATGGGCTATGCTGTTATTATGCCAAGTTTGCCAACGCAAGAAAATTTGAGATACGATATCTGGAAATCCGAACTTGAAAATATAAAGAAAGATTTAATGGGGAGGAACATATCTGTAATCGCTCACTCTGGTGGCAACCCTTTTATAATTAAATATCTCAGAGAGAATAAACTAAACATACATCTGTATATTGGGCTTGCTGGATTTAGCGACGTTTTCACTACGCCAGGCAGAAAAGATTTGGATGAAGCAGTGTTAAGTATAGCTCCAAACCAGTCGGAAATTGAATATTTTAAGAAAAACGCAAAGCTTAGATACTGCGTATATGGTAATGACGATCATATAGTTCCTCTTGAAGTGTTGAAAAAACACGCCGTTAACCTTAGCGCAAAACATTATGCGATATCTGGCATAGGGCACATGGGAAGAAAGAGCAATCTGCAGAAGCTACCTTTAGTGATTGATCTAATAATAGAAAGCAGCAATATCGAAAGTCGTAGCGCCACAAAGTAGGGTTTTCGTTTAAATCATTCTATGCTAAAATGTTTCCGCATCAGCACGCGCTGGGATACTCAAGCGGTCAACGAGGTCAGACTGTAAATCTGATGGCTACGCCTTCCAAGGTTCGAATCCTTGTCCCAGCACCATTTTTTGCAAACAAGGCTGCTTAGGCGGTCTTTTTTGTTTGCTAGCAAGGCCTTTGCAAGATTAATTTGCATCCAAATAATAACTTATACTTGACATTTTATAAAAAGTGGTGTATAATGGTAATGTTATGATGAAAGTATTTCGAAAATATGTTGCTAATTTGGTCGACAAAGGTAACGAACGAAAGTTAATTCAACAAACATATCTGTTAGGCGCGGGCGGTTTGGTAATAATTGCCGGTCTGGTTAGTTTGATGAATCGACAAATCGGACAAAGTATTCTGGCTGTCGCAGGAGCGGCATTAGCTGTTTATGTTCTAAATATCGTGATTTGGTCGCTGATTAAAACTGGAATTGAGAATTATTTCTATAAAAAACCAGTGTCCGTCAAGAAAAAACGCTAGTTTCGCGAATTTGTGATAGAATGGACGCATTGCCGTCTTAGCTCAGTGGTAGAGCACTTCCATGGTAAGGAAGGGGTCTCGGGTTCAAATCCCGAAGACGGCTCCATTTTTGATTTTATAGTTCATTCTTCGCCCTAAGCACAACTGCAAAAGCACCAGCCGAAAGATCTTTCGCTTGGTCATCTTCAACTCCGAGCGTCTTAGTTGAAGATAGATCACCTAGCATCTCGCCATATTCGTGAAACTCTGTCGTGAAACCAACCTTATCGAAAAACTCGTCAAACTGCTGTTTGTCATTGAAGACATTACTGAGCGCATTTCTAGATATTCTTCTCCTCATATTCATATCAAGGTTTGGTAGCGTGTTGTTTTGGTTTTTGCGAAAATCTATAAAACCACCGTCGCCAGTAACCCAAACTCCGCCGAAGTGTTTTAGTAGTTGATGAATATTAGTTGCAAGAATTGCTTTTTCCTCAAAAGTTAGGTAGCGCAGCAGTCCTTCATTTACAACAGCAACCGGCTTCTTGGTGTCAAAATACTTAGTGGCTTCATCAAAAACTTCTTTATCAAGTGCGTTTCCGCTAAGTATATGTAAATTTTGACGTTTACTAATACTATTGACTACTTTTTTCTTATTTTCTGCAACTATTGGCAGATCCATTTCCACATATTCACAGTTTTCATCTTCGGTAAATATCAAGCCCCTAGGAGAATAGCCGGCAGCGATTTCAAAAACCTGTGATATACCACTTTTTGCCAAAAACTCGCTAACAATTTTATGTCTGGCTTCGCGAATAATAGAGTGTTTGTCTATTATGATGTCGCTGGGTAAGTCTTCGTATTTTCTAGCTTCGTGCAGAATCTCTTTTGAGTAAGGTACATCGGTAAATGTTTTATAATACGCACCCTGAATTGCTGTCGGGGATATTTCATTAAAGCTGTTGTCCTTCATAATCATTATTCTATCATAGTCCATTATTCCTTGCCATAATCTGTTTAGCATGCTACAATAGACGACAAGTTCGCCAAAATGGGCGAAATTTTATTTGAAAGAAACTATGCAAGATTCAAAAAATATTCGAAATATTGCGATTATCGCGCACGTTGATCACGGCAAAACTACGCTGTTGGACGGTTTATTGAAACAATCCAAGACTTTTCGTGACAATCAGGCAGAAATGAACCAAGAGCTTATTATGGACAGCGGCGATCAGGAACACGAACGCGGAATCACGATTACCGCCAAGCAGACTTCGATTTATCACGGTGATTACAAAATTAATATCATTGATACACCAGGTCACGCCGACTTTTCTGGCGAAGTTGAACGCACGCTAAACATGGCCGATGGCGTATTATTGGTTGTTGATGCCCAAGAAGGCCCAATGCCGCAGACAAAATTCGTCTTGTCAAAGGCTCTGGAGCTAGGTTTAGAACCAGTTGTCATTATAAATAAAATTGACAAGCCGTCGCGCCGTATCGCCGAGGTTGAAGACGAAGTTTCTAATTTATTTTTGGAATTGGCTGTCGACGACTCGCAGTTGCAGTATAAAACTTACTTTGCAATTGCTCGTGAAGGTAAATCATGGGATAAAATGCCCGACAATGTCGAAGAACACGCAGATTTAACACCTATCTTTGAAGCCATTATCAGCGAAATTCCAGCGCCAACAGTCGACATAGCCAAACCTTTTCAAATGTTGGTAACTTCGCTAGCGGCTGATAATTTCTTGGGTAAATACGCTATTGGGCGCATCAACCAAGGCGTAATCAAAACTGACGACAATATTTTGCTAATTAAGGATGATGGTGCTTCAACCACTGTGAAAGTTGATAAGCTTTTTTCCTATCGTGGTCTTAGCCGCGAAGAAACCAAAGAGGCTGGCGCAGGCGACATAGTGGCAATTACTGGTATCGCTGGCGCACATATCGGTGACACATTGTCTGATCGTGAACACCCCACACCTTTACCACCAATTACTATCGAAAAACCAACCATTTCAATGTATCTAGGCCCAAACACATCACCATTCAAAGGCAAGGAAGGTGAATTCACCACCAGCCGACAGATTGGCGATCGCTTGAACGATGAATTAGAAACTAACGTTGCCTTGCGTGTTGAGAACGACGGAATTGGCTTTACGGTTTCTGGACGTGGGGAATTACATCTGTCTGTCTTAATTGAAGCAATGCGCCGCGAAGGTTACGAATTCGAAGTTGGCCGACCGCAAGTCGTTACTATCAACGAAGACGGCGTCGAAAAAGAGCCTATCGAGGAATTATCTATCGAAGTTAGCGCGGAATTTGTTGGCGTTATTTCACAAGTTCTTGGCGCGCGCCGAGCGGAATTGGTGCAGCAAGAGCAAACTTCGACTGGAAGTGCGCGCATGACCTATATATTACCGACACGTTTATTGATCGGTTTGCGTAATCTGCTACTGACTGAAACGCGTGGAACTGTGATCATGAACAGCTTGCCGCACGGTTATGAGCCTTTGACTGCCAAAATCGAATCACATCGCAATGGCGCGCTAATTGCTTCTGATGCGGGCGTGACGACATCTTATGCGTTGGCGATGGCAGAAGCTCGTGGCACACTGTTCGTTGGTCCAGCAATTAATGTTTACGCTGGTATGGTAATCGGACAAAATAATCGGGGTGAAGATCTAGAATTTAATGCCTGTAAAGCCAAACAGTTGACCAATATGCGCTCTAGCTCAAGTGACGGCACGACACAATTAACGCCTTTCACGGAATTATCACTAGAACAGTCGATCGACTTTATTGAGGATGACGAATTATTAGAGGTAACCCCTGAATCGTTGCGTTTGCGCAAGCGTTATCTCGATCCGAACGAGCGCAAGCGACACAAGAAATCTTCATAAAGATTTTCCCTGTTGCAACAAACTAATTTCTGTGATAAAATAGACGAATATGGCAAAGAGTAATAGTAAATCCAAGCGTAAATTGGTCGGTATCGTTAGTGCCGATGGCAAAACGCGACTTTATACGACGGTTAATCCCCAGAATCAGCAGATTAATCAAACTGGCAAGCTGTCGTTAAAGAAATACAATCCAAGAACGCGTAAACACGAAGAGTTCACCGAGACTAAGAAAAATCTTGGTCGCAACGAAGTCAAACCGAAGAAACGTTAGTTTTTCAAAAGATATTAAACGCTATATATAGTGTCCGACACACTGTATATAGCGTTTTTCTATTTGTCTAAATATCGCGCCAACCATAAACCAACGCGCAACATATGATCTAGTAATTGTAAATTAACTTCTGTGTCAGTAGCATAAATAATTAGTTTATCACGCTCAAACTCGTAATCAAATTGGGGGAAATGCGTTGCAAGCATATTTTGCACTTCTTGCGTTAGTGCAACTGAAATTGCCGCAACGTCAATTGGACAGGCATATGTTGCAAAAGTTCGTGGAAAATTCGCGTCGTCAGCAACGTGTTGCCAGCCAATCTCGCGCCAACGCTGTGTAGACGCCAGCAATGCGCCATATTCTTCGGTGCGTCGTCGACCGTCAATCAAGAAGTGGGGTAGTTTAGTTTTCTTCAACTTTACCTGAAGAATTGTCCATTGACGAGTTTTTTTCTCTTTAGACAACATGCGCACTTGTCGTGAGCGCTGCAAAAATGCAATTTCGTAATCATAAACATTGCCAGTCGTGTAATTTTCGTCCTGCGTATGAGGCGACGCAGTCAGTCCTTTAATAGCGTCATAATCCGTGTCAATTTTTGGGTCAATATTTCCAAAATAGACTAAGTCATATTCTTCTGCAATCTGCCCAAAAGCGCGCCGATTATTGCGGCTAGGTCGAAATTTCATTTGGCGCCCTCTGCGGTTCGTCTTTGCGATTGCCGTAATCCAAACAAGTATTGATAAACTCAGCGTGAGACCAGCCAAGCGGTGCTGCACTGAGCATAGAGCCGTCAATTGGGCTAACTTGTTCTGGTAGAATATTCGTTCGTGCCATCTGGTCGTTTGCCCAGTCTAGAACTTTCTTAGTCAATTCAGTTTCGCCACGCTCAGCCTGATATTGACCCAGCCAAAACGAAGTAATAAACCACGGATTTCCGTCTGAATTTGGATCGGCGCGATTATAATCATCACCCTCAAAGCGGGGTAGCCCAACGTTATTATCACGAATATGAAATCGCTCGGTTAGCGTCTTGAACGCAGTTGCCAGTTTGTCTTCATCATATAAATGAAAAGCCCAAGCGCCATAAAACGCCGACGCGTCAATCGTGGCATCGAAATTCATTTGACTGCCTTGGCGCGGGTAAAATCCTCTGTAAAAATAGTTTCTATCGCTGTTCCACAATATATCAGCAGCCTCGCGGATTTCTGTTGCAACATTTCGCCAACGAATTGCGTTATCGGTTTCGCCAAACATTTCCGCCAAATCGCCAGACGCGCTCAATGCACCATATGTGGCCGCCGTGGTATAAGTCGTTGTTTGATATAGAACTTCCCAAAGCTCGTAACTGGGGCGAGGTAGATTGGTAGCTGGATCAATATATTCAGAAAGAAAATTAGCCATTGGTCGACCTAATTTCTCATATAGTTTTCGCCAATTTTCCAATTTATCACCACCTTTGATAGCTGTTTGAATTGTCTTGACAAGCAAAAAGAGCGTTGTAGCCGTCTCGTCAGTCTGAATCGGTGGAGCAATATCGCTATCGTTATGAACATAAGCGTGCGAATTTGGACCAATTGTTGCGTCTGGGCGATACATCTGCCAGAAAAATCCTTCGTCAGTTATAATATCGCAAGCAAAGCGGAAAAACTGTTTGACTTCGTCATAATAGCCAAGCCGTAAAAACGCCCAAAACGCATAGCTCGCATCACGTGGCCAACAATCAACATAAGCATCCCGTGTATATTTAAGCATCTCGGTATCGCAACTCGCCATAATTGCACCACGACGGTCCATCATCGCTTTTAGCGTCAATAGGGAAGTCAAAAAGTGCTCGCGATATTCTGGCGCGACTCGTACCTCGGCTGTTAATCGAGCCGGAGTAATCCATTTTCGCCAGTGTTGATCTGTCTGCATTAGACGAGTTAATAATCCTTCTTCTGTAAACTTATTTAGTGTTTGTCTAGCTTTTTGAGCGGATTCTCCAGCAGCCAAATAATAGTGCACTCGCGCAGAATCGTGCGCTTCTAAATTGAGGTTATATTGCAAAATCGAATCCGTTTGAATACGCTCAACTGGATTGCGCGCTAATTCACCGTCCTCAGCATCACGCCAAACACCATCATCTGGGCTATCGCCAAAACGACCAACACTAAAACTATCAAAGGAATTCTTGGTTTGCAGATTTTCGCCACTGACTAAGAAAGCACGATTGCCTTTGTAGTGTAAGATTGCCTCTGTTTCACCACGCATTGGCGGAATATATTGCGCCGTGTCGTGTCCGTCGGCTGCTTCGCCAATAATAAAAGCTTGATGAAGGAATAACTTGACGTGACGCTGGCGATCGCCCAGATTAACAACGTGAATATTGCGAGCAAAAATATTCATTTCACTATCAACAAAATCTTGAAGTTCAATCGCAAAACCAAGCCATTCGTTAGTTGCAATAGTTTTACCAATCAAACGACCTGAAACGAGCTGTTGCTTAATTTGCCAACCGCCGTCCGACAGCCAATGTATCGCGCCCTCAACAAATAAGCCAATGCGATGTCTAGTTGCGCGCTCGCTGCTGTGATTTTCTAGGCCTACATAAGGGAAGTAAAAATCGTGCACCATACCGAACCGATTAAGTCCAATCGCCATTTCACCGTTACTAAGAATTATTGGTCTAGCCATAAATTACCTCTTATTCTGTCGATACTTTAATAATCTGAAGCGCACATCGCGCAAAGCGTTCATATAATCCGTAAAAGCATCGAACGGCGACGGTTTTGGCGAGAAATAGGCGTGAACATCGCCGTCATTCCAATATTTCGTACTCATATAATAAGTATGATCAGACGTTGTTAAACGACGCCAATCGCCAATTAAATGCGTATCGCCAGTTTCCAAAACCGACTGCTCCATTGCATAAATATAATGGTTTGATTCTTGCTGCATACGATTGCCCAGCCAAGCCGACAAATCGCGCTCGCTATCTGCCCAAGTGACAACGTGCGGCATTGAAACTTCGTCTTTGACCTGATAGAATTCAGCAGCCTGCGTAACTGTCATAAAAGTATGCTCTGGTCGCGACATCCATTCGTGCGGTAAAGCTTTTAAGAATTTAAAGATACCAGTATCTTCCCATTGATGCTCGCCAAAAGTTTCATAATCGATAAACAAATTCACCAACGGAGCGTCCTCAGCGTCGAGCCAAGAAGCATATTTTCCAGCGGTCAGCGGAAATTCCGCCCAATCGCGATTAGAAAAACGAAAAGCCATATCATCGGACAGTTTGTAGTTTTTCAGCAACAGCTTTATTTTTTGCGTGCCTGGCGGTTTATATAGCCAGTTTGGCGAACGCCAGCCGAGAATCTTGTCCCAACCTTCCGCCAGAATTGCTTTGTAACCGTGCGAATCTGCCCAACGAGCAAGTTCGTCGTTATACGCCAATTCAGTATTGCGAAAAGCCGTCGGGCGCACACCGAAAATTTCTTGAATCTTCTGAGCATGCTGCGTTACTTGACGATCGAATTCGGCGCGACTATAAAAGAACGCTAACGAGTGATAATAGGTTTCGCCAACAATTTCAACACGGTTTTGGCTCGGGTCGTCTGGCGAACGGCCAGC
>JGI994J12354_10002765_pt1 | contig 16780 bp, 15 predicted proteins | sample IntmicLarv3ML3BL_FD_12354 | JGI IMG/M metagenome (IMG submission 12354) | reverse complement strand
GGCGGGAGCGGTCGAAAATCCCGCCGTCATTGCCTTTTCGATATCAGGTATGCCCGGTCCTTCATCCTTAAGAGTGATCATGACCTTTTCGGGCGTTATTTCAACAGCGGCAGTACCGCCGCCGGCATGTATCACCATGTTGATTTCACCCTCATACATTGCTATTGCAACCTTGCGTATAAGCTCGCCGTCAAAGCCCAGCTGCTTAAGGGCTTTTTTTACCGCGCCTGATGCTTCGCCTGCCCGGGTAAAATCGTCGCCGGGAACATCAAAGCTCATATGTATTGATTTTTTACTCATGCTGTTTCGCAGCCTCCCTTAAGTCCGTTGCTATAAAGCAGACCGCAGGCGGTAAACATTCTGTAATGTGATTTTAAAATAACAATATTACGTTCATTTGCAAGCTCAATCATTGATTGGTCGGGAACCTTTCCCCTAACAAAGACGATACAGTGCATATCCATCATGTCGGCTGTTCTGATGACCTGAGGATTGACAAGACCTGTTAAAAGCACCGACTGATCCTTGACAAAGGCAAGGACATCGCTCATCATATCGGCTCCGCAGGCTGTTTTTACCTCTCGTTCAAAGTCACTTCCGGTAACGATGTCAGCGCCAAGAATGTTGATAACGTCAGCAATAGTCATAATTCTACTCCTTGTTTCTTTATTATTAAAGTAAACGAACCTTATTGATAATAAGTTCAAAAATCAGTCCCAGATAATCCGCCGATTTCCGGCACAAAACCATACGGTTAAGAAAAATTTCAAAATAATCCATAACAGGGCATCGTTCGGTGTCGATTGTAAGCTCCAGCACACAGGTTTTAAGCTTTTTGTTTATCTTTAAATCGGATTTTGTTACCGCGTCATTGACTCTGTCGTGGATATCCCAGTTAAGCTTATCGCGTTCCCGAACCCTTGAACGGCGAACATCCGATTTATCCGAAAGTATGAGCGCGGCGGACAAAGGATTGACTGCCGCCGCAGTCTGTTCATCATGATTGCCGATTGCCGATATGATTTTTGCTATTTCGGTGATATCCATATCCATTCGTGTAAGTATGCTGTTTGCAAGAATTGCTCCGCTTTGTGCGTGGTCGGCGCGGTTTATGACATTTCCGATATCGTGCATATATCCTGCGATTGAGGCAAGCTCGCACATGCGCCCGTCATAATCAAGCTCTTTTAAAATGTATGACGCAATTTTTGCCGTTCTTGAAGCGTGAGCAAAGCTGTGCTCAGTGAAACCAAGCACACCAAGGCTTTCGTTGCCGGTTTCTATGCAGGTGTTTATTTCCTTGTTTTGTTTGATTTGTTCAAAGCTTATCATGGGCTATTCCTTTGCAGAAAGAAGAATGTTCTCCACTTCCTTGATTTGATTTTTGATATTGTAACCGGCGGCAGTGATTTCATCTGAGCGGTTGGTTCTTTCGTAAGGATATGCGGACAGTATTGCATCTGCCCATTTTTCCGCACCGTCGGAAAGAGACAGAAAATCTATAAGACCTGTAATATCGGATTCTTTGGTGACCGTGTCACTTGAAAAGCATCTGAGTGATGATGCCTGAGCTTCAACAAGAGTGAGGGGAAGACCCTCAAAGTGGGACGGTAAAACAAAAATGTCAAAGGTGAAATACAAATTTTCGATATCTTCGCGCGGACTTATAATTTTAACATTTTCCCGGATGCCTAAGTGTTCGATTTTGTTGCGGTATTCTTGCTCTAAAGCACCTTTCCCGACAATAAAAAGGATTGCATTCGGTACTTTTTTTAGAATTTCATTAAAAATGTCAATCAAAAAGGTTTGGTTTTTAACATAGACAAATCTTCCTACAGTACCTATTATAAGCGTGGTTTCCTCAAGCGAAATCTTTTTTCGTTCGGCGTTTCTTGAGTTAAGGTTGAAAATGAATTTTTCTGTATCGATAGCATTTTTAATTATAAACACTTTACTATTTTTGTAAGCGCTTTTTCCAAAGAACCATTGTGATGCAGAATAAGAACATGCAAGCCGGGTTCTTTTTATCAGAGGAAGTATGAAAAATCGTGAGAATAGGTGGTCAAAAGTAAGAATAATGCGTCGATGAAGGCTTTTAGCCTCGGCTTTTGAGCTGTGCCCGTGAATAAACAAATGCATACCGGAAAAAAGACATGCAAGCATCTCGGGTATGCTCAATACGGCTCGATTTAAATATATATGGGTGTATCCAAGATGTTTAAGTTCTTTGAAGCTTTTTATCAGCTTCAAAGGCTGAATTCTCAAAGGGATGACATGTATGCGGTCAGTTAATTGAGAAAATCTTTCATTAGAAGAAAGATTTTTGTCGCGGGTAAGAATGCCGAAAGTAATTTTTTCAGGGTCAATATTATTGACCAGATTCTCCTGATATGTCTGTCCGCCCTCAAGACTTTGTTTATAATCGCCAATCAGTATTTTCATTTATAAAGCATCCTTTTGATTTTTTAAAAAAACTTTAAAGACAGGACGAAACAGCTTATGGCGGCAAAAAATCCGGGCAAGCTCAATAAACTGAGGTGTTTTGAAGAATAACGCTACGATAACAGCGTTGGGGATAATCACACATAAAACAACACGGTAAAGGATGTCAAGAAAAATATTGTTGATATTGGGGGAGACGGCAAGAAAGTAGGTGGCTGTTCCAACAATAACCGTTATAGAAAAATAAAGCAGATATTTTAAATAATATTTTTTCAGTCCTCCGTTGAAAACATGTTTGAAAACAATATAAGGCTTTACCCAGAAGGGAATAGCAAGGGTGCTTGCGATAGTTCCGATTGTAATTCCGACAACGCCGAATTTTTTTGCCAGAAGGATAGAGACGACAAGATTGACAATAGCTTCAAGCGGGGCTGAGTATTTGTCGTTATCAAAAAGACCGGCGGCATCCTTGACAACCTGAATAGGATAACGCATTCCGCTGACATAAAAGTAAAGCACCAGAATCAGGACAAAGATGAAGGGCAAAAGGCTTTTTTCACCGACCCATACTGTTATAAACGGCTGGAATATAACCACAAGGGATATGCTGACAAATGCGTGAATCCAGAATCCGAGGAAAAAGTTTACTTCAAAAACTTCAAGCGTGCGTTTTTTGTTGCCCAGGGCGAGAAGGTTACCGTAGCCCGATGTGACAGCGGAAAGGATTTGTTCAATCGAGGAACGCAAAGCAACCGTTATCATAACATAATTTGAGTACATTCCGGCGATTCCAAGTCCCAAAAATTTTGACACAAGCAAATTGTCTGTTGAAAAAATCACAAAGCCTCCGATTTTATGATAAATCAGGGCGCTGATATTTTTGACAATTCCCTTTTTTTCAACGGGGTCAACCTTTTGTATTGATTTTTCCTTGATGTAGGGGTATTTATTGTTTGTAACAATCAAGCAAAATATATTATTTGCAAGATTTCCGAATATCATCAATACCGAAAATATTATGAAATTTTTAAAGACAAGCAAAACAAGCGTTTGAAGCACGGATACAGATATCTTGGATATAGTATAAATGTTGGTGGTGATATACTTTTTTTGATCGGCAATAAGAAGGCATTTTTTGTATGAGAGCAGATACGAAAAAACAGCATCTGAAACAAATATTGCGAAAACAATCCTTAAAAGATTTATGCTGATTCCGCTGTCCGAGAAATCCTTTATAAAAAAATCAAGGAAAAAGAAAAGGCCGATACCTATTGCCAAAACAATTGCAGCGATAACGCGGTAACAGTTTTTATAAAGATTGATAATAGCTTTTATCTGTTCGCGGTTGTTTTCCGCCAGCGGTTTGTAAAGGCTGAATACAATGGCCATTCCGATACCAAGCTCTGTAAGTGAAATCATTGAAATGATATTGGAAAACAGACCGTTTATTCCGTTGTATTCATTGCCGAGAACCCTGACAAGTACCGCGCGTCCAATAAAATTAAAGATGTAGATAAGCATATAAGAAATCAAACCGTATGCGCTGTTTTTTATTGAATTTGTAACGCGGCTTTCACTGCTCAATACATTCACCCGATTTTTCTGTTAAATTCTGCATTCTATAACCTTACCTGTATCACTGCTTTCAAAGGTATAGTCAATAACTGTCATGACCCGCAAAGCCTGCTCGGCGGTGACAAGAAGCTTTTCCTTTCCTGAAAGGGCATTGGCAAAATTAACATAGTATTCAATCCATTCCGGATTTACCTCTGGAAGCGGGAGCGTGTCCATTGTTTCGGGAGGTCTGGGAGCCATTGTTCTGGTTGTTCCCGCTGAGGTGACAACAATATACTCATCAAAATTGACCGTTTCGGTTTTTGACGGAACGATAATACGACCTCCGCAGTCCCAGTCGTCAATTTGCAAAGTGCCGGACATTCCGCTGACATGCCAGCGAGGAAGGCTTATAAAGCAGTTTGTGTCAACTTGTATCTGGGAGGTTGTTCCGTTTTCGAAGGTAAGTATGAGCTTGAAGTTATCGTCTACCTCGTATCTTGTTTTCAGCATGATTGAGTAAACCGACACAACAGGGCTGTCGACAAGCTGAAGAACCTGATCAATAAGATGAACGCCCCAGTCAAGAAGCATTCCGCCGCCGGCCTCTTTTACGCAGCGCCAGTCGCCGGGTATTCCGCGCGAGCCCTGAACTCTTGAGTCTATGTAGTACGGTTTGCCTATCATACCGTCTTCAACAGCCTTTTTTACAATGACAAAATCCCTGTCCCAGCGTCTGTTTTGATGAACAGTGAAAAGTTTTCCGGTTTCATTGCGAACCTTGATAATCTCTTCAAGCTCATGCCTGTTCATGGTGACGGGTTTTTCGCATATGACGTTTTTTCCGGCGCGCAGAGCCTTTATTGCATAATCCTTATGGTAATCATTTGGTGTGGCGATCAAAACAAAATCAACTTCGGAATCGTCGAAGATTTCCTGTGCCGAGCTGTATGCCTTAAGTCCCTTTGAAGCAGCAAGCTCGTTTCTTTCAGCGTTTATATCATATGCGCCCGTGTATAAAACATTTTCAGCTTTTCCATTGCCGGCAGTTTGCTGATGCATTTGCGCCATTCCGCCGAATCCTATTATTGCGCCTTTATACATAAAAAAGACCCCTTCATATTATTAGTATCCTGATTATTCTACAACAAAAAAACATGACAGTCAATTGAAAATAGTTAGTGTTTTTTTAATCAACTGTTATTTTTTTATCCAAATCTGTCCGGTGTTTATATAAATAGAGCTTTTGACATATAGTAACCGAAAACGAACTGATGATAATAAGAAATTTTTCTTTTGATGTAACATGTTTGCTTTTTAAAATATCTAAAATAAAACGCCGATATACCTTCTTGTATATTTTGATGAAATCTTTATTTTTAGGTAAGAAGCCGTTTTTTATGATATTTATAATTTTGGAATATCCATGCAGTAAATATCCCGCAATGATCAAATTTTGCTTGTCGCAAGCTGCTTCTTTTTTGAAATGTCTGACACTCATATCAATTATTTTGACCATGTCAGGAGATGCTTTTTTTCTGTTGTTTCCCATGATGCTTTCATCACGTTCAATATAATCATACAATATTTCGTCGACAAAAGCTATGCTTTCAGTACGATAAATCAATTTTGGTATGAGTTCAAAATCTTCGAAAATAATACCTTTAGCGAAGCGTGATTCTGAAAAAACAGACGATTTGTAGAGCTTTCCCCAAGCAGACCAATGCCAGTCCTTTCGAAGAACGATTAGATCAAGCGCTTCAAAGGAGGTTTTTTTAAAAACATTACCCGTAACATTTGCTTCTATGCCATATTCTCTGATTTGAGAAGTCGCAATATCGCATTTGTTTTTAACACACGCATCAAAAAGTTTTGACAAAGCCGCCGGATATATTCGGTCATCGCTGTCAACGAACATAATATAATCGCCTGAAGCCACATCAATACCCGCATTTCGGGCATCCGACAAGCCGCCGTTTTCTTTATGAATCACAATAATCCTTTGATCACTTAAAACAGCATTGTCGCAAATTTCACCACAACGGTCGGTACTTCCGTCATTTACAAGAATCAATTCAAAATCCTCGAAATCCTGCGTCAGAATACTGCCTATACAGGTTTCAAGGTATTGCTCTACGTTATAAATAGGGACAATTATGCTTATTTTTGGATTTTTCATTTTCTATATCCTTTCAATAACCAAGAATAGATAATTCGAAACACATCTCAAAAAACAGCTTCATTTTTGATATCCAACCCATTCTACATCAAAAAGACATGAGAGTCAATCAGAAAAAAATGTGTTGAAAAAAATGTGTTTTTATTGTGGGAAAGTTTTATTATTCAGACTTGACACCTAATATTTCTCATGATAAAATACCACAGGTGTGCAGGTGTGCAGGTGTGCAGGTGTGCAGGTGTGCAGGTGTGCAGGTGTGCAGGTGTAGTTTAGTGGCAGAACTTCAGCTTCCCAAGCTGGTAGTGTGGGTTCGATTCCCATCACCTGCTCCATTACTTTAAAAATTCGGGAGGTCTTTAAATTGAAAAAGCTAAAAGTCGGAGTTGTCGGATGCGGAGGCATCGCAACAGGTAAGCATTTACCCGCTCTTTCCAGGAACAAGAATGTTGAAGTAGTTGCTTTTTGCGATATCATCGAAAGCAAAGCGATTGAAGCTTGTGAAAAGTTCGGTGCAGAGGGCGCAAAGGTGTACGTTGATTACAAGGAGCTTTTGAAGGATTCTTTGATTGATACCGTGCATGTTTGTACACCAAACAAATCCCATTCATTTATTTCCATAGACGCAATGGAAGCCGGAAAGCACGTTTTATGTGAAAAGCCAATGGCAAAAACCTATAAAGAGGCTATGGAAATGGTCGAAGCGTCAGAGCGTACAGGAAAGCTTTTGACTATCGGATACCAAAACCGTCAGACACCCGATGCACGTTATCTGCATGATGTATGTGAATCAGGAGAGCTTGGAGACATCTATTTTTCAAAGGCACATGCAATAAGGCGCCGCGGAGTTCCCACATGGGGTGTATTTCTTAACGAGGACGAGCAGGGCGGCGGTCCGCTTATTGATATCGGAACCCATGCGCTCGACATGACCCTTTGGATGATGGATAATTATGAGCCGTTATATGTTGTCGGTAATACCTACAAAGAGCTTGCCGATACCGAAAACGCAGCCAATGCATTCGGATCGTGGAATGTTGACGAGTACAATGTTGAGACATCGGCGTTCGGATTTATTACAATGAAAAACGGCGCTACAATTGTGCTGGAATCAAGCTGGGCGCTCAATATTACCGATACTGCTGAAGCAAAGTCAACTCTTTGCGGAACAAAGGGCGGAGCGACAATGAAGGGCGAGCTTATAATAAACGGTGAACAAAACAGCCGTCTTTATGAAAAGAAAATAGATTTAAAAGAAGGCGGAGTTGCTTTTTTTGAAGGCGAAGGAGCCGGCGCTTCCGAGGATATAGAGCTTCAAATATTTGTAAATGCTATTCTTAACGGTACAGAGCTTTGCGTCAAGCCCCGTCAGGCTGCTGTTGTAACACAGATTCTTGAAGCGATTTACGAAAGCTCAAAGACAAAAAAACCGGTATACTTAGGTTAATATTACTCTAACCCGAAAGGTGATATTACTTGTCAGTAAATAAAGACCACATTCGTAATTTCAGCATAGTCGCTCATATCGACCATGGAAAAAGCACTCTTGCCGACAGGATTCTTGAAAAAACTCAATCGGTTGCCCTTCGTGATATGGAGGATCAGCTTCTTGACAATATGGATCTTGAACGGGAGAGAGGCATAACGATAAAGGCGCACGCCGTTACCCTTAATTATAAGGCGAAAAACGGTGAGGATTATGTTTTTAATCTTATCGACACTCCCGGACATGTCGATTTTAATTATGAAGTATCACGCTCCCTTGCTGCATGTGAGGGGGCTGTGCTTGTCGTTGACGCTTCACAGGGTATTGAGGCGCAGACCCTTGCAAATACCTATCTTGCCGTTGACAGCGGACTTGAAATTATGCCTGTTATAAACAAAATAGACCTTCCGTCCGCCGACCCCGAGCGTGTTCGCAAGGAAATAGAGGATATTATCGGTTTGGATGCGTCTGAAGCGCCCCTGGTATCAGCCAAAAGCGGAATAAATATCGAGGAGGTTTTAGAGGGCGTAATAAAGTGTGTTCCGCCTCCGGAAGGAGACGACAGCAAGCCTTTAAAGGCATTGGTTTTTGACAGCTATTATGATACCTATAAGGGTGTTATTGTGTATGTGCGTATTGTAGAAGGAAAGCTTTCCAAAAATGATACGATAAAAATGATGGCATCGGGTGCGGAATTTGACGTTACCGATATCGGATATCTTCGGGCGACCTCCCTTGAATCAACGGACGAGCTGTGCTCCGGAGAGGTTGGATATATAGCCGCTGCGATAAAAACCGTCAGTGACGCGCGTGTCGGAGATACAGTCACGGTTTCCGATAAGCCTGCCGACAAGCCGCTTCCGGGATATAAGCTTGCTCAGTCAATGGTTTTTTGCGGTATTTATCCCCTTGACGGCGCTAAATATTCCGATTTGCGCGACGCGCTTGACAAGCTTCAGCTTAATGACGCGTCATTAAGCTTTGAGCCTGAAACCTCGATTGCTTTGGGGTTTGGGTTTCGGTGCGGATTTTTGGGGCTTTTGCATATGGAGATTATTCAGGAGCGTCTTGAGCGCGAATATAATCTTGATTTGATAACGACCGCACCGTCGGTTATATACAGACTTACAAAAATCGACGGAAGCATAATTTATATTGATAATCCTACAAATTATCCAGACCCTTCGCAAATAGCTCTTTCCGAGGAGCCGATGACCGACGCTCATATTTTAACGCCGACCGAATTTGTCGGGAATATTATGGAGCTTTGTCAGGACAGGCGCGGAACCTTTAAAGATATGAAGTACATTACCGCCGAGCGTGTTGATATTCATTACGAGCTTCCGCTTAATGAAATAGTGTACGATTTTTTTGATACCCTTAAATCAAAGACAAGGGGTTATGCTTCTCTTGACTATGAGCTTACAGATTACACAAAAAGCAATCTTGTTAAGCTTGATATTATGCTCAACGGTGATGTTGTTGACGCGCTGTCCTTTATTGTTCACAGTGATAAGGCATATGAAAGAGCAAGGAAAATCGCCGAAAAGCTTAAGGAGCATATTCCCAGACAGCTTTTTGAGGTTCCGGTTCAGGCTGCTGTCGGAGGGAAGATTATCGCACGTGAAACGGTCAAGGCGATGCGCAAGGATGTTCTTGCAAAGTGCTATGGCGGTGATATAACACGAAAGAAGAAGCTGCTTGAAAAGCAAAAGGAAGGTAAAAAACGTATGCGGCAGCTAGGCTCGGTTGAGGTGCCGCAGGAGGCGTTCATGGCAGTGCTTAAGCTTGATTAATTAATATAAAAAAAGGAGAGATTTTTAATGGCAAGATATGTAAACGAAATCAAATCACCGGTAGACCCTAATCTTTTGACCGACCCTATTTCACAGTACATGCAGTCGGAGGGCTTCAGCCTGTACAATTACAAGGGAACCACACTTTGGAAAAAGGGTGTGGGGATGCTTACCGCTCCGCAGTATCTTGCGATTTCCTACACACCTGATGCTGTAAGGATTGAAGCGTTTATCAAATATGCGTTGTTTCCGGGCGTTTATATCGGCGAGATGGGCATAAAAGGATTTTTCGGAGCGCTTCCGAAATCGTTGCTTGCAGACAGAGTGTACAAAATCGAAGCATATATAGCATCACTGTGGGCTAATTACCCGCAGCAGCAGGAATATCCGAACAATAACAATGTTTAGTCTGACCGGAATTGACGGAAGTGCAAGAAGGGGAAGGCTTGAAACCGTTCACGGAACGGTGGAAACGCCTGCCTTTATGAACGTTGCCACACAGGGAGCGATAAAGGGCGGTCTTTCAGCGCCCGACCTTGTGCAGATAGGATGCCAGGTACAGCTTTGTAACACATATCATCTTCATTTGCGCCCGACAGATACAGCAGTGAAGGAATTGGGCGGACTGCGTAAATTTACAGGCTTTGAAGGTCCTGTACTTACCGACAGCGGAGGTTTTCAGGTTTTTTCGCTTGCCAGGCTGCGTCGTATCAAGGAAGAGGGCGTTTATTTTTCTTCCCATATTGACGGCAAAAAAATATTTATGAGTCCTGAGGATTCGGTGAGAATACAGTCCAATTTAGGCTCGACAATAGCCATGGCATTTGATGAGTGTGTTGAAAATCCGGCTGAATATCTGTATGTCAAAAACTCAAGCGAGCTTACAATAAGATGGCTTAAAAGATGTAAGACTGAAATGGAGCGGCTTAAAAATTCGCAGGAGCTTATTAATCCGCAGCAATTGCTTTTTGGTATAAATCAGGGCAGTACATATGAGGACTTGCGCATTGAGAATATGAAGGAAATCGCGGAGCTTGATATGGACGGATACGCGATAGGCGGTCTTGCTGTCGGAGAATCATCTGAAGTTATGTACAATATTATTGATGCGGTTATGCCCCATATGCCGACGCAAAAAATACGCTATCTTATGGGTGTGGGAACTCCGGAAAATATATTTGAGGCGGTCGAGCGAGGTGTTGACTTGTTTGACTGTGTCATGCCGAGCAGGAATGCCCGTCACGGGCATTTGTTTACTTCAGAGGGCGTTCGTAATATCAATAATGAAAAGTATATTCTTGACAGTGCTCCGATTGATACCGAATGCGATTGCCCGACCTGTAAGCATCATTCAAGGGCATATATAAGGCATCTTTTGAAAAGCTCCGAGGTTCTTGGTCTTCGGCTTTGTGTCATGCATAATCTTTATTTTTATAACAAAATGATGGAAAAAATAAGAATTTCAATAGAAAAGAAGTCTTTTGCAAGGTTTAAGGAAGAATTTTTACAGTGTGTTAACAAAAGAATTTAGCATTAGTGTACAATATGAGGAAAATGATTTATTGGAGGTTTAAAGAATGTTGATTTATAGACTGGCAGAAGAAGTTTCCGCGACTTCAAGCGCACCACCGCCAACAGGACTTGCGGGATTCATGGGAACATACGGTATGTTGATTGTCTGGGGACTTGTTATTTTTGCAATGTGGTTTTTCATGTTTCGACCGCAAAGCAAAAAGCGTAAGGAAGAGCAAAAAATGCGTGAAAATGTACAGGTTGGTGACGCCATCATAACAATCGGCGGAGTCATGGGACGTGTTGCAAGTATAAAAGAAGAATCTATCCTTATCGAAACAGGACCGGACAGATCAAAGGTTCGCATTAAAAAGTGGGCTGTTCAGACAAACGAAACAATTCACGACGATTAATTCATAAATGATAACAAAATAACCGCTGATTAGGTTTTCTAATCAGCGGTTATCTATCCTTGATTTGCAGTTAGTTATTTATTCATCGTCTGCCTTGCTGCCCTTTTTTTTCACGAAGACAACTACAAGTGTTACGATTCCGCCGGCGGCGATAAGGACAAGCAAAATCATTATGGCTCCAAGCCAGGTGTAGTCAACGGTATCTGTTTCGTTGTTTTTAGAAATAAGCTGATCATTTGTTATATTTTCTGCTGAAGTATCAATCTCTACCGGTTCACCGGTAGGAGTGAAGGGCTCAGGCATAAGTGCTGAGGAGGTTTGGGAGTTGTCTTTTGGTTTAACGCCGAATATATTTGACATTATAAATTGTCCGATATTGTCAAGAACGCTGCCTTTTCCAACGATACCTCCGCCTGTTCCCGCTGCCTGACCTGAGGTGCCTGCCGAAGAGCTTGCGGCGGCTGATGAAGCTGACGAAGCTGTTCCGGAGACTGACGAAGCAGTGCTTGAATTTGATGAGGTTTGAGATGTTGGGTTTTCGGTGTTTGCAGAGGAGGATACCTGCGATGCCGGAGGTGTCGATGAAGCGGTGGGATTGTACACCGTCGATGGGGTTACGTTTCCATTGCTGTCAAAGGAAAGAAGCTGCGATGTCATGGCAACCTTGTTTGTGCCGATAAGCTGATTTTTCAAATGCTCATAAACATATATTTGAGAGCTTTTGACGGTTGTAACTTTAAGAGTTATTGTTAAAAATTTCCCCTGAACTAAATCATTTTCAATCTGATCGGGATAGCGATGCAGCTTGTCAGCGTATTTAGGATCTTTTTTGTATATCATGTAACCCTCGTCATACCAGAAAAAGCCGACCTTCCCGGAAAAGGTTGTCGAGGTCGTAAGATATTTTCCATCGACGTATGAAGATATTTTTAAGAATTGAAATGCTTCGGGGTCAAAGGACAGTGTTCCCGCAACGGCTTCAAGACGTCCGATAGAGGCTTTAATATTGGGGAATTTTAAAATAATCTCAATTTCATCTCCGACGGAAACTCCCGAGGTTTTGTTCGGAATAAGATCAATCTTAAGATCTTCAGCAGCGGAAGCGTTTATTGCAAAACACGATGATATAATCATGACCGCCATAAGTACCGATATAAGTATTTTTGTTTTTTTCATGTCCAATTCTCCTAAATATGTATTGTTGGGTTAGATAATTAAATACATTCTAACACATATAGTGAAAAAAATAAAGACCTATTATCCATGTTTTTAAAAAAATACTGTGGGGAGGAAATATTTTGTCAATAATACAGGTGATTCTTATCGGAGCGGCTCTTTCAATGGATGCGCTTGCTGTTTCGATAACAAACGGAATAACAGCAAAAAAGCTGTCTTTTCTTTTCGCGTTTAAGCTTGCTTTGTGCTTTGCTTTATTTCAGGGAATTATGCCGCTTATTGGCTTTTTCGCGGGGATATCCTTTAAAAGTTTGATAGAAAGAGTTGACCATTTTATCGCGTTCGGACTGCTTGTATACATCGGTGTAAAAATGATAATTGAAGCGGCGAAAAACAAGGATGTTCAAAGTGAAGAACCATCGCAGGGGCTTACATTAAAAAGACTTATTGTACTTGCAGTGGCAACAAGTATTGATGCGCTCGCCGTAGGAGTGACATTTTCTCTTATGGTGCCTGTTAAAGAGATTTTTATCGATGCACTTATTATTTCGGCGTGCACCTTTGTTATTTGTTTTGCCGGAGTATATGCAGGAAAAAAGGCAGGGGGATTCTTTAAACAGGGCGCGGAAATTTTCGGAGGCGTGATTCTGATAGCTATCGGAACAAAAATTCTTATTGAGCATCTTTTCTTTTAAGATTAAAGGATGTGTTCGTCAAATTTGACAAACCTTTGATGAAAGTTATCCTTTGATTGTTCAAATTGTTGAAAGGGGAGAGCTTTGTCAAAAAAATATCAAAAAATACTGGATTTTAAAGACTGTGTATGGTAAAATTATCTTTGAGTGTAAATATTTGGTATAGTCAGGACGTAAAAATGTCCTGAACACTTAGTTTTGTTATTATAATTTAGGAGGTTAATAAATGGGAAACAAGTATGTTTATTTGTTCTCGGAAGGCAACGGTTCAATGAAAGAGCTGTTGGGAGGAAAGGGTGCCAATCTCGCAGAAATGACTAATTTGGGAATGCCGGTGCCGCAGGGCTTCACAGTATCGACGGAGGCTTGCACACGCTACTATGATGACGGCAAGAAAATCGCGTCGGAAATCGAAGCTGAAATCTTTGACTACATTGCTAAGATGGAAGAAATTTGCGGTAAAAAATTCGGTGACCCGTCAAATCCGCTTTTGGTTTCTGTACGTTCAGGCTCAAGAGCTTCAATGCCGGGCATGATGGATACAATCCTTAATCTAGGACTTAACGACACAGTTGTCGAGGGTATGGCAAATCTTACAAACAACCCCCGTTTTGCTTACGATTCATACCGTCGTTTTATTCAGATGTATTCCGATGTTGTTATGGAAGTCGGAAAGAAATTTTTTGAAGAGCTTATTGACGAAATGAAGGAAAAGAAGGGTGTAACTCTTGATACAGAGCTTACAGCCGATGACCTTAAAGAGCTTGCTGTTATGTTCAAGGCTGAATACAAAGCAAAAATCGGTTCAGATTTCCCGACCGACCCCAAAGACCAGCTTATGGGCGCAATTAAGGCTGTTTTCCGTTCGTGGGACAACCCCCGCGCTAACACATACCGCCGCATGAATGATATCCCTTACACATGGGGTACTGCTGTTAATGTTCAGATGATGGTATTCGGAAACACAGGCGAAACATCGGGAACAGGTGTTGCGTTTACACGTGACCCTTCAACCGGCGAAAAGAAGCTGTATGGCGAATTCCTCATGAATGCTCAGGGCGAGGATGTTGTTGCAGGTATCAGAACTCCTCAGACCATCGACCAGCTTAAGGCTGTTATGCCTACTGCATACGATGAGTTTGTTGCAATTTCCACACGCCTTGAAAATCACTACAGAGATATGCAGGACATGGAGTTCACAATTGAGAATAAAAAACTGTATATGCTCCAGACAAGAAACGGTAAAAGAACCGCAGCAGCAGCTCTTAAAATCGCTGTGGACCTTGTTGCCGAGGGTATGCTTACAGAAGAAGAAGCTATCTTCAAGGTAGAGCCGAAGCAGCTTGATTCACTTCTCCATCCGCAGTTTGACGCAGCTGCAATCAAGGCTGCGAAGCCTGTTGCAGCAGGACTTGCCGCATCTCCCGGTGCTGCTTGCGGAAAGGTTGTATTTACGGCTGAGGACGCAGTTGAATGGGCAAACAAGGGCGAAAAGGTTGTTTTAGTAAGACTTGAAACATCACCTGAGGATATCGAGGGTATGGCAGTTGCTCAGGGAATCCTGACAGTAAGAGGCGGAATGACCTCTCACGCTGCTGTTGTTGCTCGCGGAATGGGTACGTGCTGTGTATCGGGCTGCGGCGACATCAAGATGAACGAAGCAAACAAAACCTTTGACGTTGCAGGACAGACAGTCAAGGAAGGCGATTATATTTCACTTGACGGTTCGACCGGTAAAATTTATGTTGGTCCTATACCGACAGTTGAAGCTACAATTTCAGGCAACTTTGATACCTTTATGACATGGGCTGACAAGTTCCGTACACTTAAGGTAAGAACAAATGCCGACAGCCCGAAGGATGCCGTTCAGGCGGTTAAATTCGGCGCAGAGGGTATTGGTCTTTGCCGTACAGAGCACATGTTTTTTGAAGGCGACCGTATCAAAGCAATCCGTGAAATGATTGTTGCAGATAAAAAAGAAGACCGTGAAAAAGCTCTTGCTAAGCTTCTGCCGATGCAAAGAAGCGACTTTGAAGGCATCTACGAGGCCATGAAGGGTCATCCTGTAACCATTCGTTTCCTTGACCCGCCGCTTCATGAGTTCGTTCCTACAAAAGAGGAAGACATTGTAGAGCTTGCAAAAGAAATGAGCATGTCAGTTGCAGACCTGAAGTCGATCATCGAAGGACTTCACGAGTTTAATCCCATGATGGGACACCGTGGCTGCCGTCTTGCTGTAACCTATCCCGAAATCGCCGCTATGCAGACACGTGCTGTTATCGAGGCCGCTATAAATGTAAACAAAAAGGGATGTAATGTTGTTCCTGAAATCATGATTCCGCTTGTCGGCGAAATCAAGGAGCTTAAGTTTGTCAAGGATGTTGTTGTTGAAACAGCTGACGAAATCATCAAGGCTTCGGGAACCGACATGAAGTACATGGTTGGTACCATGATTGAGATTCCGCGTGCGGCTATCACAGCTGACGAAATCGCTAAGGAAGCTGAATTCTTCAGCTTCGGAACAAATGACCTTACCCAAATGACGTTCGGCTTCAGCCGTGATGATGCCGGTAAGTTCCTTGGCGAATACTACGAAACAAAGATTTACGAGTCTGATCCCTTTGCAAAGCTCGACCAGACAGGCGTAGGCAAGCTGGTTGAAATGGCTGCTACGCTTGGCAAGAAGACACGTCCGAACATCAAGCTTGGAATCTGCGGAGAGCACGGCGGAGATCCTTCAACTATCGAGTTCTGCCACAATATCGGACTTAACTATGTATCCTGCTCACCCTTCCGCGTGCCGATTGCACGTCTTGCCGCTGCACAGGCAGCTATTAAACAAAGATAGGCGAAAACCATTTTGGACTTTTACAATAGGTTTCGAGGAAGCAAAAGCCTATCGTAAAGCGTGTGGTGGCTATCTTAGGGGCAATCAATGGGAAGATTTGACCGTTGATGTTTATATCTAAAATGATAAGCGTATTATTGGGAAACCGATAGTACGCTTATTTTTTACCATATTCGCATATTTGCGATATGGCTCTCGCTAAAATATAATGAAACCACAAGGAGGTATTGCCCTATGAAAAAGACAAGGTTTTATTTTACCGAAACCGAATGGCATTATGTTATATATAGCCTTAACGCGCTGAAAACCAAGCTGCACAGCGAGGGACGATATGCCGATACAATCGGAACGAATTTTATTCTTTCGGAGGAAAATGTTGATGTACGCTATGTCATTTCCCCGAATCAGACAGTCGCTATTGAATGGAATAAAGTAACTAACCGCAGTTTTACCAATATCTTAAAAAAATTCTCGGCGCAGAGGCTAAAAATTTCACAGTCGAGCATAACCCTGTCAATATGGGTGTAACGGAGGATATTATAAAATCCCGGCTCACACTCATTAAACACAGCGATAACGGCGAAACGCAGATAGAAACCCCGGAGGTCGTCGCAACCTTTGAAATGTATTTGACACGTTCGGGGAGCTTTGCCGCCGCCGATCCCGACGAGCGTGACATTTT
>JGI994J12354_10002764_pt1 | contig 16780 bp, 10 predicted proteins | sample IntmicLarv3ML3BL_FD_12354 | JGI IMG/M metagenome (IMG submission 12354) | reverse complement strand
ATGGCCCGCTCCGCCTCACGCCCCGCCGCCTTTATGGCTTCGGCGGTACTCCGTCGGGCTCATGTTCACATACGCCTGAAATTTGGTATGGAAATAGTCCAGATTCTTAAATCCAACGTTTTTCGCAATGCGGAAAACCTTCTCATCCGTTTCCGCCAAAAACTTCTGCGCCTTCTCCAGCCGAAGCGACTCTATATACTTCGTAAACCCTTTGCCCGTGCGCGACTTAAACAGCCGCCCCAAATACGCGCTGTTGTAGCCAAACAACGTCGAAAGCGTGTCCAGCTTCAAATTCTCGCGGTAATTTTTGTCAATATACAGCAAAACCCGCGCCATCACGTCATTGTTGGCCGCTTTATCGATTTCCGCCAAAATCCCGTGCAGGCCGTCCCGCAAATATTGGATAATTTCGGAAAACGACTGCATGGCATACACACTGTCAAACACATCAATGTCGGAAACAGGCACACTCCATTCCGCCGCATACAGAAGCGCCGCTTGCTTCTGCAGCCGGATCATAAACTCTGCCGAAAGCCGCTTCACAATGTCCACCGGCGGGTTGTTTCGCATGACCGTGTCAAAAAACCGCGCCAGCACCCCGTCCGCATCCCGAATGTCGGACTGCGCAAGCCCCTGCGAAACCTCCTCCGCGCACTGCGCATACACTGTCTTATCCAACCCCGGCAACGCCAACCCGATAACGGCCGAATCCTGCCGCTCCCCCGTTCCTTTTTTATAGAAAAACACGCGGCGCACCGTTTCAAGCGCACTGTCAAACGCCGGCTTCAAGCGCTTCGGATTTGCAATGCCGCATTCGGCACAAATCAAAACCGGCACGGCGGCGCTTGCCGCAAAACCGTTCAATGCCTCCCAAAACGCCTCCTTGTGCCCGCCAACCGTAACCAGCGCATACGCCCCCTCCCACGCCAGCCCGTAACAACCCTCGCCGCAAAGCCGCTCCTCAACCGCCGCCGCGTCTATCTTCTGCCCCTCTGCGGCAAACAGCGCAATGTGATACAGCGCCCCGGCCGACGGCTTCACAAGCGCCTCCGGCAAAGGCGCACAGCCGCTTGCTTCGTTGCGGAAAATATAGGAATACAGCGCCGCGTGCAAATTCCGCTTATGCAAATCGTGCGCCATCGAGTGCAGCTCCCGCTCCGCTTGAATCCGCCGCACAACCTCCTCCACCGCCGCAATCAACTCATCCTCGTCAATCGGCTTCAATAAATACGACACCACGCCATACGCAATCGCCTGCTGCGCATACGCAAAATCCGAGTGCCCGCTTAAAATGATAATCTTGCCCGCGCAACCCGCCGCCCGCGCCCCGGCGGCCAGCGCCAGCCCGGACATGTTCGGCATCTGTATATCAAGCAGCGTCAAATCCGGCTGCAACGCAATCATTTTCTCCAGCCCGTCCTCACCGTCCGACGCTTCCGCACACACATGAAACCCGTACCGCGCCCAATCGATAAGCGTTTGCAAACCCTCGCGCACGCGCGGCTCATCATCCACAATCAACAGCTTCATTCCCGCTTCACCCCCGGTAAAGTCATGGTCACACGCGTTCCGCAATCCGCCGAGCTTGTCATTTGGATGCCATACGCCTCCCCGTAATACAGCTTGATTCGCTCCTGTATATTGTGCAGGCCGATGCTTGTTGTGCGGCCTTGCCCGTTGATTTGCGCCGACACGATTTCCTGCTGTTCCTGATCCATGCCAACGCCGTCGTCCTCCACCACAATCTGTATGCCCGCCTCACCGCTTGTGATAAACATGCTTACAAGCCCCGGCCCCCGCCGTTTCTCCAGCCCATGCACAATGGCGTTTTCCACAATCGGCTGTATTAACAGCGGCAGCAGCATATACCCGGCGGCATCCACATCCTCGGCCACCTCTATTTTGTATTGGATCCTGTCCATAAACCGAAACGCTTGGATTTCAAAGTAAATCTCGATGTACTTCAATTCCGATTCCAACGGTACAAGCACATCGCTTATCTCCAGCACATGCCGTATCGACTTTCCCAGCAGCTTGATGATTCGCGCAACTTCCGTTTCTCCGCCGGACAGCGCCTGCATACGAATGCTTTCCAATGTATTAAAGAAGAAATGCGGGTTGATTTGGCTGGAAAGCATTTTGAATTGGATGGACTGCTGCTCGTTCAACAGCTTCTCGTTTTTCAGGCGCTCTGCGTATACCTCTTTATACAGCGCTTTAATGCTGTCAATCATAAAGCGCATGTCCGCATACAGCTCGCCAAGCTCATCACTTGCGTTATACCCTTCGATTACAGCAAAGTTCCCCGCCGCCACCTTTTTCATTTGTTCGCGCAAAAAGTCGATCCGCCCGCCAAACGCTTTTACAAACACCCCAATGCACACAAGCGGCAGCAAAAGGCTTATGGCCACAATCAGCACATGAAGCTGCGTCATGCGGTTGATATAGCTGTCCGCCGCGCGGTTCATCGTCACGCTTGTAAAATAGCGGCCACTTTGGTTGTGTGTGCGCAGTTTCGTTTGCACGGCAAGCGCATCGTCGCCCTTAAACGGGATCCGCCCGCTGACCGTATTAACCGAGGTCACGCTTTGCGCAAGCATCTCCATTTCGTTGCCAATGTCGTTATAATCCGCTGAGAAGAATATCCTGTCGTCCAGCAGCACCTTGGACTCAAGCGTACTGTCGCCTATCATCAATCTCAAGAAATTATGGCTTGCGCGGATTTGCAAGACACCGGATATGGCCGGGTTGTTCGTCGGTATTTTCCGCACAAGCACCAAATACCCATCCTTCCCGGGCTCGGCGTTTATGCACCAAAACACCTCGCCGCGGCTTTCCATCGCGGTTTCATACCAATCCGCACCACGCACATTGTCGTCCACCACAACGAAGCGGTTGGTCGTGGTCATCGTCGGATTGTCTATATAAATCACGATATCCGAATATTGTGTATAGTCATCAAAAATGGTGTTCAGCGTGTTGTTGCGCCTGCATGCCTCCTGCGCCTGCGCCTCGCTTGCGTATTGCTTGCCAAGCAGTTGCCTAAGCGCTTCGTCATAAAAAACGTTATCCGCAACGCGGTTTGCCAGAAGCGCCATGTTAAACACAATGATGCGCACGCGTTTGTTTTCCTCTTCCAATTGCGCGACTTGGTTGCGATACTCCATCGTGCGGGTGTTTACAATCAGAAACACGCCAAGAAACAGCAGCGGCAGCATCCCGGCAACACAGTAAATCAGCGCCAGCTTCACCCGCACCTTCATATTGTCAAACCGCCCAAGCAGCTTCCGCAAAACGCCAAGCATACCGTTCACCACCCCTGTTCTGTTTTCGGCCTACCTCCATTATACAGGATTTTGCAGACATAAGGAAGATGCGGCTTCAGAATAAACCAAAGCCGCATCTGTGCTAAGACCGCGGTGCGCTGCCCACCTCGGCAGGATAAACCTACGCCCGCCGCCCGCAAGCTTTCTGAATTTTTCGCCTAAAACAGGGCGAAAAACGGTGCAACGCTTGTCGGTTGAAGCCCCGACAAGCTACAAGCGCACCGCCGCGCGCTTCACGCGGTTCCTTCTGAATTTTTCGCCCCAAAGGAGGGCGAAAAACGGTGCAACGCTTGTCGGTTGAAGCCCCGACAAGCTAAAAGCGCACCGCCGGACACTTCATCCGGTTCCTTCTGAATTTTTCGCCCAAAACAGGACGAAAAACGGTGCAACGCTTGTCGGTTGAAGCCCCGACAAGCTACAAGCGCACCGCCGCGCGCTTCACGCGGTTCCTTCTGCCAGACGCTTACCAAAAAACTTTATCCCCAAACCGCGCAATTGCGCGGTTTGCTTTCTATGAAGGGTCAAGGGGCCGACCCCTTGCGGGAGGCAGGCGGGGTGTTTTTTCCCCGACGAGATACAAGCAACGCCCCACGGTCTTACATCTTACGTCTTAGACCTTAACACTAACCCTAGTTCAACACCTCACGGCACGCCTCCGCCCACGCGTTTGCGTTTGCAAGGTCAACCTCCACAATCTCTTCCCAGCCTGTGCCGTAAATCTGTGTCTTCATGTTGTCCCAGATGCTGTTAAAGCTTGCCTCGTTTTCAGCGAAAATCATCTGCCAGGACGCATTGACCACAAACGTGCCGCACATGCTGCGCATGTTCTGTATATCGGTGGAATCCGCAGGCGCCACAAACGAGTTGCCCGGTGCCACGATATACATGCCATTTTTCGTGCAGTAATCAATCATATCCCGCGCGCCCATTGCTTCGCGCCAGTCGGTGTCAAGCTTGGTCATTTTGGTATCCAAAACGTTTGGCCAGTAGTTCTGCAAATACGGGACGCCAAACTCTGTATCGATAGAATGGCCATGGATAACCGTCGGAAGCCACTGCCCGACACTCTCCCATGCCACGCCGCCCCACTCTGCGGGCAGCGGCTCTTGGTGACTTGTGGTGTTACCCAGCTCTGTTTTTTGCGGCACACCGTCGATAACATCCCAAAACATCCCCTGCGGACCGTTTTGTCTAAACCGCACACCCTCGGGTGATGCCAGCCAGTTCAAGAAATCCATAAGCCTGTCGGCATGGTTTGTTTTCGCGCCGATGGATAACAGATGGCCGCCCTGCCCTGCCGGTGTATAGCCGTTGTTATAATACTGCGCATCCGCAATCGGCACAAATTGGAAGCCGCGCGGTTCGTCTGCATTCACGTTTTCAGGGGTATTGAAATGCGACATGGTTGACCATGCCCACCATCCGAAAAGCACTTGCCCGTCCGCCGTCTTGGCGGTCAAATCGCCCCAGGTCTGTGTGGGCGAATCCGGGTCAACCAAACCCATCTGGTTCGCTTCATACAGCATTTTCAGGGTCTGGTAATAGTAGCCGTCCTCATCATCAATCCTTTGCGTCTTAAAATCGGTCACATCACCATATGCATAAACCGTTGAAGAACCGGCCAGCATCGTGTACCCATACATCGGCGCAAACGAATTGCTGACACAGGTCATCACCAGCCCATCCCAATCCGGGAACAGCGAGAAGGGATATGTCTGCCTGCCGGAATCGCTTGCCGGTACAGCGGCCTGCATCTGCTGCAGCACATCAAGCAGGCCGTCCATGCTTTCAATCGCAGGCGCGCCGATTGCCTTGTACGCATCCCAGCGCAAAGACGACACCGCACCGTCTTGCGAGCTAAGCATCGCACCGACAACGGTAGGGTACGGTGTGGTCGGCGACAAGTTGGACATGTTCGCCGGGATGGCATACATCCCGCCCTGCCCGATGTATTCGTTCGCCGCGTCTATATAGCTTTGGTACGGAAGCAAATTGCTGTTGTGCGCGTTGTAAACCTCCGAAATTTCCATGATGATGCCGGACTCCACGCTTTCTTTCGTCCGCGCGTGATCCAAATACACCAAATCGCCCAAGTTCCCGGCGGCGGCACGTGTGTGGTAAATGGCCTCGCCGCCGATGTTCGGCGCGATACAGTTCAGGTTCATGTTAAACTTTTCTTTGATTGTATCCAGCATAAACCCGGATAACAAGCCCTGCTCATTCGCCTGATATTGGAACACATCAAGCACAACTTCCTCCGCATACGGATTGGCCTCCACAACCGGCGCTTGCGTTTCTGCCGCGTTTGTCGGTGCCGGCGCATTTGTGCCTGCGGGCGGGTTTGTCGCCGCGTTGCCGCAGCTTGCCAGCAGCATCATAAGCGCAACCGCCGCGGCCGCCCGCTTCGTTACATGTCTTTGCACATTCTTCTTCATACGTCTTTCCTCCTTATTTAGATATATGGATAACCTTCCGCATACACGGCCGGTTATTTCAAAAGATACACCCCGCCGTCAGCCCTTCACCGCGCCCATCATGATTCCCTGCACAAAATACCGCTGGCAAAACGGGTACACAAACAAAATCGGCAGTGTAACGATAATGGAAATCGTCATACGGATGGAAGTGGCGGTTTGCGATGTCGCCGCGTTGGCCACCGCGTCTGTTATGCCGCCGCTTTGCACCATTTTCGCAAGGGAGCTTGCTTGGTTCAGATACTGATACAGCACAAACTGCAAAGTTTGCAGCTTAGGGTCGGTTATAAACAGCACCGTGTCCATAAAGCTGTTCCACTGCCCCACGGCCGAGAAAATGGCAAGCGTTGCCAAAATGGGCTTTGAAATCGGCAGGATAATCCGAACAAAAATCGTCAGCACGCCCGCGCCGTCAATTTCGGCGGATTCCTGTAACGCCTTCGGCGTGGATTCCACAAACGTCTTTGCCAAAATGATGTTAAACGGGTTGATAACGCCGGGCAGGATATATATAAGGAAATTGTTCAAAAGCCCCAGCCGCATCACCGTCAAGTACCAAGGGATCAGCCCCGCCCCGAAGTACATCGTTACAACCATAAACCGATACCAAAACTTCCGCCCCCACATATTTTCATGCGTGAACATAAAGCCCATAAACGCAGACGCTGTCACCGTCAGTATCGTGCCGCTGACGGTTCGTGAAACAGACACAAACACCGCCTGCAAAAGCCCCGGAAGCTTGATTGCCTGCACATAATTCTCGAAATGGATTTCCCTCGGCCAAAACAATATATCGCCGTTGGCACTCATCGTATTGCTGCTGATGGAATTGATTGCCAAATAGTAAAACGGGTAAATACATATAACGGCAAACAGTATCAAAAACGCGTTGTTGCCGATATTGAACAGCACACTGCCCGCCGCCTGCCGTTTCCTTGTACGCAGCCCTGTAGGCTTCATCGCCTGCCACCTCTTTCATTGTCTGAATTTTTAGATTATCGTTTCGCCGCGCACAAGCTTCGAAAGGCCGTTGCATGTAAACAGCAGCGTCAGACTCACAATGCTTTTCATAATGCTGACCGCCGTCGCGATGGAATAACTTCCCGAGCCGATCCCCAGATTGTATACATACAAGTCAAGCACCTGTATCTTGGACGCGTTAAACGCGTTTTGGAATACAAAATATTGGTCAAAGCCATTATTCAGGAAATTGGCGACCCCCAGAAGCAACAGCACGAAATACGTCGGCACCAGCCCCGGCAAATCCACATGCCATATTAAGCGAAACCGCCCCGCCCCGTCAACCTTCGCCGCGTCGTACAGTTCCGGGTCGATACCGGCAAGCGCCGCAAGATACATAATCGCGCCCCAGCCCGTACCCTTCCACATGCTCCACAGCAGCATGCTCAGCCATGTGTGGTCATTCTTTTGCAAAAACAGTATCGGCGCATCGGTCAGCCCCAGGCGCATCAGCACCGTATTGGCCGCGCCTGTGCTGGAAAACAGCGCAAAGGCAAACGAGTACACCAGCACCCAGCTTATAAAGTTCGGCAACGTCGTAAATGTTTGCACCAGCCGCTTCATCCTTTTAGACGGCGCTTGCGCCAGCAGTATGGCAAACAAAATCGGCACCCATGAGGTCAATATGCCCAGCCCGCTTATGGCAAAGGTGTTTCTCAAAACCTCAAGCAACTGGTTTACGCGCACCGAATTGGATACAAGCAGCTTAAACCATTGCAACCCGACAAAATCGCTTTGCGCAAGAGAGCGCGGCGGCTTGAAATCGTAAAACGCGTATATCCAGCCATACAGCGGATAGTAGCTGAACACGGCAATCATCGCTATAAACGGGGAAATCATTAAAAACAACTTCAGCCGCCCCATCAGCCGCCTTCTCTTTCGTTCACGCAGTAACCCTGCTTCTGTGTGTTGCATATCTCATCGCCGCCCATCCATAAAAGTGTATAATTTTTTCGTCCAGCTCTTTGTATTTTTAATTATAATTCATAACACTTCTGAAAAACAGCGCAAAAATTGCACATATTTAACAATAAAATTTGTACTTTTGCGTCCAAACAGGTGAAAACCCCTTAAAAAGGCGTATTGACAATCGTTTCCTTGCATGGCATAATAGCAACCACCATACCAAAGGAGTGAAGCCAATGACATCCCGCGAAAAAGTCAACCGCATTTTCCGCCGCCAAAGCACCACCACGCCCGCCTTCTGGACGGGGCACCCAAGCGATGGAACCGTCACAAACTGTGCTGCCGCTTGGGGCATCGAGGCCACGCGCGAAGCCATTTACAGCCGCTTGGGCGACGATTGCCGCTGGATTACGGCAGACGGCGGCTACTGCCACCCCGATGGGCGTCCGCCCTTTGACCCCAACCACGGCGGCATCAAACACTGCTTCGCCAACACAGAAAGCCTCGCCGAAATCGACGCATACCCGTGGCCGGACGCGCGGCACTGCGATTTCACGCAAACCTATGCGGCCATTGATAAGCACCCCGACAAAATGGTTTTCACCGGGCTTTGGAGCCCTTTCTTCCACAATTTGGCGGATTTTGTCGGGATGGAAAATCTCTTTATCAAGATGTACGATTGCCCGGAAGTTGTTGAAGCGCTGACAACGCGCATCACGGATTATTACGTTGCGGCCAACGAAAAATTTTTCGCAGGGCTGGGCGACCGCGCCGATGTGATGTTTTTTGGCAACGACCTTGGCACACAGTTGGATTTGCTTATCTCGCCCGAGGCGTTTCGGCGGTTTTTTCTGCCTTCCGTCAAGCGGCTGGCCGCCGTTGGCAAAGCGCACAACAAGCTCGTAATGCTGCACTCCTGCGGCTCGATTTACCGCATCATCCCAGACCTTATCGAGGCCGGTATAGACGTTCTGCACCCGATACAGGCGCAGGCCGCGGGCATGTCCGCCGTGGAGCTTGCCCCTTATAAAAACGAGATTGCTTTCCTCGGCGGCATCGATGCGCAAAGCTTCTTTGTCACCGCAACGCCTGCGGAGGTTAAGGCTGAGGTGCGCCGCGTGCGCAGCCTGCTTGGCCCGTGGCTTGTCGTGTCGCCCAGCCACGAAGAAATCCTGCCCAATGTGCCGCCCGCCAACATCCTTGCGATGGCGGAGGCGGCCAAAGAAGTCTACTAAATTTCTGAGAAAGAGTGGTGTTATACATGAACGAGTACCATCTGCAAAGCGGGCTTGTATGCCCGGACATCCACGAAAGCGCCTTGAAAGCAGGCGGGCAAAACCCATCGGGCAACCGCCTCGGCATCACCAACCGCTACCTGACGCTGGACGGAGAGCCGTTTTACATGCTGTCGGGCGAGTTCCAGTTTTCCCGCTATCCAAACGCACTTTGGGAGCGTGAAATCTGCAAAATGAAGGCGGCGGGGCTTAATACCATCGCCTCCTACCTGTTTTGGATTCACCACGAAGCCGAGCAAGGCGTGTTTCGATGGGACGGTGACAACAACCTGCGCCGCTTCATTCAATTGTGCCGCAAGCACGGCATGTATGTTCTTTTACGCATAGGCCCGTTTGACAACGGCGAATGCCGAAGCGGCGGCATCCCGGATTGGGTTTTCGGCTATCCCTTTGATGTGCGCACAAATAACGAACAGTACATAGGCTTCGTGCGCTGTTTGTACAACGAAATCGGCAAACAGGCCGAAGGGCTTATGTACAAGGATGGCGGCCCCGTTATCGGCATCCAGTTGGAAAACGAATACAACTGCGTAAACAGCATGTGGGAAGCCACCCGCAACCAAGACTATGTTTCCTCACGCGGCGAAGAGGGAGAAGCGGGCGCACAGCATATGCGCAAGCTTAAAGAGCTGGCGGTTGACGCGGGGCTTGTCGCGCCGCTGTATGCCGCGACGTCCTGGGGCGAATCCCCCGTGGTATTGGAGGAAATGCTGCCCGTCCACGGCGCCTATTCGGAATGGCCTTGGACGATTAACGAAAAGGCTCTTGAACATTGCCAAACAAACGAATATCTCTTTTACAATTTTTACGACAACGACCTGCGCTGCCAGGTGTTTAACCCCTGCTATGAAGCCAACGCCGCGCCGTATGCCGCGCTTGAGCTGGGCGGCGGCTCCCAGCACACTTATAATTACCGCTACCAAATTTCCCCCGAAAGCGTGGAGGCCATGGCGAAAACGAAGGTCGGCTGCGGCATGAACCTCATCAGCTACTATCTCTATCACGGGGTCACGCACCCCACCGGCATGACCACGCCCGGCTTCCCCTCCAAATCTTACGACTTTCAAGCCCCGCTCACCGAATACGGGCAAACGCGGGAATCCGGGCACAGGCTGCGTTTGCTGAGCCATTTTCTAACCGATTTCAGCGAACAATTGCTGCAAACCGAAGTTGTTTTGCCGGAAGGAAACGCGGCCATCACGGCGGACAACAACGCTCCGCTCCGTTTCTCCGCCCGTTTGAATGGAGCCTCGGGCTTCCTGTTCCTAAACAACTACCAAGACCATCTCGACATGCCCGACAAAACAGGCCTCGTTCTGCACCTGCAATTGGCGGACGAAACCCTCCGCCTGCCGCACACGGGTAGCTTCACACTCAAGAGTGAGGACTGCGCCATCTTTCCGCTGCATCTGGATATGGGCGGCGTTTGCCTGCGGTATGCCCTTACGCAGTTGATTACGCGCATCGAAAACGGTGATGAAACCACGTGGTTTTTCCATTCAAACGAAGGGATATCTGCGGAATACAGCTTCGCCGCCGCACATATCAAGGCCATCCGCTCTGCATCGGGTGCCGTTGTGCAAACCGAATCAGGATATATCGTAACAGAAACGCCCTCGCTTCATTCCGAACTGCTGATTGAAACCGCAGACGGCAAGCGCATCCGCGTCGTTACGCTGACCCGCGCCGAGGCGCTTAGCCTTTGGCGGCTTGATTTCGCGGGGCGCACGCGCGTTTTGTTTACCACAGCGACCGTGGCGGCAGACGGCGGCGATTTGCGCCTGTACAGCCTGCAAAACCGCGAAACCCTCCGCATATACCCCGCCGAGGGCTGCGAATATCTGTCAGATACATATGCGCGCGACGGCATCTACGGCTGTTTCTCACTGGAAACGGCGGCGCGTGAGCTTGATTACACCGTGCAATACCACGCCGAAAACCGATTGGAGCTTATCCCGGGCGCAGGGATGCTTGACGGCGATAACGAGGTGTATTTTACTTTGCGCTACACAGGTGATGTCGGCCGCGCGTTTATCCGCGGATTGCTGAAAGCGGATGATTTCTATAACGGCGACCCATGGACAATCGGCCTGCGCCGTTTTGCGGGCGAACTACAATCAGACAGCCTGTGCATACACATCTCGCCGCAGCGCAAGGGCGAAATGGTGGTGCGAAACGCCGCCGTCGGCTTAAAGGAAGATTTTGTCGGCGAGGAAACCGTGTCTGTCGATTCCGTTACGGTAGCCCCGGAGTATTCCTTTTTGCTCAAGGGCAAATAAGCGGCACCGCTTTATAGAGCCTTCGTTATCCCAATCTTGCCCCGGCGCTCATCAAGCCCGCAATGACAAAACCGGCACCGTTTGCACTGGTTGAACACGCACAAACACACGGTCATTGCAGGCTCCACCCGCAATCTCGATTCGGCCATTGCAGACGACCCCCGTTCTGCATTTTGCAGGGCAAGGATCCTACCCTTGCCACCATCATCGTTTGCAAATTACACAAAGCACGCTTGCCCGCATCCCACAAAGGAGTGATACACATGTCTGACGGCCGCGCCGACCGCGCATATTGGCTTGCAACCATGCGCCGCATCTGCGACCCTGTGCTGCACAATCTGCGAAACCGCACCTTGCGCACACACATGCCCATTGCGCAAATCGAGGGCTGTGAGCGCCAGCATTACACGCATCTGGAGGCCTTTGGCCGCACCATCATGGGCATGGCCCCATGGCTTGCCGCCAAAGGGCTTGACGCGGCGGAGGAAGCCCTTCGCGCGGATTATGCCGCGCTTTGCCGCGAAGCAATCGATGCCGCGACAGACCCGGCCTCGCCCGACTTCCTGACATTTGCCTCCGGCTGCAACAACGACCAGCCGCTTGTGGACGCGGCCTTTCTGGCAAGCGGCCTGCTTCGCGCACAAACCGAGCTTTGGGACAAATTGCCGCCGCGGGTGCGGCAAAACCTCACGGCCTGCCTCATCCGCACGCGCGAAATGCCGCCCGGGGTGGACAATAACCACGTCCTGTTTTCCGCGCATATCGAGGCGGCGCTTTACAAAATGGGCGTGCCCGTGAAATGGGAAAATGTGGAACACGCCCTCGCCAGACACCACAAATGGTATAAAGGCGACGGCATATACGGCGACGGCACGTGCTTTCACTGGGATTACTATAACAGTTATGTCACGCATCCCGCGCTTGTTGAGCTGTACGAAACCTTTATGCACACCGGCTTCGCTTCTGCTTACCTTACAGATGCCTATGCCGCCAAAATACGCGCCCGCGCCAAGCGGTATGCAAGCATTTTGGAAATGCAAATCGCACCCGACGGCACATTTCCCGCCGCCGGCCGCTCCATCGTCTACCGCATGGGCGCGTTTCATCTGCTGGCCTTGCTTGCATGGAAGGAGGAAACGGAAACCGCCTCCGCCGCCCTGCGCAGCGCCCTGACCGCCGTTTTACGCCGCTGTATGGAAGCGCCGGGCACCTATGACAATCAGGGCTGGCTGCAAATTGGCCTTACCGGGCACCAGCCGTCCCTCGGGGAGCGGTATATCTCCACGGGGAGCTTGTATGCGTGTACAAATATGTTTCTGCCGCTTGGGCTGCCCCCCAATGCGCCGTTTTGGAGCGGAGCGGCCGCGCCGTGGCACAGTATGCGCATTTGGGCGGGCTGTGATATGTCCTGCGACCATTCTTATATGGAGGATTAAGCGTTTCCTCCTATAACAAAAGCTCGTCAGGGCATTGGTACACAAGGCATCTGTGGGCAGCTTCCGCAAATATGGCGCGCCTCGTTTTGAAGGCGGGCTGCTCTGACATTCAAGGGTTCCTGACTGACTCAGCATCGGCGATTTTCAGCGCACCGGCCTTGTCAGCCTTGACCCTGCGGACGGAATCATCGCCGCATCACCACCCCACCGAAGGCGCGGGCAACGGTGTTCCCGCGCTTGCCTTTTGAAACGCCGATTCTATCCGCTTGGCAATACGAACGCTGTGAATCTGTACACCAAAAAGGAATCCGCAGCTCGTTTTGAAAAGCGCGAAGGGTTCAACCGCACTCTTCGGAATCGGTTTTGCCAAAGGCAAATTTTCAGTGCATCAGCCCCATCGGCCTTGACCCTGCGGACGGAATCGGCGCCGCATCACCACCCCGCTAAAGGCGCGGGCAACGGCGATCCCGTCTTGCCTTTTGAAACGCCGATTCTATCCGCTTGGCAATACGAACGCTGTGAATCTGTACACCAAAAAGGAATCCGATGGCTCATTCTGAAAAGCGCGAAGGGTTCAACCGCACTCTTCAGAATCGGTTTTGCCAAAGGCAAATCTGCCGGAAGAAAATGGCTGACCGGCTTTTCTTCGGTCGCAAAGGTGCCGTCAGACCACCTCACTCTCATTCCGACAGCTCTGGCAACGAAATGGAAATTGACGCGGCCGGATGCCGGGTCACCTACCAAATATATCGTAACAGGAGGGTACAAGTATGAACCAAAAGATCAAAGAAGCCTTGCAAGGGCAAGGCGGCAACCACATTCTGCCGTTTTTCTGGCTGCACGAAGGGCATACCGACACCATACCCGAACGGGTGCAAATTGTGTACGACAGCGGCTGCCGCTCCTTCTGTGTAGAGTCGCGCCCGTATGAGGGTTTTGGCGGCGACGCGTGGTGGGCGGATATGGCCATCATACTGCAAGAGGCCAAAAAGCGCGACATGCAGGTCTGGATATTAGACGACAAGAAGTTTCCGACTGGCTTCGCCAACGGCATGATCCAAAACAAATATCCGGAGCTGCGCCGCTGGTATCTCCGTGAATACCATATGGACACAATCGGCCCCGCGAAGGACTCGTCTGTCCTGATCCCCAACCCGCACGAAACACTTCTCGGCATATGCGCTTACCGCCGCACAGGCGAAGGCGAAGGCATCACAGGCGACCCGATCGTTCTGACCGCACGCGAAGGGTCACGGTTTTTGCATTGGGATGTGCCTGAGGGCTGCTGGCGCGTGTTCTTCCTGTTTAAGGCACGGCCGTTTGGCATTGGGCTAAATGAATGGTATATCGACATGATGAACCCGGAATCCGTCCGCGTGCAGCTTGAGGCGGTTTATGAACCGCATTATGCGCATTTTAAGGAGTACTTCGGCACCACAATCGCGGGCTTCTTTTCAGACGAGCCAAGCCTGGACTGCCCGCACTGGGGGCCGTGGGGTAAGGACGAAACCTGGTACCACCGCACCATCGGCCAGCCAGGCGTCGCCCTTCCGTGGAGCGATGACATGACCAATTGGCTTTTGCGCACGGGTGTAGAAAGCCCGCTGGCGGCGCTGCCCGCCCTCTGGTACCCCCACGAGTGCGCACCGCAAATCCGCCTTGCTTTTATGGACACGGTCACCAAAAAATGGCAGGCCAATTTCTCGCACCAGCTTGGCGATTGGTGCCGCGCGCATGGCGTGCGCTATATCGGCCATATCATCGAGGACATGAACGCCCACGCCCGCCTTGGCTGCAGCGGCGGCCACTATTTCCGCGCGCTTGACGGGCAGGACATGAGCGGCATCGACATTGTGCTTCACGAAATCGTACCGGGCATGGCGGATTATCAAACCGCCGCAAGCATCATCAACGGCGTGGTTGACCCGGTATTTTTCCACAACGTTTTGGCGCATCTGGCCGCCTCTCAATCCCGCATCACGCCGCATATGGAAGGCCGCGCGATGTGCGAGGTGTTTGGCGCGTTTGGCTGGGCCGAGGGCACGCCCTTTATGAAATGGCTGATCGACTTTTTGCTTGTGCGCGGCGTAAACCATTTCGTGCCTCATGCCTTCACCGATTTCTTCCCCGACCACGATTGCCCACCCCATTTCCATGCAGAGGGCAACGACCCGCAGTTTGAAGGCTTTACGGCGCTGATGCACTATGTCAACCGCGCAAGCCACATCCTGACGGGCGCAAACAGGCAGGCCGCGGGCGCGGTGCTTTACCACGGCGAGCTTGAGTGGATGAGCGGCACGGCGCGTATGCTGACCGAGGTGCCCGCCAAAGCCCTTTATGACGCGCAAATCGATTACGACATTGTGCCGATTGACGCGCTGGAAACGGCGGAGGTGCGCGAGGGCAAACTGTATATCAACGGCCATGCGCACAACTTCCTTGCCATACCGGGCGCCGCGCATCTGCCCGCACACTTGCTTTGCCTTGCCGAAGCATTTGATGCGCAAGGGCTTCCCGTTTTTTGGATCGATTGCGCCGACGCGCCTATGCCGGCAAACCAAGCCCTTCCCGGGCGGCGGCTTATGCTTGATGCGCTTGCCCAAACCGTTTTGGAAAACGGGCTTGCGCACAATTATCATGCAACCACTTCCGCCCTGCGCATCGGCCACTTCCGCCAAGGCACAAGCGACGTGTTCATGATTTCCAACGAGTCCACTATAGACGACGCTTGCATGACACTGCAGCTTCCGCTGCAAGGCGCATTTTTGCGCAGCGACCTTTTGAACGAAAACACCTTCGCCGACGAAACATCGGACGGCACGATATCCGTCTGCCTAACGCCGTATCAGTCCGAGCTGCTGATCTTTGACGAAACAGGCGGCGGCACATTCGCACAATACCCGCGCCCCTTCGCCGAGGCGGCCGCCGAAACGCTTACCCCCGTTTGGGGCATTGCCTTGCAGGAAACAGGCGTTTCGCCTGACTTTACGCCCTATATGGAAACAGACAGGCTTTTTGACATCACGGGCGCAAACGGCGAAGAGGATTTTTCCGGCATGATACGATACAAGGCGGCGGTTCCTATGCAAAAAACAGACGCTATGCTGCTTGACTTGGGCGAGGTCGGCCACACCGCCCGCCTGCGGCTAAACGGCCAAGACATGGGCATACGCATATGCAAGCCCTACCGCTGGGACATCACGGCCGCCGTCAAAGACGGCGAAAACGAGGTGGAAATCCTTGTCGCCAACACGCTTGTGCAGCGCATGAAAGACTATTTTTCCTGGTTCCTACAAATCCCGCCAAGCGGCTTGCTTGGCCCCGTGCGGCTTTTGCGCGGCCATTACGATGAAAGAGGTGAGAGATAATGAAGAAAGAACTCATTGTGTATGTCGATAACCATTTTGACCCCATGTGGCGGCGGCGTTTTGAGGGGCGCATGGTGCATAAAGGCCAAGCCTATGCCTCTTATACCGAAATCGAGGCGTACTATATCCTTGACAATCTTGCCTTGGCGCGGCGGCATCCCGAATATAAATTCCAAATCGAAAGCGTTATCGTTGTCAAGCAGTTCCTGAAATACCACCCGGAGCTAACGCGTGAGCTGCAGGATCTGCAAAAGGCGGGGCGGTTGTATATCCCCGGCGCGGGTTATTGCATCATCGATGCCAACATGGTTTCGGGCGAGAGCGTGATCCGCAACTTCCTGCTTGGCAACCGCTGGACGCAAGAGGTTTTTGGCTATACCCCCAAGCTTGCCATCCGAAACGATGCCTTCGGCAACCCCGCACAGCTACCGCAAATCCTGCGCGGCACGGGCTACCAATGGCTTGACGGCCTGTATTACGTAACGTGTGCGCGGCCGTATTGGAAAGGGCTTGATGGCAGTGTGGTTTGCCTCACCACATTGCCGACGGTCGGCGGACACGGCAACTGGAGTAAACAAGTCCCCTGCCCTGCCTGCAACGGCTTCGGCGATTTAACCTGCACGGCCTGCGGCGGGCGCGGGATCGACATGCAAAAGGCGGTGCAATTTGCAGCGCC
>JGI994J12354_10002763_pt1 | contig 16782 bp, 13 predicted proteins | sample IntmicLarv3ML3BL_FD_12354 | JGI IMG/M metagenome (IMG submission 12354) | reverse complement strand
CCAGGGACGCGTTGAAGCTACCCGTCGCGCCAAAGCGATGGTGGCCAAGATGGACGAACTCGGATTCGGCGGATGTACAAATACTCAGGCTTGCGAGGGAGAATGCCCTAAAGGCATCTCGATAGCGCATATCGCCCGGTTGAACCGCGAATACCTTCTGGCTAAACTCAAGAGCTAAACGGCGCTTGGTTGATTAATATGAATAGCCGGGAGCCTTCCGAAAAAGGTTTCCGGTTTTTTATGCCGCTTAAAATCGGAAATCTCGTAGAAAAAATATAAATTTGAGGGTCGGCAATTATTTTTGTTGCCTGTTTATAGTGATCTGAAAAACCAATAAAATATTACGCCATGAACCTTGCAGCCATAGAAAAGGAGATACGCAAAATACTCACTGACATCGAGAGGTGGCAAGAGAGAGGATTTACCCCGTCGATCGAACAAGGAATCACGTTGGGACGCCTTCAAAAAGTATACGACCTGCTTATGGATGAAGAGACAATCTCGGACGAAGAGATGCCGGGAGGTGAGGATATACCTGTAGAGGGATTTGCCGACGACGAAGGGCACAAGGCTCCGGAAGTCAAATGGGAATCCAATGCGTTGGGTGACGAAGCGCATGAAGAAGATCCGTATGGCGAAGGCGAAATTCCGCCCGGTGATAACCAGCAAGAGGCTCCCAAGGAAGGCGCGCCGGAAGAGTTTATTATTTTCGGGCAGCAGATTCCCGCTGATGAGCGTAATGAGTTTATCAAAGAGCTGTTTGCGAATGACCAGACGTTATTCGCCGATGAACTTTCCAAACTCGAATCCATGGCATCGCTGGACGATGCTTTGATCTATATAGGCGAGCAATATAGCTGGAGCGCCGGAAGTTCAAGCGCCAACCGCTTTATCGAGTTGATGGGCGAAAAACTGGCCTAACCGGGCTAATTCTCAAGCGTCTCCCGTGGCTAAACTTTACGTAATCCCAACCCCTATCGGCAACTTGGAGGATATTACCCTGCGGGCTATCCGTGTATTGGGAGAGGTCGACTACATAGTTGCCGAGGATACCCGCACCAGCGGAATTTTACTCAAACATCTTGGTATCAGCAAGCCTATGGCTTCGTTTCATAAATTTAACGAACACGGTGTAGTCGATGGTATTGTTGCGAGGATATCAGCAGGCCAGACCGTGGCCCTTATTTCGGATGCCGGCACACCCGCAATCTCTGATCCGGGCTATCTTTTAGTGCGGCGAGTGGTTGATGCGGGAATCGAGGTAGAGACATTGCCCGGCCCGACCGCTTTTGTTCCTGCGCTAGTCAATAGTGGATTGCCTTCGGATAAATTCCGATTCGAGGGATTCCTTCCGCAAAAGAAAGGCCGGCAAACCCGTATCCGCGAACTTGCCGATTCACAGGAAACCATAATATTCTATGAATCTCCTCATCGCATAATTAAAACCCTCACCCAATTGGCGCAAGCGTGGGGGACTGACCGCAGGGCGTCTGTCAGCCGCGAAATAAGCAAAAAATTCGAAGAGACCGTTCGGGGTACTTTATTCGAACTAGCCGCCCATTTTACCGATCACGAGCCTCGTGGGGAAATTGTCCTTGTGGTAGAAGGAAAGCAATAATCCCATTGTATAGGAATCGTTAAATTTTCATTGACTTTCTGTTTCTACACCTCTGATGTTAGGTAGATATCCATTTTTAACCAAATTATTGTTGGTTTTACCCATTTTGGCATATCCGGTTTACATATTTTATGAGCAGGTCTTCCACAGGGTTTTTATCTCACCCAATATGTAGTTTATCGTCGTGGATTCTCGGAAAAATGACGTATATTTACGAGGTTTTTGTCATCGGCTAATCTAATCTCCAAATATATGTCAGAACAGAAGAAAATAAAGAAAGTGATTGTGCTGGGCTCGGGCGCATTGAAAATCGGGCAGGCGGGCGAATTCGACTATTCCGGATCGCAAGCCCTCAAAGCTCTCAAAGAGGAGGGAATCTCGACAGTTTTGATCAATCCCAATATCGCTACCATACAAACATCCGAAGGAGTAGCCGACCAAGTTTATTTTCTTCCTATCACCCCATATTTCATAGAGGAGATAATTAAAAAGGAAAAACCGGATGGAATCCTGCTGGCATTCGGCGGCCAGACCGCACTCAATTGCGGTACGGAATTATACCTCGACGGCACACTTAAGAAATACGGCGTGGAAGTTCTCGGAACATCGGTCGAAGCAATCATAACTACCGAAGACCGCCACCTGTTTGTGAAAAAACTGGACGAGATCGACGTAAAGACTCCCGTAAGCCAGGCTGTGGAGAGTATGGAGGCTGCTATTAAGGCGGCCGAAAAGATAGGTTTCCCGGTGATGGTACGTTCGGCATATGCGCTGGGTGGACTCGGAAGCGGCATCTGCAATAATTTGGAAGAATTTAAAGTGTTGTGCGAAAGTTCTTTCGCCTATTCCAAACAGATTCTTGTGGAAGAGTCGCTCAAAGGATGGAAAGAGATCGAATTCGAGGTTATCAGGGATAAGAACGACCATTGTTTTACGGTGGTTCCGATGGAAAATGTCGACCCTTTGGGAGTTCATACCGGAGAAAGTATCGTCGTCGCCCCCATATGTTCGCTTGCGGCCGACCAGATTGAAATCCTTGAAGTTATCGCCCAAAAGACCGTGCGCCATATCGGTATAGTGGGTGAATGTAATATACAGTACGGTTTTAACGCCGAGACCAACGATTACCGCGTTATCGAAATCAACGCCCGCCTGAGCCGTTCTTCGGCGCTGGCATCCAAAGCGAGCGGTTATCCGCTGGCATACATAGCGGCTAAACTCGCATTGGGCTACTCCCTCGACCAGATTGGCGAAATGGGAACGCCTAATTCGGCTTATCTGGCTCCATCGGTGGATTACATGATAGTAAAAATCCCACGCTGGGACCTTACCAAATTCGTAGGTGTTTCGCGCCAGATCGGATCGAGCATGAAATCGGTGGGCGAAATAATGTCTATCGGGAAGTCGTTCGAAGAGATAATCCAGAAAGGACTCCGTATGATCGGGCAGGGAATGCACGGTTTTGTCGGAAACCACGAACTGGATTTCCCGAATCTCGACGAAGAACTCGCTAACCCGACCGACCTGCGTATCTTCGCTATTGCAAAGGCTTTCGAAGCGGGTTATTCGATATCCCAGATTCAGGACCTTACCAAGATCGACCCATGGTTTCTGGGTAAGCTTAAAAATATCTATGACTACTCTCTCGTACTCCAAAAGTACGACAACGTCGAGAGCCTTCCGCAGGAAGTGCTTTTCGAAGCTAAACGGCTGGGTTTCTCGGACTTCCAGATCGCCCGTTTTGTGGAAAATCCAGACGGGACCGTAGAAAAAGAGTCGCTTAGGGTGCGTGCCGTGCGTAAAAAGGCCGGAGTGCTACCATCGGTCAAAAGGATAAACACGGTCGCTTCGGAGAATCCCGAGCTTACCAACTATCTCTACATGACTTACGACGGATCGGAACACGACACGCCTTACTTCAAGAACGAAAAATCGGTTGTTGTGCTGGGCTCGGGCGCTTATCGTATCGGCAGCTCGGTGGAGTTCGACTGGTGCTCGGTAAACGCTGTGCAGACCGCCCGTAAACTGGGCTATAAGTCGATAATGATTAACTACAACCCTGAAACGGTATCGACCGACTACGATATATGCGACAGGCTCTATTTCGATGAGCTTTCGTTCGAACGCGTGCTGGACGTACTCGATCTCGAAATGCCAAAGGGAGTGATCGTTTCGGTAGGAGGCCAGATTCCTAACAACCTTGCTATCAGGCTTCACCGCCAGGATATTCCGATTCTTGGAACTTCGCCCCTTTCGATCGACAGGGCCGAAAACCGCCACAAATTTTCGAGTATGCTCGACCAGTTGGGAATCGACCAACCGGCATGGATGGAACTTACCAGCCTTAAGGAGGTGCACTCTTTTGTGGAAAAGGTGGGCTATCCGGTGCTTGTACGTCCGTCGTATGTGCTTTCGGGCGCGGCGATGAACGTTTGTTACGATGCTCAGGAGTTGGAAACTTTCCTTAAACTCGCAGCTAAAGTATCAAAAGAATACCCCGTGGTTGTCTCGCAATTCCTGCAAAACGCCAAGGAGATCGAGTTCGACGCGGTTGCCCAGAACGGACAGGTGCTCGAATACGCCATATCGGAACACGTAGAGTTTGCCGGAGTACACTCGGGAGACGCTACACTGGTGTTCCCGGCCCAGAAGATTTACTTCGAAACCGCTCGCAGGATCAAGCGCATCAGCCGCAAAATAGCCAAAGAGTTGAATATCAGCGGACCGTTCAATATTCAGTTCCTTGCCAAAAACAACGAGGTAAAGGTTATCGAGTGTAACCTGCGCGCGTCGCGCAGCTTCCCGTTTGTTTCGAAGGTGCTTAAACGCAACTTTATCGAAACCGCGACCCGTGTTATGCTCGATGCCCCGTATCAGAAACCCGAAGATGCGAACTTCGATATCGACTGGATCGGCGTGAAAGCTTCGCAGTTCTCATTCTCGCGTCTGCATAACACCGACCCGGTGCTTGGTGTGGATATGTCATCTACCGGTGAAGTGGGCTGTATCGGTGACGATTTTGCCGAAGCGCTGATGAGCGCCATGATCTCGGTTGGATATAACATTCCGAAGAAAAGTGTGATGGTTTCTTCGGGCGATACCCGTTCGAAAGTAGATCTGCTGGATGCATGTAAATGCCTACAGGATAACGGTTACGATATTTATGCTACGGCCGGAACCCGGAAATTCCTTGCGGATAACGGTGTCGAGGCTGAAGTTGTGGGCTGGCCAGACGAAAAGAAAGACCACAATATCCTGGATATGATTTCGAACCATAAGTTCGACCTTGTGGTTAATATTCCCAAGAACAACAGCCGCCGCGAGCTCACCAACGGCTACAAGATCCGCCGCGGAGCTATCGACCATAACATTCCGTTGATTACCAATGCCCGTCTTGCGAGCGCCTTTATCGAGGCATTCTGCCAGATGAAGCAAACAGATCTTTCTATAAAGAGCTGGCAGGAATATAAGTTCTAGGAATTTGGTAATTTGCCCGGGCATGTAATTATTGTAGGCTCCGTCATATGCGCGAACGCGCCATGCCCATCCACAACGGCCATTCCGCAATGAATAACCAGAAATCCCGCGACTTTTACAAGTCGCGGGATTTTAATTTGCAGGAAAGATGTCTCTAAAAGACAAAATCAGGCTTAATGTTCAAAATCAGCAGTGAACGATTACCATATCTTCTCAAGTTCTTTGATGATAGCGTCGTTACCCGGGAATCCGGTTCTACTGTAAGATATCTTTCCGTCTCTGTCGAATATCATAAAAGCCGGGATTCCGGTAAATTTATGGTCGATGTAAATTTTGTCCCACATTATTCTCGGGATATAATAATGATTTCCACCTATTTTGGGGAGCATAGTTGCCCAAATTTCACCCGGGGAATTATCAGTGGCTATATATACAATGTCGATGTCATGTTCCTCAAGCTGAGGCATTATCTCATGCAGTACGTTATAATTGCTCAAAGCGTTAGGGTGTATAGTCCAGAAAATTACTACCGTCACTTTTCCTTTGAACGGCAAGGTGAGCTTTTCCAGAAAGTCACCATCGTCCATGTAAGGTGAATTAAATACCCGGAACTCCTTTTTTTGCGAAGGTTCGCCCGATCTGTTTTTATATTTGGCATCCATATACATAAAGGCTTCTCCGTAAAAAGGAGAAGAAGTGGAAAAGAGTCGATTGAGCGCTCCCATAGGCATAATGTGGTCAATCCCTGCAATGCTCATTACTGGCAAGCATTTGAACAAATCCTGCATTATTCCCTCTGTAGATCCAGTAAGCAGATTAATTATTATTTCGGATGGGGAGAATTTTACTAACTGCGGCAGGGTGAAGAAGTATGCGAAACTATACATCCAGAGTGAGTCATTCGGAGCGATTTGTTTAAACATCCCCAGATCATCGAGATTGAGTTGGATAGAAGGAAGATCTACCGGATCTTCGTTTGACAGGTTGTGTTTCTTCCGGTATGCCTTATCGTATACATATCCCATGGAATTCATGCTCAGAACCAAGGCACTCTTGAAATTCCCGATCATTATAGTTTTTATACAATCCGGAATATCATTGTTCAATATTTTTCCTGTCCCGTTTTTATAATCTGTAAACATTTTATCTATATATTCTTTCATGGATAACTGCAATATAGTAGTATCCATAGCCAGACTTTCCGAATCAAGAGGCATAAACATAACAGAATCGTTATATTCGACCATCAGATTATTCAATTCGGCATATTTTCCGCGGAAAAGTGCGTAAGTAATTTCCGGATCGGGATTATAACGGGAACTCTTTTTTATACGGGCAGTGAAATCATAAAACACTTCAGCCTCTTCTCCCGGATATAAAGCCACCATAACCATATCTTTCCCCAGATCAAGAATACCGGTGGCGGTAGTATACTGGTCGAAAGTGAAAATATATTCGGAACCGGATATTTTCTCGGTCTCGACCTCTTCGTTGGACATAGTGAACAAATTACCTATAATAAATGAGGCGTCAGGAAGTTCGAAACCCTCTTTCAGTCCGCTCAAATGCACCTTTAGGCGGGTTCTGCCTATCGCCATTACCGGATCGGGTAATTGATAATTTTTGTCGATTGGTCGGCCCAGAAGATCTATGGGTAGTTGCGGGGTGTAACGCTTGGCTTTTCCCGTAAGGTCGATATCCCATATTTTAAAGCAATTACCCTCATCGCGTTCTATGAAATCCATGGTTTTTGTTCCTTTTGGAATAGCGGGAAAACGAAGTACAAAACTTATCTGCCCGCTCTCAGGAACTTGTACAAGCGTGTCAAGTTGGGCTCCATCAATACCCGTTATTTCGTATCTTTTTCCATCCGCCAATAAATAAGCATCTTTATAAACACCTACGGATGATCCGGGATCAGAGTACATGTCCGAATATATAAGAGTCTCGGAGTCAGACAACTCGATTTTATCGATTTCCATGATCCAGGTATTCTGCAACCCGTATTGCGGCCGGTTGATGACCTTGGCTTTTGCCGTCGAGGTTAATGGCATCAGTAATGCGCACAAAAAGAGAAACAGCGGGAGGTAGAGTTTTTTCATGTTCGGGTAGGTTTTAAGAGCATCGGGTAGAGCCCATTGTATAGTTCTAGTCAATCAAATATAAGAATAAAAAAGGTAATTCTGCCCCGCAGCCATCTACGAGGTATCATACAAGGAACTGCACCTCGCAGCGGCGCTAATCTCTGCGGCTCAGCACTTTGTGCCGGCTGAAGATATACGCTTATATGCTATGAGCGTTAATTAAAAAATCCGGCCTAAATGCACTACCCCCGAAAAGTTCTTTGTCTGAATTTTCGGGGGCACTCCAAAAACTGGATTTTTAATTCAAAAAGCTTTGAGGGTCGTAACCGCTGGTTATTTCTTGAGAAAGCATGTTTTCAGGACTATACTGCTGCCGTCTATCTTGCAATCCACTTCTTCCGGATTGTCCGTCAGGCGGATGCTTTTTACTTTCGTGCCGCGTTTTATGACCATCGAAGACCCTCGTACTTTCAGGTCTTTTATCACCGTTACCGCATCTCCATCGATCAACTCGGCTCCGTTGCTGTCGCGGGGTTTGTCGTCTGAGGTTGCGGAATTCTCTTCGGCCGTCCATTCGTGTCCGCAAACCGGGCATATCAACATCGAGCCATCGGAGTAAACGCTGTCAGCGTTACAAATCGGGCAATTGGGAAACTCGCTCATTGTCTGTAAGAGGTTTTAGGGTTAAAGTGTGCAAAGATACAAAAACTTCTTAACGGGTTAACCTGCCGTTCCCACGGGTGAGTTGTATTCCAGTCCATTGGACTGATATTATGGAGCTTCAGCCAGCTGGATTGTGGCCCTGTCGAAAAGATCGGAGTCTATCAATACTGTTTCATTGGTAGTGGTGCTTATCGTTTTAAAATGACCAGCATGCTCTCCGGTGCCCTGCGCCGTATAAGCATAGCGGTAAACGCCAGAAATCTGGTAATCCAGGGTCAGTTTACTGTCCATGCCGTTATCGGTGTTAGGAGACAGGAACGCGGTAGTAAAATATACCTTTATCGGGAAATTCCTCGAACTGAGATTATCCGGGATAGTAAACCTGAAGTCCACATTCTCGCCTGTGTTTCCCGGCACTAGGTTAGGTGTTGCTGAGACATTCTCGAAAACGGATGGGTTGCGGAGCTGCAGGTTTATTATACGTAGCAGCCTCTTTCCGGGAGTATAGGCATAGAGTGTTGCATTATGGATATAGCCTCTCAGGTACTTATTCGGATTTAACTGCTTCGGCGGGATTTTCGGTTGCGGCGGAATAGCTTCTTCCCAGTACGGTTATAAGTGCTATTATAAGTGTTAGCACTCCGGCTACGGCGAAAATCCACCAGCTAAGGTTCGTGCGGAAAAGATATCCCTGCAGCCATTTATTCATAACGATTACCACGACAGGTACTGCGATAACAAACGAAATCGCAAGCCATTTCAAAAAAGCGATGGAAAGCATCACCATAACGGAAGTTATGGTGGCCCCGTTTATCTTGCGCAGGGCGATCTCCTTACGCCGCCTTTCGACCGAATAAGCTACCAGAGCGTACAGGCCAAGGCATCCGATCAGGATGGCCAGCAGGCTGAATGTAGTTAATTGCGAACGGAACAGTTGTTCCGATTCGTAGAGCGCGGCATAAGACGTATCTATAAAATTAGCTCCGTACAATTCGTCGGGCCACAGCTCCCTGAAAGTGTCCGATATGTATCTCATCGTACCGTCTACATCGTGTCCGCCTATTTTTATATAGGCGTTTCCCCAGTTATCTCTACCAAGTCCGCCAAAAACCATAGGCGACACCATCTCTTCGGACAGGGCCCTGTGGCGGAAATTCTTGAAAAGGCCTATATAGTCTCCACCCGGGAAAATAGCATCAGGATTCTTCTCTTTCAGCATTTTGGCAAAAGCCTCATTCACGATTACTTTTCCACCCAACGAGTCTTTATTTGCCACAGTTATCGAATCTCCCTCCAGCATCTGCAGCCCGAATACATCGAATGAATTTTCGTCGCCATACAGCAGAAACGGATCTATATATTCGCCAGTTGTGGGATTTAAATCATAGGTGCTTATTGATCGAAGGTAAATAGGAGAGGTACTCATCTTGGCAGCGTTGATTATATTGGGATTACGCAGTAGTGCAGTCCGGAACTGGTCGAATGAGGATGACATAAATCCCTCGCCGTTTACCTCAACTATATTTTCGCGGTTATATCCTACATCTAACGAATTCATGTACTTCATCTGCTTATTGATAATTATAGTAGACGATATCAACGCTATGGAAACCGCAAACTGAAATGCCATAAGGCCATTACGTACCGACGCCATTTGCAGCCCGCCGCTCGATCGGTTGCCCATGGCGTCCAGAGGCTTCATGCGGGTCATGGTCCATGCCGGAAGAATGCCGCATAAAACCCCGCAAAACAGAGGCAAACCGACAAAGATGGTCATGATCGTAATCCAATCCATATTAAATACGACCGGAACTCCGATAATCTCAGGATACAAAGGTTCAAGAATACGGGCCGACAAAAATGCCGTAACCACCGAAATAAATACAACAATAACCGAATCGGCTATGATATAGAATACTAATCCTCGGCGCGAAGCTCCCATAATGCTTTTGATGCCCATACTTCGTATGACTTCCGTCGAACGGGCAGTGTATATATTCACATAATTTATGACAGCTACAATAAGGATTATTATGGCTATTATAGCTGGAATCCTTACATTGTTTATATCGACGGACTTACCAGTGGACCACGAGTCTACAGTGCGGAAATATAGACTGTTAAAGGGGCGCATATACGAAGAGTCCGCATACTGATAACCGCTGCCACCTCCATATGCGTTTGATATTCTATCGCGCACCGCTTTGCATACTTTTGTTTCCAGGGCGGCCATATCGGAACTTGGGTTAACGCGCAAATATAGCGAAGTACTCCAGTGGCTCCAATTGTTGGTAGGGTCGTATCCTTCTCCCCACATAGCTTTGAAATTTGTAATCACATCTCCCGACAAATGCGAGTTTTCGCCCTGATCTTCGAACACTCCCGAAATCTCCAGCCGTTTATTATTATTCATCAACAACGACTTGCCTACCACATCGGACGTACCATAGAGTTTCTGGGCAGTACTACGACTTACCAAAGCCTTATTACCATCGGGAATCAGGTTACGCACGTCGGTACTCACCATTTTTAACGGTAATACATCATAAAAAGACGAATCGGCTAATAGCACGTCCATTTTGAAGTTCTTACGGTTTTGGGATTCTTCGTCGGTTCCGATCGTCATCTGTCGTGTGGATATATTTGTGGCCGACTCTATCTCGGGTACGGAAACGATAAACTTCGCCAGGGGTATAGGAACTATCGCCTGCATTTCATCGTTCATGTCGAGCCTATAGACGTTGTCCATCGGACGCTCATAGCAGCTGTCGTGATTCAGCTCGCCTTTAACATAGATATACATCACTATTACGGCCGTAAGACCTATCGTAAGCCCCAGCCAGTTAACAATAAATAACATCGGGCGATTTTTCTTGGAACGGTAGCTTTCGCTAAAGAATCTTTCTAACATATTCGTTTCGCTGGTAAAAAGACCGTCTGGTCGTCTTATCGAAAGACGGTCTTAATTGTTAATAGTATGAGCTGTGAGTTCCCAAGGGTTGTTACTAAAAACATGCCACGATTGTTAATGTTCATTCCATCAGGCCTTTATGGTGGTCCGTAAAATGCCAAAATGTCAAAAAGCTTTACATTTGTGTAAAGCTTTTTGACAATCCAGACGATCTTATAAGACAAGATCCGGTTACTTATTTTTTGAGTTTCATATACGCTTCCACGATAGCGATGCCGCTCGAAGTACCCAGACGGGTGGCTCCGGCTTTGATCATGGCCAATGCAGTATCCAGGTCGCGTATGCCGCCGGAGGCTTTCACCCCGACATCGGACCCCACCACACGGCGCATAAGGGCCACGTCATGCGCAGTGGCTCCCGCGGTTCCGAATCCGGTAGACGTCTTTACAAAATCCACATTTTCCTCTTTGGCTATAAGGCATACCGTTTCTTTCTGCTCATCTGTCAGATAGCACGTTTCCAGGATGACCTTACAGATTACTCCGGCAGGCTTGCAGATCGATACCATATTCCGTATCTCTTCCCTCACGATATCCAACTGTCCTTTTTGGAGCGCGCGTATATTGATGACCGTATCTATCTCGGTGGCACCTTTCTCAATGGCGTCGCGTGTTTCGAAAGCCTTGCATTCGGTCGTATTTTGTCCCAGAGGGAAGCCGATCGCAGCTCCAACACGCACGGGAGAATCCTTTAATAATGCCGCGCATGTGATAACTTCCGCAGGATTTATGGCCACCATCGCGAATTTATATTTGTCGGCCTCGGCGCATAATTTTTCTATGTCGGCGGCTGTCCCGAATGGTTTTAGGAATGTATGGTCTATGATCCCGGCCAGGCTTTCTACCGTCAGATTTTTTATTATCTGGTCCATCTTTTTACTGTTGCTTGATTAAAATGTTAATATTGCCTTGATTACTTCTTTTCTTTTTATCGCATCGTACGCATCCTGTATCTGGTCGATCTCGAAGCGGTGGGATATGAATTCCGAAGCCGATAGCTTACCTTCGCTGATCCATTTGGCCAGAGTGGTCATAGCCGCTTTTTCTTCGGCGCGGGTGGGCCACTGGTGCATATAAAGGTTGAAATTATATGGCGCACGGCTCAAATCCAGTTGAGGGTTTTTGGTCATTACCCCGTATACGCACATATCGCCGGCCATTTTCAGCAGCGATAAACCCGTGTTGACGATAGACTCCAGCCCTACGGCGTCGATAATCGTATCGTAAGAACGGTTGGCTTTGGCTATGAATTCTGCACTTTGCACCTCTTCCGAAGAGTAAACGTTGTCCGCACCCATGCTCTTTGCCAGTTTGAGTTTAGCCGGAAGCTGGTCCACTATATCTATTTGCCCCAATCCGAATAGTTTGCCCAACTTCACGAAGCTGAGGCCTACGGGGCCGGAACCGAATATCATTACTTTTTTGCCGGGTTCCAGTCGGAAATCTTTGAAGGCCCCCAGTATTTCGCGCCATGTGCAGGAGATAACCGCTTCTTCTGGTTGGATATAATCCGGGACGCGGTTTTGTATTTCGAAGCTGTCCCAACAACCATGTTCGGGGGTTGCCAGTCCTTCGGCTTTCAATACTTCGAAATCGTTGGCCACCACATATTCGCTGAAACCGCCCCATGCGCTGTCAAGCTTCTGAGAGCCGAAATCAGAGATAAGTCCTCCGATAACACGGTCGCCGACAGCGAAATTTTCCACCTTGCTTCCCACTTCTACCACAATACCCACATTTTCATGCCCAAGGGCTATGGGGAAAGCATCCACCCCCGGGAAATTGCCCGAAATAAGTTTACTGTCGGTCGCGTTGCAAAACGCTACCATTTCGGTTTTGACGAGGGCCTGGTAAGGTGATATTTTCGGTATCTCGATCTCTTTTATCTCTATTGTATCCGGTTTTGTTACGATTATACTTTTCATGGTTATTTCGGTTTTATTTTATTACAGTTTCAATTCCGCCAACTCTTCGTATACACCTTTCAAAGCATAATAGGTATTATCGAAAACGGACATAAGTTCCTGGTATTTCTGAGCGTTCTCTTTTATCGGCGTAACGGTCTTCTGGATACGGATAAACCGGTCTATCACCTGGAAATCCTTGAACAATCCCGAACCTATCCCAGCGAGTATGGCAGCTCCCATTGAGGTTGCCTCTTCCAGATAGTTGGGTATTCGGATCTCGGTCTGGTAAACATCGGCCATCATCTGTTGCCAGATAGGATTCTTTGCTCCGCCGCCGATCACAGTAATGGTATCGATAGGGACATGGTTTCGGAATATATTGACGATATACCCCAGGTTAAGGGTAATGCCCTCCATCACTGCCCGCAACATATCGCCGTGAGTATGGCCAATGGTCAGCCCCACAAAGGCGCCTTTTGCGTTTATATTCCATCGCGGAGTGCGTTCGCCCATTAAATACGGGAGAAACAAGAGTTTGTTGGCTCCGAGCGGAGATTTTCGTATCTGTTGGTCGATCAGCTCATAAACGTCTTGCCCCGTTGCTTTGGCCTGCTGCTGTTCATACTGGCACAACTGGTTCACCATCCATGCGTAGGAACCTCCCGCTGTTTGCATAGTGCCCGAAGGATGCAGCATCCCAGGGACGACATGCGCCCAGTTCATCGTTCGCCTCTGGCTGTCTACTATCGGTTTCTCGACAGTCAGCGCAACCCACGAGGACGAACCCAGATAGTTGTAAGTCGAGCCCTGTGAGATACTGCCCACACCGACACCGGCACAACTGCCGTCGCCGCCTCCGCATATTACAGGGGTTCCGGCACGCAGCCCCGTTTCTTTCGCGGCCTGATTGGTAACTTCGCCTATAACATCGATCGAAGAACGGACTTCGGGGAACAGTGATAAGTCTAACCCGGCCGTTTCAATGATATTTTCGCTCCATTGCCACCTGTTCAGGTCGTAGGCGTTCGTGCCCGAAGCATCGGACGGGTCGGTCGCAAAAGTTCCGCAAAGGCGAAAATTTATATAATCCTTTGCGTTCAGCATCTTCGCTGTCTTCGAAAAGACCTCGGGCTCGTTTTCACGCACCCACATAAGTTTTTCGATGGAATATGACGCACTTATGCGATGTCCGGTTATCTTATAGAATTCGATGGGGTCAATTTTTTCTGCAAGGAAACTTTCTTCTTTGACAGAGCGCTGGTCGCAATACAGGAGGTGCGGACGCAGCGGATTTCCGTTTTTATCGACGCACAGGCATCCCATCATTTGCCCGCTCAAGGCGATCCCGGCTATCTGGCCGGCCGGCACTACTTTTAGCAACACCTGTGTCGTATCGACTATCGCTTTCCACCAGTCGAGCGGGTTTTGCTCCGCACGGTTACCCCCTGCGAAGACAGTATCGTAGGTCGATATGCACGATGAGACCAGCTTGCCGTCCTCATCGAACAGGGTGGCTTTGTTTCCGCTGGTTCCCAGATCGTGGGCAATAACATATTTAGCCATAAGGTTGTCTGCTTTATAATGTTATAGCACCGCGTTGGTATATCCTGTAAGGCCCACGAGGATTCCTCCGACGGCGCCGCCCAATACGATCACCGCCCAGCGGGGCAGCATCTCCTTTGCCAGCGAGCCGCGCGTACCCTTAGGTGCGCATAGCAGGTCGGCGACCACAAATCCCATGGCTATGGCGAAACCCATATCCACCCACGGGGCGCTTCCGCGCGCTCCCTGATGAATAAGGCTGAACTGCATAGGCAGGTTTTCCGCGTCGCTCAACAGGCCGGTCGAAAAGCCATATCCGGGCAGTTTATGATTTATTATCCAGAATGTTCCGATTATAACCGCGGCGGCGATAAAACCGCCTTTGGGGCCAAAATCTTTTACCAGTTTGGGCCAACACAGAAGGACCGTGAATGCCACGGCGAACGAACCGAAAATGCTTGTGACGATTCCGGCATTGTACATGCCCAGTGTTTCGTTAAATGTTTGTAACCACTCAATCATGGCACACCTCCTCCTTAGCTAAACGGGTTTGACATGAGCGGATAATCCAGACGGCAACGCCGGCCAGAGAACCGCCAATAAGGCAGCATACCAGAGTGGGAGCGGCTAGCAGAAAAGCTGATATATCTCCCTGGAAGCGTACGATTCCCCACGCAATCCCTGCTGCGCCGATACACCATCCTTGATCTAACCAGACTTTACCTTCGGGATTAAGGATTGCGCCGTTGTAATGGTTCATATACCACATTATACCGATAATAAGGGTCGCAGCGAGCCACCCGCCCATCAGTCCGTAACTTTTCCATAGTTCGGGCCATATTGCAAAGGCAGCGCCTCCACATATGGCAGAACCGAGAAATGTCGACAAATACTTCTTCATGAGTTAATAGTTTTATTGGTTTAGTTTTGGGGTTTGGTTTTAGTTTCGAGTTCAGTTTGGGGTTAGTTTTTAGGGTTTAGTTTCGGGGATTTACTCCAGCGCCAGCTTCGCCAGTGTATACGGTTTGTCGTGTTTGGTGTTTACTTTGTCGGGGCCGGTTACGCAATCGAAGCAGGATACTACTACCATGCCGTTCCATACGATCGGTTCGCCCGGTTGGTCCAGTCCGCCGTCGCTACCGTCGCAGTCAGGGCTTTGGGCAACTCGTGTAACCTTGCCGTTTTTGTCTATTCTGGCAACTGCGTTTTCCGAAAAATCCGCGACCCATATATTACCGCTGTCGTCCATGCAGATACCGTCGGTAGTGCGCATTTGCGCCAGGTCTTGCGCCCAGACGTCGTTGCCGGTGACTTTGCCTGAATTATCCATCACTATTTTATGGATCGCCCCGTCTCCGAAATTCCCGACATAGAGATTGCCCTCCTTGTCGAAAACAATGCCGTCGAGTCCGTATTGTACCTCTTTGTTTTTGGTGATAACCGTGGTAAGCAGGTTTTTGTCTTCCCGGGTGTTTTTTACCTTGATATTTTTGTCGTTAAGATCAAAGCAATACACTCCGCTGACCAACAATCCGGATGGGTCATCGATGGAAGAGAGGGAACTTTGGGTAACGTACAGTTTGCCGTTGCGTATGCGTATTCCGTTGGGATGCTCCATACCCGTGGCCACTTCGATAGCCTCCTTGACTTTATTATCATCGAATGTTATCCTCAATATCCTTCCCTTGTTCCTGGCTTTTTCAGCGCCGCTCCATCCCTGGTTGTCGCATATGTACAGATCGCCGTTGTCGGCAAAAGCAATTCCCATCGGCGAGGCCCAGCCTGTTTCGGCCAACACGGGCACATCGAACCATTTTGTTAGTTTACCCTCTTTTGTAATACGGACTATGCAGGCGGGTTTCGAAATGTCCGCAAAATTTGGGCAGGCTACTATCAGGTCTCCGTCCGAAGCTATTGCCATTCCATCGGGAGTCGGGCAGTAATCGGGTAATTCAAGGAACATTTCACTTTTCTGGAGCGATGTTTTAGTGTCTGCCGACTGCTCAACTTGCTTTTTATCAGCAGTTTTGGACTTTTTTGCTGAATTTCCGCATCCGATGAAACTCAGGGCAGCTACAGCCAGCATTATGTAAACAAATCTCTTCATGGTATTCATTTTTTAGGGTAGTATTTTGGGGTATTTCTCTTTTACGGCTCTAAATACATCGGATAAGATTGCCTGTTTTTGTCCAAGGTATTATCCTGCATTTTACAAATATATAATAATATATATTTTAGGGCATAATGTAATTGTTAAAAGAGCCGTGAATGTCGAAGTTTATTCCGATAGTTTCTCGCACAGGTCGGGAGCGCGAGGTAATGTCGGGCCAAATATCCGATAATGTTTTAGGTTCAAGATTAGTTAAGTAAAGATAATCATTACTTAACTAATCTTGAACCATGTTTTATTGGTAAGACCGGGCACTGAGAATAATGAATTAAGGGGTATAAACCTGTTTAGCTTACCCCTTAATTCAGATGATATATAATCCCGTCTATGGTAGCTTTATCAGATAGCTAC
>JGI994J12354_10002762_pt1 | contig 16791 bp, 13 predicted proteins | sample IntmicLarv3ML3BL_FD_12354 | JGI IMG/M metagenome (IMG submission 12354) | reverse complement strand
GTTCCGAGTCATCATACATCGCCCCGAAGATGATGTTAGCTTGTTCGCCCGCCAATTCTTGGACATAGCTTGCTGCATCGTTAGCATCCATAAGTGAAATATCACCAGAAATATTGATGATAACATGAGACGCACCTTTGATAGTAGTCTCAAGCAATGGACTTGCAACTGCTTTTTGCACTGCTTCCATAGCTTTGTCATCGCCTTTGGCTTCACCAATACCGATATGTGCAACGCCTTTGTCAATCATCACTGTCTGAACGTCAGCAAAGTCAAGATTAATCAGAGCTGGTTTGTTAATCAAATCAGTGATACCTTGAACTGCTTGTTGCAATACTTCGTCGGCTTTCTTTAAAGCTTCTGGCATAGTCGTACGACGGTCAACGATTTCTAATAATTTATCATTAGGAATTACAATTAATGTGTCCACATTATCTCTTAATTTGTCAATACCGCTAGTAGCATTAGTCATCCGAGTCTTCGCTTCAAAACGGAAAGGCTTAGTAACTACGCCAACCGTCAATACGCCAAGCTCTTTGGCAATCCCTGCTACTATCGGGGCTGCTCCTGTCCCTGTTCCGCCACCCATACCGCAGGTAACAAATACCATATCAGCACCAGTCATAAGTTGCTTTAAGTCTTCAATACTTTCTTCTGCTGCCTTTTCGCCTACTTCAGGTTGTGCCCCTGCGCCTAGACCTTTGGTTAGCTTCTCGCCAATTTGAAGCACTTTTGGTGCCTTGCATAATGTCAAAGCTTGCTTGTCTGTGTTAACACCTACAAATTCCACCCCTCCAGTACTATCCTCTACCATTCGGTTTACTGCGTTATTACCGGCTCCGCCAACTCCAATTACTATAATTTTTGCTGCTGATTCGGCTTCATTTGTCATAATCTCTAACAAGGTGCTTCCTCCTTTTGCCCTTCGGCTAATTATTTATTCTCTATTGGTATTTCTTAAAAAAATCTAATTTATTACATATATTATATCATATAATTTATTTGCTAATTAATCAACTCTTTTTTTCGTTTATGCCATTATTCTTCTTCATATTCCTCGTATTCTCCGTATTCCTCGTATTCCTCGTATTCTCCGTTTTCTTCATATTCTTCTAATTCTTCACCTGTTTCCATTTCATCATCTTGGGTAGCTTCTTCGCTCTCTTCATCATCTTTATCGTCTATGACATCGCTTGAGAAAACAATTGTATCAACTCCAGCTTTATAATCTTTCAAGTGCAATTCGCCTGACTTGCCTACAAGGTTTGGTAAAATGGCGGCGACCCTAGCTATTTTTTCTTCTAATAAACTATCATCGCCGATTAGTACTCGCACATTATCGTAATGCATCGTCACGCTTTCATCAGCTTCAAAGACCACTTTGTCTGGCTGAATATTGAACCTTTCAACCATTCTCGTAATTCCCCAAATAGTGTTAAAGACGCTTAGGTCAGCAACTTTCATTTTTTGGTTTAATGCTATATTACTCGCTTCCAGCCCCTCAATCAGCGGTACATTGGTAACGGCTGCATGAAATACCGTCTCGTCTAACACTTCAGCTTCTACTACTTCCTGCGGTTTAATTAGCTCTTTGTCATCAACTACTTCACCGACAATTACTTGTTTGCCGTCAACAATTTTCGGCTTATCTACTTCAACCACTTCAACTACTACACCATCTTTATCAAAAAATGTATTTTTGTCGTCGTCCTTGAGATAACCAATAATTTGCTTTTCACTAACGATAATCCTAATCTCATTGTGGCTAACCTCTTCTATCTTAAAGCCATTGATAAAAGGAATGCCGTCCACTTCCTGATTGCCATCAAGCCACGTCACCAACACTGCATTAGATGAATAAAATTTGGTTAATGCCATACTTTTAATCTCTTCTTCTGTATACCTAGTGTTGCCGATAACCTCTACTTTTTTAACATGAAAAACTAATAAAAAGGTGACAATGCCGATGATTAGCACCGCTAAAATACTAACTAAAACAATTTTTACTATGCTCTTCTTTTCTTTTTTCACTATGCTCTTCTTTTCTTTTTTTTCATTGCTTATGTTTTCCATGCTTACGTTTTCCTTCAAAGCTCCTATCTGGTTTAAATATTTGCTACGTATTTTTTGAACATCTCGCCACGTTGCTCATAATTATCAAATTGTCCCCAACTAGCACACGCTGGCGATAACAATACGGCATCTCCCGCGACGGCTCGCTCGGCACAAATACATACCGCTTCTTCTAATGAGTCGGCTAAGATTGTATTCATAAAACCATTGCGATGCGCTTCTTTTTCGATTTTTTCACGAGTTTGCCCAATCAAAACCAAATATTTTACTTTATCACCAAATGTTCTAATCCACTCGCCATATTCCGCTTGCTTATCATATCCCCCACCAATTAACAACGTCGGTCTATTCATCGCTTGGACAGCTTTTGACGCTGCGTCAGGATTTGTTCCTTTTGAGTCATTGTAATAATCGACGCCCGCCACATCCATCACATACTCGATACGATGTTCTACCGCCTTAAAGGCTAATATGCTCTTTTTAATGCTTTCAATTGGCACGCCCGCATAATAAGCAATTGTCGCTGCGACCATAATATTTTCGTAGTTGTGTGTTCCAAGGATTTTTAAATCCGCTATCCTAGCAATAACAAATTCCTTGTCTGTTGTTTTCAAGATGATATTGCCATCGTCTAAATATGCTCCCTTTGATAGCTTCGATGCACTTGAAAAGAAAACCACCTTAGTCTGAAGCCGCTGAGCATACATTCTTAAAATTTCATCCTCGTGATTAAGAATGGTAATGTCTTTATGTGATTGATTAAGCGCAATCATCTCCTTAACACGAATATATTCCGCCATCGTGTGATGGCGATTTAAATGGTCCTCCGAGATATTTAAAATAGCACTGATATTGGGTCTAAAATTTTCAATGGTTTCTAACTGAAAACTGCTTACTTCGGCAACCGTCCAAGTTTCATCGTTCGTCTTTTGCGCAACGCTTGTATATGCTGTGCCAATATTACCAACTACAAAAACACTTTTAAAATAATCATCTAATATCTTGCCTGTTAAGGCCGTCGTCGTCGTCTTGCCATTCGTTCCCGTTATCGCAATGGTATTACCGCGGGCATAAGCATATGCTAATTCTATCTCGCCCCACACCGTAATGCCTTTTTTTCTAAATTTGTCAACAATCGGCAAATCATTTGGTACTCCCGGGCTTAAGATAACTAGTTCTAGTTTATCTATTTCTTCATCTTTAAGCGTGCCTAAAATCACCTTTACATCCTTGCCATCTTGTAATTGTGCTATGATTTCTTCTTTGCTTTTTTTGTCATTGCCATCATAAATAATTGGTTTTGCACCAACGCTTTTGAGTAGATTAGCGGCTGCAATCCCACTAATTCCCGAGCCAAATACTAAGACTTTCTTATTCGTTAAATCCATAAATCCTCTCTCCTAGCCTGCTAATTAAATTCTTCGCTTCGCTCAGAATGACAGTGTTTTCACAATTCATTTGACAGTGTTTTTATAACTCATTTGGCACTATCGCCTTATTCTACAGTGCCAACAACGCTATCAAACATAGTATCACTGTTGTAATTGAAAAGACTGCGACCACTCGCGTTTCTGACCAACCACACAATTCAAAATGGTGATGGATTGGTGCCATTTTAAAAATTCGTTTCCCTTTAGTCTTTTTAAAATATGTCACCTGGATAATCACTGATGCCACCTCAATTAAGTAAACCAAACCAACAATTATAATAAATAACGGCATCTGTAACATATATGCTGCCCCTGCTACAAAGCCGCCTAATGCCAATGAACCAGTATCGCCCATAAATACTTTTGCTGGATAACTATTAAATAACAAAAATCCCATCAAGCTTCCTATCACTGCGCAAGTAATCGGCGAAATACCAACCTTACTTCCCACTGCAACTACAGTGAAAAATAATGCTATCATAACCGTCACGCTTGAAGCTAGTCCATCTAGTCCGTCGGTAAAGTTAACACCATTGACCGTCCCTAAAATCGCCACAAACATTATGGGGATTGCAAACCACCCTAGGTTTAAGTATGTGCCATTAGAAAATGGCACTAGCATTGTCAATTCAACATCTGAAATAAAGAACATATATGCCGCAAAAATAGCGGTCACAATTAACTGCAAGGCCATCTTTTGCTTTGGAAATAAACCATCGGCATGTTTTTTAACTACTTTTAAATAGTCATCAATAAAGCCAATTATGCCAAATCCTAAAACCAAAATCAAAATCGGAATAATATGCGGGTAATCCTTGATATAGAAAAGCGCTGTAATAGTAATCGCAATCAGAAAAATAACGCCACCCATTGTAGGCGTTCCTGTCTTTTCAAGATGTGCTGCGACACCATCGCCTCTAACCGTTTGTCCCACTTTCATGCGCGTCAAAATCGGAATAACGATGGGGGTTAAAATCACACTAATCACAAAAGATATTAACACCGGTATCACTACATTAAAATCCATATTCTAATCCCCTCCGCTCATCAAATCTTGTTCATCGTTAGTCAATCCTACTGCTTGTTCTTCATTGCCACCTTCTACCGCTTCTTCTGAAGCTTCTCGTGGCTCTGGCACTGCCAAGTCATCTATTGGTACTTCTACTGCCAATGCTTCAAAATTGGCGCTTAGAATTGAATTCAAGGTTAAATCGGCATTTACACCGGTTGTTTCCTCGTCGTGGAAAATCCCCATATATGGTAGCAGTTCCTTCATAACCTCGCGGTAAACATATTGCGAATAGGCACTAACTACTTGTGACTCGACATTGGCCTCATCTATAACAACGTAAACCACTACCTGTGGGTTTTCCACTGGTGCAAAGCCAATAAAAGAAACTACGTATTTACCATTGCCACGTGGTATCTTTTGTGCTGTTCCCGTTTTACCACCCATGCTATAACCATCTACTTTGGCAAGTCGACCGGTTCCCTGTGGCGATACAACTGCGCCCATATATTCACGAACGTTATTAGATGTCTCCTCGGAAACTGTTTGTTTAAGCAACAATGGTTCGATATTTTCTATGACTGAACCATCACTATCTACTATCCTACTAACTACTCTTGGTTGATAATAATACCCGCCATTGATAGTTGAACTTACGGCTGCTAGTTCTTGTATCATTGTACATGTATCACCTTGTCCAAATGAACACGTTGCTAATTGTACTGCCCCCATCGATTGAGTGTTGTAGGTAATCCCGCTTGCTTCACCTGGTAAATCAATGCCCGTTTTACTACCAATATTAAACACACTTTGATAACGGACAAATTCTTCAACCCCCATCTTTGACGCCATCTGCATCAACGCATCATTACAAGAGTTTGCCATAACTTCTGTAAGTGATTGGTCGCCATGGCCGTGCGTGCTAGAACATTTGATTTGCTCACCAGCCACCTCTTGAAAGCCGTCGCAATAAAATCTATCTTCTGGTGTTATCCAACCACTATCAAGTGCCGCTCCAATAGTCATGGCTTTAGCGGTTGAACCCGGCTCGTAAACACTACTTATACAATAGTTTTGCCATATCTGATTGAGGTTTTGAACCTTCTCTTCGTCGGTCATCGATGCAATTTCATCCGCTTCAAAAAATGGCGTTAAATCTCGTGGATTATTTAAATCATAAGGGTCCGAGCTAGCCATTCCCAAAATACTACCATCATTTGGATTAGCTACGATGATACCCATATTTTTCGCCCCACGTTTGCCGTGCGGTCCATTGGATAGTCCGACCATGATTTCGCGAATTCTCTTTTCAATTATTGATTGAATGTTAACATCAATTGTCGAAATGATGCTATATCCACTTTTAGCTTCAATGATTGTCTGCTCAACATCGGCATCTGAATTGAAATATCCGTACTGGCGACCATTAATGCCATTTAAAACATTGGAATAATAGCCCTCCAAGCCCCAATCAGCAACATCACCTGAATAAGCAAAACCAATAACATTGGCACCCACCGAATTCAATGGGTATTTGCGCAGATACTCTTCTTCAAACCAAACGCCCTTTATTTTTTGTCGTTCACTTATTTCTTCTTGCGATAGTGCTTTCTCCTCATCGGAAACATCGCAATATTCTTCAAATGCTCGCTTTTCTGTGATGTCTACTTGACGCTTAATAATTAGGTATTGGCTACCCTTTGTAGCATCGTCATCTAAAAATTGTCTGATTTCCTCCTCGGCAATACCTAGAACGGAAACGATTGCTTTAACTGTTGGGTCAACATATATTTCTCTTGAATTAATTACCTTACAATCCAAAATTACATTATATACCTTTTCACTATTTGCCAATAATGTTCCGTTGGCATCATAGATGTCACCACGTTGAAATGGGATAACTCGGCTTTCATATTGTTGTTGTGATTGTGCTAATACTTGGCGTCTGTATTTCTCGCCACTAACCGCATTAATATAGGTAATCCTGAATATTAAACCTACTAAAGCCAGTATGACTACGATAAATACCCACACCAGCTTCATTCTTACTTTTCCATTTATTTTTCTATCTTTTACCGCAAACGACTGTTGGGGCCGTCTTCTTTTGTTGCTATTTCTACTCAATTAAACACACCTACTTACGTTTATGGCACATCTTGATATTGTCTTACATAGCCGTTGCCGGCAGTATCAAAATATACTATCTGACTCTCACTTGGGTATTTCATTCCTAATTCTTTAGTTGCTACTTCTTTAATATACTCCAAATCGCCCGAAGCCGCAACACTGTTATAGAACGCATCATTGTCTGCCTTTAGCACACTAAGCTGGGCTTCTTTACTCTCAATAATTTCAGATTGTGCTGTGATTTGTGCCTTTAACTGCACAAAATTCACACATAAAAACAAGGTGGCAACTGCTGTCACTGTTAAAAATAGCACGTATCCCAAATTCATTTGTGTCGCCTTCCTGCGGTTCTCGCGAGCTTGCGTACTAACCGACGGCACCATTCTTACATTTGGTGCTTTTCTAGCTGGTCTAGCTGCTAATTGTCTGGCAGCCGTTCCTTCCACATACATTTGTTGATTGTATTTAGTTTTCGAATTCGTTCTCCCCATTGAATTCGCCATTTTAGTTCCCCTAGTCTTCCCTTTTTAAAATTCTTCGCTTCGCTCAGAATGACAGTGCTTTCATAAATCATTTGACACTATCCTTCCCTTATGCCTTATCTTATGCTGCTAATCTACCCTTCGTTCAAAGACTCGTAATTTTGCGCTCTTAGAGCGCTTATTCGCTGCTATCTCTTCTACCGATGGTAAAATCGGCTTTCTCGTTATCACTTTTCCCTTTGGTTTGTTGCCGCATACACATATCGGAAAGTCTCTTGGACAAGTGCATGGGTTTTCATTTTTCTTAAAAATCGTTTTGACAATTCTATCTTCTAATGAATGAAAGGTTATGACACAAAGTCGCCCGCCATCTCCTAATAAATCAATCATTCCATCTAGCGACTCTCGCAAAACTTCTAATTCACGATTAAGTTCTATACGTATTGCTTGAAAAGTCTTTTTCGCTGGATGTCCACCGGTTGCTCGGATTTTCATGGGAATTGCTCCTTTGATAATCGAGATGAGCTCACCTGTGGTATTTATCGTTTTGTCTGCCCGAACACGAACAATGTGCTTGGCAATATTTTTAGCAAATTTATCTTCACCGTAATCTCTAATAATTCGGTACAAATCATTTTGCGAATAGTCATTAACAATGTCTTTGGCCGTTTGCTCCTCGCGTTGGTCCATCCTCATATCTAGCGGAACATCTTCGCGATATGTAAATCCTCTGTCCGCATTATCTAATTGATGTGATGACACTCCCAAATCAAGCATTATACCATCGACTGCTTGAATACCTAGCTTGTGTATTTCAGGAACCATACTGCAATAATTGCTACGTATAATCGTCGTTATATCCTGATAAGGACAAAGACGTTCACCCGCCGCCAAAATTGCAGCTTCGTCCTGATCTATTCCTATAAAGCTCCCCGTGGCAGATAATTTCTCACAAACACAAATGGCATGTCCAGCACCTCCCAAAGTGCCATCCACATAAACGCCATTAGGTTTTATTTTTAACTCACTAATCGTTTCATCTAGCAAGACAGACTTATGATTAAATTCCATTATATTACGATACCCATCTCGCGCATGCCTTCAGCAATAGCGTCCATATCCGTATAGTTACTGTTCTCGCTCCACATGTCTTTGCTCCAGATTTCAATTGTCGCCATGTTGCCGGTAAGGATTACATCCTTATCTAGATGTGCATATTCTCGTAATGTTGCTGGCACAAGAATTCTCCCCTGCTTATCTAGTTCACACTGCGTGGCTCCGGATACAAAAAAACGAACAAAAGCTCTGGCGTTCTTATCATTAAATGGTAACCCGCGTAACTTTTCTTCAAGAACTTTCCACTCGCTCATAGGATAAATCGACAAACCACCATCTAAACCCTTCGTCAGAATAAACTCTTCACCTAAGAGTTCTCTGAATTTAGATGGAACAATTAATCTGCCTTTGGCATCAATTGTATGGTTATATTCTCCCATGAACATAGCAAAACCTCTTTCATTGAAAACGAGTTACACGTGGTAATTTAGAAGAACACAAAAGACGGGACTGCCACATTCCCTCCCTTTCGGACCACTTTCTACCACTTTCTACCACTTATGCACTAATATTACTCTACTTTTTATAAAAAAACAACCCCTAATTATGTAAATCTATTTGGATTTATCCACAAAAAAATAAGAGGAACTTTAAATTGTTCCTCTTATCCACAAATGCTATTATGCAATTTTTATTCCTCTACTATATCTTGTGTTTCTTCACTTTCTTTACTTTCTTTACTATTTTTAATTTTTTTATTATTTATTTGCTTTTTTATAATAATTCCAAATGCTACTACCACAAACGCCACCGAAATGACCTGTGAAACTGGTAAGTTAGTCCCTGATATCAGTAATTGGTCTGTTCTTACCGCTTCAATCCAAAATCGTCCTACGCCATAACCTATCAGGTACAATAAAAACACTTCCCCATCGAACTTTTTATGTTTGCGATATAACCATAGCAAAACAAGCACTCCGATATTCCATAATCCTTCATATAAAAATGTCGGGTGCACCTGAATAAAATCCGTACCACTTATGTTGACTAAATTATCCCACATCGCTGTGGTGATTTCACTTTGCTCACGAACCGCCGAAACTGGTAATTGCATCGCCAAGATATTATCCGTATATCCGCCGAAGACTTCGCGGTTGAAAAAGTTGCCCCAGCGACCAATAACTTGTCCAATCAACAATCCTGGTGCAATACAATCAATCATCTTTGGAAATGATATCTTCTGGATTTTGCCATAAATATAAACCGTTATCACTGAACCGATAATGCCACCGTAAATTGCCAAACCGCCTTGTCTTAAATTAAAAATACTAAGCAGGTTATCTCGGTAATATTCCCATGCGAAAACCACGTAGAAAATCCTCGCACCAATAACACCAGCAATCAGCATGATAATACCCATGTCCCAATACTTTTCTTCGTTCTCACCTAGGCGCTTAGCTTCACGGCTCATAATGAAAAGCCCTAACACCATGCCAATCACCACCGCAATTCCATAATACGCAATTTCAAAACCAAACACAGAAAATGTTTGTCCGACATTATCTAAATGAATATTTAAATTAGGAAAATTAATTGCTTTATCCACTCTTTACCTCTTTCTTGTGTTAATTACAAATAACTTCTCACCAAATGACACATAGTCATATTATCATTGTCGTTTGTCGCTGTAGCGTTGTCATTGCGGGTCTGACTCGCAATCTGCGATTGCTATACGTTAAATCTAAACAAGATTACATCGCCATCCTTGACAATATATTCCTTACCCTCCATACGCACTAGCCCTTTTTCACGAGCACCAGCATATGAACCACTATCTAATAAATCCTTGTAATTAACCACTTCAGCTTTGATAAACCCACGCTCAAAATCAGTGTGGATTTTACCCGCCGCCTGTGGTGCCTTAGTGCCAATGGTAATAGTCCACGCTCTTGTCTCTTCTACGCCCGCTGTCAAGAAACTTTGTAATCCCAACAAACGATAACTCGCTTCAATTAGTTTTTCTAAGCCTGACTCACTAAGTCCCAAATCCTCTAGGAACATCTTCTTTTCATCATCATCTAATTCGGCAATTTCTTGTTCTATCTGGGCACACACTACGAATACTTCACTACCTTGTTCCGCCGCAAACTTGCGCACACTTCCAACATGCGGATTAGATACCGCATCATCAGCTAGTTCATCTTCACTAACATTGGTTGCGAAAATAACTGGTTTGGCCGTCAATAGATTGTAACTGTCTAATAATTCTTTTTCATCTTTGTCCACTTCTAAAGTATTAGCAGGCTCGTTGTCCTCTAAATGTGCTTTAACTTTTTCCATGAATACTAGTTCTTGCGCAACTGCTTTGTCATTCTTCGCAATTTTAGTCGCTTTTGCCACTCTTCGTTCTAAAATCTCTAAATCCGAAAAAATCAACTCTAGGTTGATAGTATCAATGTCTCTAAGCGGTTCGACATTGCCATCTACATGGACAACATTGTCATCTTCAAAACACCTTACCACGTGAACAATCGCATCCACTTCACGAATATTAGATAGGAATTGATTACCTAAACCCTCGCCTTTAGATGCACCTTTTACTAATCCCGCAATATCAACGAATTCAATTACTGCTGGGGTTATCTTCTTAGATGTATAAAAATCACCCAACAAGTTCAATCGCTCATCTGGCACTGTCACAATACCAACATTGGGGTCAATTGTACAAAATGGATAATTCGCCGACTCTGCTCCGGCTTTTGTTAAAGAATTAAATAATGTGCTTTTCCCCACATTAGGAAGTCCAATTATGCCTAGTTTCATTTACTTTTTATCTCCTTTATCAAAAATGCGGGACGGCGTGGAAGCCGTCCCATACATATCTTACTACAAATGAATGGTTAACTCAATATAAATATCATTCAATACTAACAACACCTACTCTACGCCTTATCTATGCCCACTTTTCTGCCATCAAAAATTCTCGAATGTTTAGATGCCGAATGCCATCTCGACTTCTATCCACTTCATCAAGCGAGACGACATACTTGGCATAATTGTCTTCTATTCCTTTGTAGGCACCGAATTCGCGGGCAATTGTCTCCTCCGTAGCAAGCAAATAAGTCACCTGTATATACAATTTTTCACCTTGTCTTTCACAGACAAAATCGACTTCTCGTTCTCCTATTTTGCCTACTGTGACCGTATAGCCACGTCTGAGAAGTTCGAGATAAACAATGTTTTCAAGAACCAAATTAATATCACGAGTATTGCCACCTAATACTGCTTCGCGAATTCCATGGTCGACGATGTAATATTTTTCATTTGAAGCTAGAATTTGCTTTCCTTGCAAATCTTTTCGTTTTACCTGATAGATTAAAAAGGCCTCCGTACAATATTTTATATAGTTTAAAATCGTTTCAACTGCCACACTTCTTCGTTCGTTTTTAAAAAATTTCGACAAAGAAGAGGCCGAAAAAGTAGTTCCGACATTTGTCATCACGTAGTTCATAATGCGACTCAATAGGCCTACATCACGGACATTATTTCGTTGCACAATATCTTTGAATTGCACAGAATTGAACAAATCTTCCAAATACATTCTACAAGGATTTTCCTCATAACGAAGATTACCTAAATAAGGCATTCCTCCTAGAATTAGATACTTTTGAAAACACTCCTCTTTAGCGGTTTTGGGGTGAATAGCTGTGTATATTTCTAAAAATTCTAAAAAGGAAAATGGATATATGGTGAACTCCACATAACGTCCTCCTAAGTAAGTCGCCAGTTCGCCAGATAAAAGCTTGGCATTAGAACCTGTAATATAAATGTCACAATCCATCTCCACACGTAGGGAGTTGATACAGTTCTCCCAGTTTTCAACTTCTTGTATCTCATCAAAGAAAAAATAGACCTTGCCCTTTTGTTCTGACACTTTCTTAGTAATATCTTCGTGTAACGATATAGCGGTGCGAAGACTTGCATGGCGAATATCCTCAAAATTATAGCTGATGAACTGCTTTTCTTGGATGCCAGCTAGCTTTAGCTCTTCTTTTATAAGCTCTAGCATGATAGATTTACCACTGCGACGAATGCCCGTCATTACCTTAATAAGCTCGTTTCCAATAAAAGGGCGTATACGACTCATATATAATTCACGTTTAATCATGGCTTTCACCTCCTTCGCTCTATTTAAGATTATTTTAGCATAGAGATATTAATAGCACAATAGAAAATCCCATTTTCATCAGTTATATCTGATGAAAATGGGATTTTTGTGATTTTGTCAGTTGTATCTGATGAAATTCAGCGTGGTGTGGGCGGGATGGCGTGGTTTTTGTTATTATCCTCTCCTTAGGAACTCATATTGAGACTGGTACAATTCATAGTATGGCCCTTGCTTTTCTAACAATTCTTCATGGCTTCCCATCTCAACAATGCTCTTGTTATCTACATAAAGAATGCAATCGCATCTTTTGATTGTCGAAAGGCGGTGTGCAATCAAGAACGAAGTTCGCCCTTTTAATAACTCATCCAAGCCTCTTTGCAAAAGAATTTCAGTCTCGGTATCAATGCTCGAAGTCGCTTCATCTAGTATTAAGATTTTAGGGTCTGCTAACAATGCTCTAGCAAAAGAAATAAGTTGCCTTTGCCCTGCCGATAGTCTACTACCTCGCTCATTAACCTCGGCGTTATAACCGCCCTCCATCTCCATAATAAAGTCATGCGCTCGCACTGTCTTGGCCGCAATCATTACTTCCTCTTCGGAAGCTTCGCGGTTACCATAACGAATATTATCTATAATGGTACCTGAGAAAATAAAACTATCTTGCATCATAATTCCCATCTGGGAACGCAATGAATGTAATGTCACTTGGGAAATATCTTGTTCGTCAATTAGTACTTGCCCTGAGTCTAGATTATAAAAGCGACTGATTAAATTCACTATCGTTGATTTGCCCGCTCCAGTTGGGCCAACGATAGCAAATGATTGTCCTGCTTTAGCCGTGAAATTGATATTTTCTAAAATTGGATTGCCCGCTTCGTAACTAAAGCTGACATCTTTAAATTCAATATCTCCTTTAATTGTCGGCATCTCAATAGCCCCTTCTTCGTCTTTAACTAAGACTGGCTCATCAATGCTTTCGAAAATCCTCTCTAAGTAAGAAATTGCTGTTAATAAGGAATTATAAAATGCCGCCAAAGTATTAACTGGTTGCCAAAACCGTGAAACATAAGCCGTGAATGCAACCAGCATCCCCGCCGTAATCACACTATCCCCACCTGTAATCCCGTTAATTCCAATGACATAGATAAAAGCAATCGTAATAAATGAAATCATATCTATACTAGGACCCATAACAAAGTTATAGCGAATTGCCTGCATCCAAGTTCTTCTGTAACTTTCACTTAAATCATTAAATATCCCAGCATTTTTCTCCTCACGAACAAACGCCTGAGTCACTCGTATTCCATTTAAACTCTCTGCTATATAGGCATTTAGGTTAGATTGCTTATTGCTTTGGATTTGCCAAGCATAGCGTTGACGCTTTTTAATCATGATAACGATAAATGTCAGTATCGGCAACCCACAAAGTGCCACCAACGTAAATTGAATATTTAAAAATAGCATAAAGATGAAAATGAAAATCAAGTTGCACAAATCGGTAATAGTATTGATAATACCATTACTTAACAAATCACTTAAGTTATTGACATAGTTAACCACCCGCACCTGAATTTTCCCGTGAGGTCTGTCATCATAGTACATAAATGGTAATTTCTGTAGATGTTCAAACAAATCCGCCCGCAAATCATGGATAATAGACTGTCCAACGTCTGTTGTCAGCTTTATCCTAGTACGTAAACTTATCACCCCATACAAAGTAATGATTAAAGTCAAACCCGCATAGATGAAAATGCTACGCATATCTTTGTTGGGGATACTCTCGTCCATAATTCTCATGAAAAAAATGGGAATTAACATCGCCAATGCTGAAGACGTGAGCATCAAAAATACCGCTATAAACATATTTTTCTTATATGGAATAAGATAGCGACCAAGCCTTTTGAGCTGGTTGATATCAAACTTATCTTCCAATATCTCATCCACGTCATATTTATTTCTCGCCATTACTACCCTCCCTTGACAATGCTCTTCTTAATGCTTTCTATGTTGAAAATCACCATATTGATTACGAAAAGCAAGCGCATAATATCCGTTCTTATCAAGTAATTCTTCATGGCTTCCTTGTTCGACAATTTCCCCATCGGCCATAACAAAAATAATGTCCGCATCAATAATTGATGAAATTCGATGCGCAATTACAAAGGTCGTACAATGGTTTTCTAAATTCTTAAGCTGATATTGAATATAGCTTTCTGTCTCCATATCTACCGCCGAAGTTGTATCGTCAAGAATTAAAATAGATGGCTTCTTGATAAGTGCTCTTGCCAAAGAAAGGCGCTGCCTTTGTCCTCCCGATAATCCCACTCCACGTTCACCGATAATCGTATCATATCCTTCTGGCATATTCTTGATAAAGTGATTAGCATCTGCCATTATCGCAGCTTGTACAACTTCTTCAAATGAACAATCTGGTGTCCCATAGGCGATATTCCCTTCGACTGTGTCGGAAAATAAGAAGGTATCTTGCATGGCAATACCAACATTAGAACGCAAATCGTAAAGGTCAATGTTCTTTACATTAATACCGTCCACAAGCACTCTACCATCACTAACATCATAAAAGCGACACAACAAGTTCATAATCGTGGATTTACCTGCGCCAGTTGCCCCGATAATACCTACCGTCTGACCTTTTTTAACACTAAAACTTACATTGCTAATAATATCTTCATTGTCGGAAGAATACGAAACATCATCAAATACAACATTACCTTCAAATTGCTTCTTGGTTAATGGAATGCTTAAGTTTTGAACGAGTGGTTCTTCGCTATATGTCGCATAAATCTTCTCTAAAGAAGTAACAAAACGCTGGATATCATTAATCCACCAACCGCAAAAACGTAAAGGCATGGTTAGCATCCACAAATAGCCATTGACCGTTACCAAATTCCCCAATGTTATCTGCCCATTAAGTGCCAAGTAACCACCGTAGAGCATCAAAATTATCATCAGTAAATTGGAAAAAAGTTCAAAAATCGGCACATACTTCGTCCAAATCTCGGCCGCTTTTAATTGTACATCTTTGAAATTGTCATTCTCTACGCTAAACTTCTCAATCTCATAGTCTTCCTTAGCGTAGGCACGCACCACACGATTGCCACTGATATTCTCTTGCACAAACGTATTGAGTGACGAAAAACTCTCTCTGATTTTATGGAAGGCCGGCTTAACAGCCTTCAACTGAAAATATGATGCCGTGGCTGTCAAAGGTAGTATCGTCAACATCGCTAATGCTAGTCTTACATCAATGGTAAAAATCATTACCAAGGCAAAGATGAACATCAAGACATTCTCATATATTGCATAAATAGGAACCGCCACGAAGAAACGAACCGCTTCCATGTCACCAGTTTGACGACTCATTAAATCACCAGTCCGATTGCGGTTATAAAAACGAAAATCTTTTAACAAAAGTTTGCGATATAAGACATCACGCATCTTAAAGACTATTCCTTGCGAACAAGTCTCAAATACCATCTGATAAAAGAAACGAAGTACGCTCCTAAATAAAGTCGCTAAAAATAAGATTAGCAGCAACCTTGGCAGTATGCCGTATTCCCCACCATCTATTACCCTATCGACAATCTGACCCGTGATTTGTGGGTTGATTATGGCTAATACCACAATCACTGTACTCATCACTAGTCCTATTATCACTCGCCATAGGTATTCTTTTAAAAAAGTCATAAACCATTTGTAAAGAGTCATATATCATCCCTCTAATTTCACTCTCAATATTGTGCTTACTTGTTTGTCTATTATTATTCATCCAGTTTTGTACCATTGTAATACAATCGAAATTTAATATCAAGTAGAAAAATAATTACTTTTAATTTCTATAAAGTAAAAAGACTGTCTCAAAACGGCTGAATAAATCAGTTATTTTGTGATAGCCCAAAATCCATTTATATAAGAATATAATATCTATAAATGTAGTAGTTATCTATTCTTTATTAATTTGTCTTAAGCGATATAAAATACTACTGTTATCCTCATTGATTTCTTCCACTCCGAACAACTGATTAGGAGTAATACAAAGTAGCTCAACAATCTTTTCAAGTGTTCTTGCTTTCGGGCTTACTTTTCCCTTCTCAATCTTAAGTAGCCCTTGAACACTTATTCCGATTTTCGCCGCCATGTACTTTTGTGACATGCCATTTAACTGACGATATCTACGTATATTTTCTCCTACATCATATTTCATATAATCATCCTCTCTTTGATATTTTCATACTTATGCAATCCATGAGATAACAGGCGGGGATGGAAACCCCGCCCCCTACATTGTCGTTATGGTTGTGGTTAATTGCGAGCGTATCCGCAATCTAACCAACAATGCGATAGACTACCACTGTTCTTGCTTCATCGTGTTCATAACTACATGTCGATAGCAAAACAAATCTATCATCTATTGATAAATCTTCT
>JGI994J12354_10002761_pt1 | contig 16791 bp, 15 predicted proteins | sample IntmicLarv3ML3BL_FD_12354 | JGI IMG/M metagenome (IMG submission 12354) | reverse complement strand
CTGTTCCGCATAGCGCGGCGCCTGGCGCACCGGCGTGGCAAAGTGCTGGTTTCCGCGCCCGCCGCGCCCGCCCTTGATGAGCACGCGCTGCTGACCCAATTCCGCAATGTCCGCCATAATCTTGCCGCTCTCCGCCTCGCGAATCACCGTTCCGACAGGCACCTTAATCACGATGTCCTCGCCGGACTTGCCTGCGCAATTGCGTTTGCTGCCATCCTCGCCGCGCTCTGCCTTGAACGTGCGCGTATAGCGGAAATCCAGAAGCGTGGCCATGCCGCCATCCGCCTCAAACACAACCGCACCGCCGCGCCCGCCGTCGCCGCCGTCCGGCCCGCCGTTCGTGATGTATTTCGCACGATAGAACGATACACTGCCGTTCCCGCCGTCGCCGCCCTTAATTTTTATTTTCACTTTATCTACAAACATAGTTTATCCAGTCTCCATACGCAAAAAGTATAAAAGGCTTTCAAATACAAGATTTGAAAGCCCCTCAAGTCGAATTATTCAGCCACTGCAACCGGATATACCGAAAGCTGCTTCTTGTCGCGGCCTTTTCTCTCGTATCTCACACGGCCGTCTGCCAGCGCAAACAACGTGTCATTCGAGCCTCTGCCCACATTCAAGCCGGGATGAATCTTCGTCCCTCTCTGCGTGAACAGGATGTTGCCAGCCTTAACAACCTGACCGTCAGCACGCTTGGGGCCAAGGCGCTTCGCCTCGCTATCGCGTCCGTTCTTTGTGGAACCGACACCCTTTTTATGTGCAAAAAATTGCAGATTCATAGTCAACATAATCCACTACACCTCCTCGTCATATACACGAATGTGCTCGTCATACTCAACCGCAATGGAAGACAGTCCAAGATGCAATGCCTGCAAAAACAAGTCCGCGTCATGATGATGCCCGCCCGCCTTCACTGTAGGCAGTTCACATGTAATCACGCCATCTTTTTCCTTACTCTCGCACTTCATCGCAATGTCTGTCAATGCCTCGATTGAATTGACACAATTCATTACCAGCGCAGAAACCGCCGCGCAGACAATACTGTCGCCGTGATCCTGCACTCTAAAGCCATACAGCCCGCCTTCTTTGTTGCGGTAAAAACGCGCCTTAATCATTACGCGTTGATTGCTTCAACCTTCAAGCTTGTGAACGGCTGTCTGTGGCCTTTCTTTTTATGGAAGCCTTTTTTAGACTTGTACTTATAGATGATAACCTTCTTCTCCTTGCCATCGCCGATGACAGAAGCCTTTACTGTTGCGCCTGCAACATACGGCGCGCCGAGCGTTACGTTCTCGCCCTCTGCAACCAAAAGCACCTTGTCAAACGAGTAGCTGGATCCGGCCTCAGCCTCAAGCTTCTCCACACGGATAATGTCACCCGCATTTACCTTGTACTGCTTTCCACCTGTTTCAATAATAGCGTACACATGTACACCTCCTCTATCCAAGCTCGCTGACTGCGGCGGCACGCAGATTGCTCTCGTGCACTTCAGCCCCGTCATGCGGCAAAACACCCTCGCATACCTTTGCAAGGATACCAAAATACTATAACACAAGCCATTAGAAATGTCAAATGTTTTTTCAAACACAGAAAAGCAATACAACACGCAAACCTTTCGCCAAACTCTTCAATATTACACCAATCCCGAATACTTCTCAAAAAAGGCCGTCAATTTCTCTATAACCTCTTGTTTTTTCGCCATTCTGCCGCCGCCCCCGCCGAACCGCGATACCGGCGGCAGGATTTTATCAATGTCCGTGCCCATCGTTTGCAGCGCACCATCCCGAAAGGCATTTTCAATAAATCCACGGGTTTCTTCCGCCTTGAGCTTCTCTTCCATGATTACGCTTGTCAAATCGGCATCCCTCTGCTCCAACACAAATGTATGCCAGTCGTCATCCACGCTTGTGGCTGTATTGACCTTCGCGACAAAGTCCTCAATCAGCGCCTTTTTGCTCCGAAGCTCCATACTGGCGCCGACAGCCTTGTCGATAGCCGCAAGGACGCTCTTGTCCGTGCAGTTAGACTCATGGTATTTCGCAACCAACATAAGGATATAGTCTATATTGACCTCAATTTGTTTGATGAGCTCCATTTCAAACACAATATCATCATTAATATTCTCTTTGTCGGCATCCTTTTCTTTTGTAAACGATTGGTATAAGTCAATATACAGGCTCTGATAGTCTTGAAAATCGCGCTCACTCAAAATTTCGTTGCCTGCAAACTCATCAAATGTAGTCAAAATATTCTTCAGCCGCAGAACCGCGCCAAAAAGGCGGATGAAGTCTTTTTTCGCCATCTCACCCACAACGGCCTCTTCCAGCGGGTACGCGTTCATAAGCATCCCGATGAGCTCCTTATACCCGGTCTTATGCTTCTCGCCATCCTCGTACCCGTTATAATATTCACTGTAGGTTTTCAAGAGGACAATGCCTCCGGCTTCACGATTGCCAAACAGGGCAATGGCATCGTCCGTGGCTTTTTTCAAATCACGGAAACAGACAATGTTGCCAAATGTCTTCACGCTGTTCAGTATACGATTGGTGCGGCTAAACGCCTGCATCAGCCCGTGCTGCTTCAGATTTTTATCCACCCACAGCGTATTGAGCGTCGTGGCATCAAACCCTGTGAGGAACATATTCACAACAATCAGAAGGTCAACTTCACGATTCTTCATGCGCAGAGACAAATCCTTATAGTAGTTCTGAAACTTATCCGCAGAGGTGTCATAGTTGACGTTAAACATGGCATTATAATCCGCAATTGCACTGTCAAGAAAGTCCCGCGAGGTTTTATCCAGCTTATCGTTTTCGAACTCCTCATCCGGAAGCGCGTCCTCCGGGTCATCCTCATTGGCGCTGAAGCTAAAAATCGTGGCAACGCGGAGATTGCGCCCGCGCTCCATGAGCTGCCGCTTGAACTCCTCATAATATTTCATCGCCATCGGAATGGATGCCACCGCAAAAACAGAGTTAAACCCCGCTACCCGCTGGCCTTTCAATGCATAAAAGCTGTTCCTCTTCGTCTTCTGGTCAAAACGGTCAAGGGTATAGGTGACAACCTCCCGCACTCGCTCGGGCGCAGACATCACTTTTTCTCCATCAATCGCGTGAACCTGTGCATCCTTCACACCGGATGCCATCTTCACCGTATTGACATAATCAATGCGGAAAGGCAGCACATTTCCATCGTTAATCGCGTCTACAATCGTATATGTATGCAGCTTATCGCCAAACGCTTGCGTCGTCGTGCGCAGAAGGGGGTTGCCGCCGCGCCCGGCGTTCACCGCAAAAATGGGCGTGCCTGTGAACCCAAAAATGTGATAGGTTTTGAATGCATCCGTAATCGCCTTATGCATCTCCCCAAATTGGGAACGATGACATTCGTCGAAAATCAATACGACATGCTTGCCAAAAATCTCGTGTTTCTTGTTTCTGCCGATAAATATGCCCAGCTTCTGGATTGTGGTAATGATGATATGGGCATCCGGGCTCTCCAACTGCCTCTTCAGCACCGCCGTAGACGTGTTGCTGTTGGCCGCACCCTTTTCGAAGCGGTCATATTCCTTCATGGTCTGGTAATCAAGGTCCTTGCGGTCAACCACGAACAGCACCTTGTCTATATACGGCAGCCCGCTTGCCAGCTGCGCCGCTTTAAAGCTGGTCAGCGTTTTGCCACTCCCCGTGGTGTGCCAAACATAGCCGCCGCCGTCAACACTGCCGCACTTCTTATAATTCGCAGAAACCTCAATACGGTTCAGAATCCGCTCCGTTGCCGCAATCTGGTAAGGGCGCATAACGAGCAGAAGCTCCTCCGCAGTAAACACGCAATATCGCGTTAAAATATTCAAAATCGTATGCTTTGCAAAGAATGTCTTTGTAAAGTCAACGAGATCGCCAATCAGCCTGTTCGCCGCATCCGCCCAATAGCTTGTGAACTCAAAGCTGTTGGATGTCTTCTTCCCCGCCTGTCTGCCGCCCTCGCCTGCTTCCTTAATGTGCTGGTTGCGCGTGGTATTGCTGTAATACTTTGTGCGCGTGCCGTTGCTGATGACAAACAGCTGCACATACTCGAAAAGCCCGGATGCCGCCCAAAAGCTGTCCCGCTGGTAACGCTTAATCTGGTTAAACGCCTCGCGAATGGCAACACCGCGCCGCTTCAACTCAATATGTACCAGCGGCAACCCGTTCACGAGCACTGTCACATCATAACGCGTCGCACGCGTGCCGCCGGATTCTTCATACTGGTTCAAAACCTGCAATCGGTTGTTGTGAATATTTTTCTTGTCAATCAAATAAATATTCTTCGTGCCGCCATCGTCGCGCTTCAAGATTTGCACATGGTCATCCTGTATCCTGCGCGTCTTTTCAACAATCCCCTCATTGGCATTGGCAATGCTCTTGCCCACAAACGCCTGCCATTCATTGTCTGAAAAGCTATACTGATTGAGCAATTCCAACTGCCGGCGCAAATTTTGAAGCAATGCCGCTTCATCTGTGACCTGTATATACTCGTAGCCCTGCTCTTGCAGAAGCTTGATGAATTCCCGCTCCAACGCCGCCTCTGATTGGTAAGAATCGTCTCGCCGCCTGGCTGGGGTATACTCTGCCACAACCGTAGATTGATAGTCTGCGCTTACTATATTGTATTCACTCATACACCCGCCTCCTTGAACGCGAGCAACTTGTCGCGATAGTATTCATATTGCTTGTTGCGTGCCGCGATTTCGGCAGGCAGACCACTTGTGATGTCGGTGGTTAGGGCATCGAACTTGTCGAGAATGGCGACAATGCGGGCTTGTTCGTCAAGACTCGGAATGGGAATAGAAATCTTTGCCATTACATTGCTCATCAGTTTGGGATTCCCCATCCCCGAATTAACGTACTGTTTCGCTGTAATTTGAAGCACATAATACAGGTATCGCACGAGCACATCATCGCCCTTCATTCTCAGCAATCCGCATACATTTGTAATGCTGAATTTCTCGTCGCAATGGTAAAATACAGACCCTGCATTTGCACCATCTGTCGTCCACGTAATGGCCTCACAACTATAATCATAATTGTTAATATACCCAAAAATTCCACTATTCGCCGTTTGGGACGAATACACAGGATACTCGCCGGCATTATCGCGCAAATACTCTTTTGACATCACGCGCCCGCGTGTTATCTCACATATCTCGCCCAGCATCCTTCGCTGAGTCCGCTCATCCGTTGCGCTTTCACCAATAGACCCATCCATTGTTGCCAGCTGTTTCCTATAATACTCATACTGTTTTTTTCTCGCTGCAAGCTCCGCTGCAAGCTCTGCTGTTAGCTCTGCTGTTAGCTCTTTGAAATTGTCTAAAACCCGGACAATTTCACTTTGAACGGATAACGGCAGCAAGGGGATCGGGAGCTTTAACATTTCCGATTTGTTAAGCTTTGCCCGTGTCCCTCCCACCAAGTACGGTACAAAATTAAATGCTGAAAAGTAATGGTATAAAAACTTCGTGTGAACACCATCCTTCCCTTTGACAACGTGAACATGATTGTTTGCCCAAAACCTGCCGGCAACATATTGAATCGAGTACTTTTCCAAACTTGAAGAACCATCCTCGGCAATCAAAATATACTCGCCATCATGCGTGAACCCTTCTACAAAATCTTGGATATTATTTGCACCATAGTAAGGTGTCTTTCCTTGCGTCCTATCGCTTGCCTTAATCGGCTTGCGTTTGTTGTCCTCAACATCACAAACATCGTTCAATGTCCTATACTCCACCCCATCAGGACAAAGCTCCGCCATTAACTCCCCCAACCTACTCACCGCGTTCACCCTCAATCTCCGCAACAATCGCAGCAATTTCGCGGCGCAGCACCTCTTCCCGCGCGACGATTGCATCAATCTCGGCGTTCAGCCTAGCAATATCGATCACCTCGCGCGTGTCTTCCTGTGTTACATAGGTAGACACTGAAAGATTGTACTCCTGACCGGCAATTTCTGCATTCGGCACGAAGCGGGCAAAATAGTCCGCATCCGCATGCGACATATATGCAGCAAGAATGCTTTCGATGTTCTTCGCCTCCAACTTATTTGAATTCGTCACCTTCACAAACTCGCGGGAAGCATCGATGAACAGTGTGCTGTTCTCGCTCTTGGACTTTTTGAGCACCATGATGCAGGTAGCAATGCTCGTTCCGTAAAAAAGATTATCCGGCAATTGAATGATGCAGTCCACAAAATTATTGTCAATCAAATATTTGCGGATTTTCTGCTCCGCACCGCCGCGATAGAGAATGCCGGGAAAGCAGACAATCGCTGCCGTGCCGTTCGTGGCAAGCCACGAAAGACTATGCATGATAAAGGCAAGGTCCGCCTTGCTCTTGGGCGCAAGCACTCCCGCAGGCGAAAACCGCGGGTCGTTAATCAGCAGCGGGTTCGCATCGCCATCCCATTTGATTGAATACGGCGGGTTGGAAACGATGACCTCGAACGGCTCCTCATCCCAATACAACGCCTCCGTCAGCGTGTCGCCATGCCCAACGCTGAACTTGTCATACCCAATATCATGCAGGAACATATTGATGCGGCACAGATTGTATGTAGTAATATTGATTTCCTGCCCAAAATATCCCTGCCGAACCTTCCGTTTGCCAAGAATTTTTGCAGATTGGAGCAGCAAAGAGCCGGAACCGCAGGCCGGGTCATACACCTTGTTGACCTCCGTTTTGCCGCCCAGTGCAATCCGTGTCAAAAGCTCCGAAACCTCCTGCGGCGTAAAATACTCCCCGCCGCTCTTGCCCGCATTGCCTGCATACATGCCCATCAAGAACTCATATGCGTCGCCAAAAGCATCAATCTCATTTTCCTTATAGCTGAGATTCATTTGCGCAATACCGTTCATCAGCTTCACCAGCCGTTCATTGCGCTTCGCAACTGTCCCCCCCAGCTTGTTGCTGTTCACATCAATGTCATCAAAAAGCCCCTTGAAACCTGCCTCACTGGCAGCCCCCTGCGCCGAGGCCTCAATACTCTTAAAAACATTCTCCAGCGTCTCGTTCAAATTCTCATCATTCACTGCTTTGCCGCAAACATTCTCAAAAAGCTCCGACGGGAGAATGAAGAAGCCCTTGGTCTCCACAAGATCGGTTCGAGCCAGCTCTGCCAGCTCGTCCGACATCTGCGCATAATCAAACGCGGCATCGCCTGCCTCGCGCTCTCCTTCATTTATGTACGCTGTGATATTTTCAGATATATAGCGGTAAAACAACATGCCAAGAACATACTGCTTAAAATCCCACCCGTCCACACTGCCACGCAAATCGTTCGCAATATTCCAGATTGTGCGGTGCAGTTCAGACCGTTCCTGTTCTTTTCTGTTGTCAGCCATCCGTCTCTCTCCTCGTTTTGCCAAAAGATGCTTTCCGCTGCCGCAAAGCCCTTCTTTGACATGGTTGTATGCGTGCTTATCATACCACGATTGCGTGGTATCATCAAGACAATCTTTGATTGCTCTTCATCGTGTAAGATGAAAAATATAGCAAGCGGGGCACAGAATAATTCCCGTGTCCCGCTTGCTATCCTTAGTATTCATGTGTCGTTTGTCCCAACACCATCCGCTCCACCATGCGAAACGATGTAAGAAAACTTGCCCTTGACCTTTTGAGAATATATCCATCAACCGTATTAACAAGCAAAGCAACAGCCCCCATCGCCATTTCCTCATCAATACCGATTTTCTCTTGAAACAGCCGGGCGGCATCCATCATATACACATAAGACAACCGCTTGGTACTCTCCATCATCTTACAATAGGCAGTATGCGCCATGCCCTGAAACAAAAACCGGCAAATATCAATTACACGATCAATATATTCTAATGTCTTCTCTGCCATTTCATCCGGCTTGTCAATATATTTTGCAAAGATATTGCAGAGTTCTTTTAATACTTGCTCGTGATATAAAACAGTACATTGCCAGATAATATCCTCTTTGTTCTCGAAATAACGATAGAGAAGGGATTCCGATACGTCGATGGAGGCGGCCAGACTGCGCATGGAAGTTCCGTCTAATCCTAACTCGCAAAATACAACTATGAAGCTGGAAATCATAGACATCCTTTTTACCNCTTGCTTTTGTTTCACTTTCTCGGACATATATATGTATTCTTCCTTGTCTTCTGTAATAATTATACCATAAACCTATTAAAAAACCGCAAAAACATTGACAAGCAAATAGATTTTGATATATTACAAAGAGTAATCGTTCGTTCTTTTTTTGTATTGTTTAGTCAAATATAACGAACGATCATTTTTCAGCATTTCGGATGATGCACACTTAACTGATAAAGACCCGCCACCGAAACAGCTGCAAACCACTTTACCGATATTACACAAAGGAGGAAGTAAGGAAAATGAAGGAGAAAAGCATATTTAAGAAAAAAATCTCAGCCATGATACTAGCGTTCATCATGGCGTTACAGGTGGGAATACCGCTGACAACGTTTGCCGCAAACGAAAACACTGTCATGCAAATTGGCACATCCGAGCATCCGGCAACACCTTCGCATATTACACAAGGCACGGCGACCGCAATGTGCGGGCTAGACACCTATGCAATGCTTACAGTTTCGAGTCTGGATGGTGACGGTTTTGCACTTGCAAATGCGCCGATTCGCGGCGAACTTTCAATTGTCTTCAGCCAAGACATCGTAACACCAGGCACTGTCAGTCTTTCTACTGAAAACGGACAAAATTATGACATTGTGACGACTCTAAGCGGTGGTGACGATGAATGGTATGTCGAGTATGAAAATCTCGAATGGGATACAACATATTATGTTGAAATTGCAGACTTCAAGGCCGCGGGCGATAATGTGATGGAATCTAATACAGAGTATAGCTTCACTACAATGCCAAACCCTGCAGCGTCCGTCAATTCAATCTATGTAAACAGCACTGGCGGTAATGATTCAAGGGATGGACGCACTGAAACCAATGCTGTAAAAACAATTGCCAAAGCTTACGAATTGGTTGCGCAGCATGACGCAACTAAAATCATTGTCTGCGGTAATACGTATTTCAACGCAACGGGCACATTGTCTAATGATAGCTACACAGCACCTGCGGTTCCGATTAAGTTTGAAGCAATTAACAATGCAGAGCTTACAATTATGGGATATCTTGTGAACCTGCAAGCAGATACGACTTTCCGCAATATTACCTTAGTCAACAATATCTCCAATGCTATGTTGGTCGCCAATGGACATACGCTTCTCTTTGACGATGGTTTTGAATTAGCAGAACTGGATCAATATCAAGGAACAGGCCTTTGCATCACTGGCGGTGGTTACTATGGCAATGATTCGCTGAACTTAAACATCGAGGAGGGCGGAAACATCATCCTCAAGAGCGGTAAATTTGGTGGCGTATATACCGGCCCTACTGGCGGCGGCGCTTCGACAAATTCCGTTATATGCACCGGTATATACAGAGTTTATATTGCCGGCGACGCAACAGTTCGTGACCTTTATGCCGGCGCAAACTGGGAAATGCCTTCCATCAATTCGCTTACGCTACCCAAATCTATAATCACAGTAGATAGTGACGATGTTTCGATTGAAAATATATGGGCAGGCGGATATTGGGTTGCACCAATAGCAAATAATTTGCAAATCACACAAGCAGGTGCCGATATTCACGTTGAAGCGGGAACTGTAGGCACGATTTTCGCGGGTGGCCTTGGCGAGCTCTATGCCGTAGACAGTAGCTATTCAATTGCCGATGTTGAAATCGACATCAGTGGCACTGCACAAATTGCCGGAATCCTCTCGGGCGGGGTTGTCATTGGCTCCGGCGGTGATGATTACACCGCATTAGAACGTGTTGAAAATGTAACTATAAAAACAAGCATAGACCTGAGCACAACAACGCTTTTCAGCACTGGTGATGCCGCTGACATAGGATATGGAGAACCGAGTGCGAATGAGCATGTTGAAACAGGAATTGTCGAAGTTATACTGACGGGCAACGGCCAAATTTCCGAGTTGGATGTATACAATGACTCTGCATCGGTCAAAGATACAGATTGTAAAATTCTCACCCTTGACAGAATCACATCCGAGGTTGTAGACGGGCTGTTACGCTCTAATGGACTTCTTAATCAGAAGCCCATTTTTTATTGGCAGTCCAAACATTTGCGGCACAAATGGACGGACACCGAATCTGCGGCTATTATGCCGGGGAAGGAGTAAATCCATGAACGAAATCACATACACGCAAGTTGGCGACTACCTCTTGCCGAACATCACACTCGCAGAGCCGCCAGCCGCGCCGCCTGTCGGTCGGTACGGCGTGATGCACAAGGAATACCTGCGGAGAGAGAAGCCTGTCCTGTACGCCACACTGTTGCTCACGGAACGACTGTATCCGCTGTGCAGGGAGATAGACAAAGCGGCGGCACATCGGCTGGTGGTCATCGGCAACATCGAAGCCGCGCACGAGATTATTCTCGCAGAACTGGTTTGTTGCTAAGCTAAAAATCATCCTCTCCACGCACCTTGACAAACACCGCCCTGTGGTGGTCATAAAAATATTTCCGTTTTTTCAAAAACGCCCTTACAAAACGCCTTGAAATTCACGTTGTACGAGGGTGCAAAACGATTTCGATTTCACGCTCGGCAGAGGGGGCATAATGAAAACGAAATTTTTTTTGCTTTAGCCCCTACCAAATGCCGTTTCCCACGGCTATATATTGAGGGGTATGCAAAAAACACCTGTTGCCGTGGCTATATTGTGTGGGCGCAAAGCTGGTGCAAAAAATATTTTTTGCGGATAGGTTGTAAAAAGCCACTTCCCACGGCTATAAGGTGAGGCACTCGGTTCTTAGCCCCTCAAAAATTCGGGCATATAAGTGAGGAGGAAAAGAGACACGCACATTGACAACGAGTACCGGCAAGAAGGCCGGCGGCATGTTTTGATTTACGTACATGCTTTTAGTACGTAAATCAGTGCCGTGTTTGCCGAAGGCAAACATACTGATGAATCACGCAGCCGGATAGATACCGAGAATGCGTCCTTGCCTACAACGTCGGAGGCGTTGCGCGAAGACATATTTTCGGAGGCGGATTGATTGTATCAATCGGCAAAACGCCCCCAACGTCAACCAAGACGAGTGGTAGGAACGCGTCGGGATGAAAGCGGAAAATATTATTTTTATGTATAACAAGTGGGATGTTTCCTCCGAAAACGTCCCTGCAAAACCAATTCAAAAAACCATTTAAGGAGTCGATTACGCCATGCAGACTACGGAAGAAGTAGTGGCTAGGACCGCCGTTACAAACGAGCGCGAGCCATTAAACATGCGGAAGCGGATCGGCTCAACCACATATGTGGTGTCCGTCCGTTTCTCGCAGAAAAGCCGAGAAACGATGCAGGATAAAGTCCTGCGCCTGATTGAAAGCGAGGCTGAGGAAATTGCCTAATACTCAATCAGATTTCTGTGCCGCAACCGTTTGTGATTGCCCGAAGGGAGCAGCCATGAGCAACATCAAAATCACGGCGCTTTACGAGCGCCTAAGTAAAGACGACGGCGATTCGTCGCAGGAGTCAAACAGTATCGCCACGCAGAAGCGTATCCTTGAGGAATATGCAGAACGAAACAACCTAATACCGTATAAAAACTGGAGCGATGACGGATTCAGTGGTAAGGATTTTTGTCGCCCGGCGTTTCAAGAAATGCTTGCCGAAATCGAGCGCGGCAACGTCGGCACGGTCATCGTAAAGAACCTTGACCGCTTCGGTCGGTCGTATCTCGAATCGGGGTTGTACCGTGAGAAATTCCGTCAGCTTGGCGTGAGGTTTATCGCTGTCGGCGACGGCATCGATTCATCGCAGGGCGATGATGATTTTCTGCCTTTTCGTGAAGTCATCAACGAATTTTATGTCAAGCAGTACAGCGACAAAATCAAGGCGGCGTACCGTTCGCGGGGTATGTCTGGCAAGCACACGTCGAGCTATCCGCCGTATGGTTTTCTGAAATCCGTGGAGGACAAGCACCAGTGGATTGTAGACCCCGAAGCCGCCGCCGTTGTTAAACGCATCTTCCAGATGACGCTTGACGGCATGGGGCCGTATCAAATCGCTTGCGCCCTTGAAGCGGAGAAGGTGCTAATCCCCGGCGCGTATCTCGCTGCAAAAGGCACAGGGTTGCATCGGCATAAGGTCTTTGACAATCCGTATCACTGGAACAGCTCAACAATCTGTGCCATGCTCAAAAAGAAAGAGTATCTCGGCCATACGGTGAACTTCAAATCCAAGAAAGACAGCTACAAGGACAAACGCAATCATTATGTTCCTGAAGATGAATGGGTTATCTTTGAGAACACGCACGAGCCAATCATTGAGCAAGAAACCTTTGATAATGTTCAACGCATCCGTTCCAATGTCAAACGCCGCCCCGATGGTTGGGGCTACACGCATCCGCTGACGGGTTTGCTCTATTGTGCGGACTGCGGCGCGAAGCTCTATGTTCAGCGTATCAACAACGGCAAGCCGAAGCCGTATTACACGTGTTACAATTATCGCAAGGTACCCGTTGGCATTGACTGCCCGACGCCTCACCGCGTCGATGCCGGGACGGTGATGGAGCTGGTCGCGGTGGTGTTGCGACGTGTCGCCGAGGTCGCTATCGCGGACAAAGAGATGTTTCGGAAATCTGTGCTTGAAAGGCTATCGGCACAGCAGACTGCTGACATCAAAAAGCAAAAGAAACGCATCTCTGTCGTGACGAAACGACTTGCAGATTTGGAGATACTCCAGCGCAAAATTTATGAAGATATAAGCTGTAAAGGAAGGAAGTCAAATCCTTCTAATACAGAAAAGGTAACTGGTTCATCCGTAGCAGTTTGAGGTGATTTTGCCAAGGGGGGGCGATAGCAAAATAATCGCAATATAACAATATATTTTTTATCATGTAACGAGGACGGTAGCAGCCGTCCTCGTTACATTTTGATATAAACCAAATTATAAAACACCCATACAGGCATTCGGAATCGTCAAAACATACCATTCTTCATTGTACAAAATTCAAACGGCTACAAAACCTTTTGTCGAAAAAACATACAATATGCTGTATTGGGATGAGTCAATTTGATACAATATATGGTATAGCTTTCGAGCCTTTATAAAGGCTCGAAAAATCAGATATGTGATAACTGTCGTTATTATTTTTTCTTTCCCCTGCTTTTGTAAACATTATACTGGTTCTTGCATCTGGAAGAACAAAATGCCGCATTGGGGTGTCCTGCCATAAATACTTTTTGACAGTGCTTACAGCACCGCAACGGCTTTTTATCATCCGTCAGCATAAAGCTGAACATCATTTGAACACCAAGTAGCAACGAATGAAAATCCCATACGATGGTCGGCTTATCAAGCAAAGCAATGTGATAGGTTGGAGCGACACCGCCGAAAGCTGCCATGCCCTGCCGATATAGGTCACGGGTCGTTTCGTCAATCTTGTCGTAGTCCTCATAATAGAGAAAACTTGAAACAAAGGTGAATGCCCAGTCTTTGAATTGCGTTGTCAGCCAGTCATAGCTTTCTGCATATTCTCGCTGAAAATTCATATTCATTGCCTGCGGCTTATCCCCAAAAGTTGCAGCAAGAGCCATCATTGTTCTGTCGTTATTGACACTCCAAACCGATTCCTTTCCGTTTCTTCTGAAATCCGGCTTTTCAAAGGGGAAAAACAATTCCGTATAATCATCAACAGCAACGGATTCTTCTTTAACAAAGTGATTTGTCGGCAGATAAACTGCATCGTAATCCATAAAATGAGGCGTTGTCGGCAGAGCGGTCATAAACCCAAGTAAGCCATATTTTGAAACGAAATCCAAAACGGAGGCTTTAACTTTGTCAACCCCGGCACGGTTCATTTGAAGCATCCCCACATTGAGTGCATCAAGCACCATTTTGTCAGATTCTTTCAGCGGATCATATACAACAGGCTTTGCTTTCGGTGCAGGCTTCAAATAGAGGATACCGTCATTCTCTCGTAATTCATATTCACTGTATTTCACCCAATAGGAACTTGTTTTTTGAAACAGGTTAATCATAGAACTCCTCCGAACTGTAATCCAATCTACACTATGTAGTATAACAAGAATATCATTCGCCGCCGCCGCTGTCAAGAGTGGTGGCTTTTTCTGAATCTATCTGTTCCCGAATTATAGGGGCGAGTTTATCTCGTATGGAATCAAAGGCGACGGCAAGAAGCTTCCTTATGGCTCGGTCTGTTTTATCGTGGTAACAGGCTATTTGTGCCGCTGTGCAAAGCCGAACCGCCCGCAAAAACAAAACTTCCTTTTGCTTGTTAGTAAGGTTTTTTACAAGCAATGATATATCCCAATCTTCAATGATCTGCCACATTTCAAAGGCATTATCATATATCGTATCAATAAAATCCCCTCGTAGTTGCTGCCGCCACCAGTGATGCTCCAACGGCCGTGGAATAACTACATCCAGTTCAGTTTTTAACCTGCCCTATCCGTCATTTTCGTTCAGTCTGTCCCAATGCAGCATTTCATCATTCGGTCGGCCTATTTCGTGATATCGTTCTCTGCGTTCACGGTTTTCGTCAAGGTGATTCCATTGCTTTACAACAGCCTTAAAATCATTTTCCGTTCTTGCCGCATCCTCCATACGTGCGAGGGCAGCGGCTTTTGCCTCACGAACTAACAGCTTGCGCCCCATGCCCTCACTACCTAAAAAATAATTTCAAAAAGTTTCCCAAAAAGGTTCCGTTTTACCCCCTCTGTTTCTCCTATGAGTGAGGGAGTAATTTATTGATACGCATAATAGATTACTTCTATCATCTTTCATGCCATTGAGCATGAGAAAGGAGTAAACTATACAAATACAAAAACCGAAAACAGATTACACAGACAGGAACAATTCAACAACTCCATTTTATCATGATGGAGAGCAAAGGACAACGGAAAGCGGCACATTCACACGGCGAATCGGCAATACTGTTTACCATGTAGGTGTTCATTTCAGTACAACAAGCAAGGAAACGATGAACGACAAAATTCTCCGCCTTGTAAAAAATGATATTTCGGGAGAGGCGGTGAACCGATGAAAATATGGATAAATACTTGCGGCATGGCGTTGATGAAATGCCCCGCCTGTGGTATAATAATATCGCTACGGATGAATCGGTTGCCTGAGAGGAGTTCTTTATGAACAGGCAATCGGAAAACACGAAAACCACGGCTCTATATACTCGTCTAAGTCGTGATGATGAGCAGTCGGGAGAATCAAACTCGATTACAAATCAAAAAATCATGCTTGAAGATTATGCGGCGAAAAATGGATTTAATAATATTCGCCACTTCACAGATGATGGTGTCAGCGGCACAACCTTTGACCGCAAAGGGTTTAGAGCCATGATTACGGAAATTGAATCCTGCAATATTGATGCTGTTGTCTGCAAGGACATGGGCAGAATCGGGCGTGACTACTTGCAGACTGGATTCTATACGGAAGTTTTCTTCCGCCAGCACGGTGTCCGCTTTGTTGCGGTCAGCAATGGTATTGACAGTAAGAACGGGGAAAGCAACGAGTTTGCCCCGTTCTTAAATATTATGGCGGAATGGTATGCCAGAGATGCAAGCCGCAAGCAAAAAGCAACCTATCAATCCAAAGGCAACAACGGAAAACGCACAACCAACGGCATTATTTATGGTTACCTCAAAGACCCCGGCGACAGAACAAAATGGGTTATTGACCCCGAAGCGGCCGCTGTGGTATTGCGTATCTTTCAGATGAGCGTATCAGGCATGGGTTCATTTCAAATCGCCCGAACACTGACACAGGAACAAATCGAAGCGCCGGGATATTATCATCAAAAACTGGGAATCGGTACTGGCAAAACCAAAACCTATAAGAACCCTTATTTATGGGCGGGTAACACGATTTCCAATATAATAGAAAAGCCCGAATATATGGGACACACGGTAAACTTCCGTTCCACAAAAGAATCCTACAAGAATAAGAAGCAGACCAAAAATCCCAAAGAGAACTGGATTATCTTTGAAAAGGAAATGTTTGATTAAGGAATCCACCTACAACAATCCGACAAACTTATAGAAAATCCGCACATCCTGCGGCTCGTTGCCTTTTCTCGACAGTTTCTCACCAATCTCAATCCTCTCCACCAGCGTATCCAGCAGCTCACGATCCACGATCTGCGCTGATGCCTTGTCACGGATCAACGCCATCCAGCGATTGATATCATCAACTCTTTCCGCGGCCTCCTGCTCGGTTTGCTCCAGCAAAGAAAGCCGCTGCTCCTTTTCCACCCGCTCCGCTTCAAACGCATCCACCGCAGACCGAAACGCTGTATCGGTGGTTTCCCCGGCTGCCCAGCTTTCATAGAGATGTGAGATTTCGCCCTCCAGCTTATGAATCCGTTGTCGAAGCTGTCTGCGTTCCCGATTCGCTTCGGCCTTGTCCATTTTTCTGACATCGACCAATTTCGCCATCAGCATATCAAGCATATTATCCTCGGACAACCTGACTAATTCGGCCGATTGCCGGATATGCGCCAGCACAATCTGCAAAAGCGGTTCTTCTGCAATCGTGTGGTTGGCGCAAGCTGTGCCGCCTGTGGCGCTGTGTGTGCGGCATTTGTAATACACAAACGCATGCTTCTCGCCGCTCTTTGTGACAAGAGACGACCGCCCCGCGACCATCGTGCAGCCGCAGTCCCGGCAAAACACCACGCCTGAGAGCAATG
>JGI994J12354_10002760_pt1 | contig 16795 bp, 14 predicted proteins | sample IntmicLarv3ML3BL_FD_12354 | JGI IMG/M metagenome (IMG submission 12354) | reverse complement strand
GCCCCGGCGTTTTCACGAGCCAAACCGCGAGCATCAACTGCCCGACGTTGTGCGCCGCGCCGCCCGCAATGCTCACGCCGACGACGCCGAACCGCCGCGTGCCTTGCAGCGCAGTCATCACCGCGAAGCTCAGCAGCGCGCCGCTCAGCCCGTACGCCGCACCCCAAACGCCCGAAAACAGCAGTCCGCTCATAAACACACGCATCATGTTCAGCACGAGCGCGGTGCGCACATTCGTCAGGTACAGAACAATTAAAATCACCGCGTTCGCAAGCCCGAGCTTAATCCCCGGCACCGTCGGAATCGGCGACGGCGCGACGCGCTCCGCGTAGCTCGCCGCCAGTGCGAGCACGAGCATCACGCCAATGAGCGCAATGCGCCGCGTTTTCGTCATGCTCATTTGCCCTCCGTCCGCGCGCGACAAGTCAGCGGTTTTTTCCCTCATTCTAATGCCCGTTCCCTCCTTGCTCGTGGGATTTTTTGCGTTTTCGATAGCACGCTACCCAATCACCGCGTCAATTTCGTCCTGCGCCACGCCGCTCGGCAACGAGCCATGTATTTCCACCGTCACGCGGTTCGGCAAGCACACAATCACGCGCCCCGCGCGCGCGATTTCGCCCTGCTTGCGGCACAGCAAATCGGCGCAATCGGCGTAGCTCACACTCGCGCGCCCGTCGGCGATTGTGACGACGTTCAATACCTCGCCGCTCGGCGAGGTCACGTCAACCGACGTATCAACGTCAAGAGGTGCGGTCGCAAAAACCTCGCCGTCGCAACGGATTACGACGACGGCAACGCCCTGTCCCGTACCCGTGAGCACGAGCCTGTCAGAATTGAGCAGCGTGAACACCGCCGCAAAGCACAGCAGTGCGATGATGAGAATATCCGTTTTTCTGAAGATTTTCGGCATTGTTACCTCACAAGGTTCTCATTAGCAAGAGAAATTCGCTCATTTCAAACGGCACCCCGTTGTCGTCAGTGCATATCGGGTCAGCGTAGCACAGCCTGATTTTCTCTGAAAATCCCATCTTTTTATAGAGTGATACGTTACGAAGCTCCCCCTCGTCAACACCGATTGTAATCTCGGCAAAGCCTGCTTCAGAGAGCGATGTGAATACTTGCTCCATCATTTTCGTGCCAATCCCGCGACCTCTATACTCAAAATGAATTGAAAAGTTCGTAATGTAAGCCCTGTTTTTTCCGTTAGCAAAATCGTTATCGGGTAATTCCTTAAATAGATAGAGTTTTCCGATTACAACGCCGCCGTCCTCCGCAACCCATAATTCTGCGTCCTCGTTTTTCGCATAATCATAAAACTGATGTCCTGCAAATTCCTGCCCGCTCCATAATGCCATAAACTCTGATAGAGCCGCCTTCCTTATCTCTATACGCATACCCTACACCAAAACCTTCCGCAACCGCGCAAACCGCGGCAATCCGTGCTCAAACACGCGCTCCGGCTCGCCCGCAATCAGCGGCAGCGCGTAGTCGAAAAACTCCTGCGTAACGCCGTTACCCGCCGCGTTAACCCACTCGCGCGGCACCTTTTTCTCGCTGTTCGCCGCCATCGAAAGCGGCTGCAACGCAAGCTCTGCGCGGTATTCCGCACCGTCGAGACGGTTGATGACGACCATCTTATCCGTCTCACCCGCAATCGCCCGCTTCACCGCAAATTCGCCCACACCGAACGCCTCGTCCAAGTCCGTTTTCGACGCCAAATGCGCGCCACAGCGTTGCAAAAGCGACAGCTCAATTCCGCGCACCTTCGCGCCGAGCCGCGTCTTGACGACCTCCGCAAGAATCGCCGCGAGACCGCCGAGCTGCGCGTGGTTGAACCCGTCCGTCGCCGACGCTTTTGCCTCAGAGACGAAGCTGCCGTCGGCGTACGCGATGCCCTCCGACACCGCGACGAGGCACTTCCCCGTTGCGTCGTAGACGCTTTTCACGTCCGCGACGAATTTTTCCATATCGAACGCGACCTCCGGCAGATAAACGAAGTCCGGCGCGCAACCCGCAACGCCCGCGAGCGCGGCCGCTCCTGCGAGCCATCCCGCGTGCCGCCCCATCGTCTCCACAACCGTCACCGAGCCGGTGTTGTACACGTTATTGTCCTTGTAAATCTCCGCGACGGACGTAGCGATGTACTTCGCCGCACTGCCGAACCCGGGCGAATGGTCCGTGCCGCACAGGTCGTTGTCAATCGTTTTCGGAATGCCCATAACGCGGCATTCGTAGCCGACGGACTGCATATACGCACTGATTTTGTTGCACGTGTCCATAGAGTCGTTGCCGCCGTTGTAGAAAAAGTACCGCACGTCAAGGCGTCGGAACACCTCAAGCAATTTCTTGTAATCCGTGTCGTCATCCGCCGCGTTTTTGAGCTTGTAGCGGCACGAGCCGAGCTCCGACGACGGCGTGTTCATCAGCAGTGCGAGCTCCGCCGCGTCCTCCGCGCCGATATCGTAGATTTTGTCGCCGAGAATCCCGACGATGCCGTTCGCCGCGCCGTACACATTTGTGATTTCCGCCGCTTCAAGAGCGGTATTCAGCACGCCGTACGCGCTGGCGTTGATGACCGCCGTCGGACCGCCCGATTGCGCAAACATCGCTGCGCCCACAAGATTTTTTGACATTTTTAGTTCCTCCAAGAGTTTGTTTTTCTGTATTTTCTATCGTTCCGTGTGCCTTGCGGCACAGGCAATTTTGGCACGCATTCATACCGTGTCCTTTTTTGTCTCCGACGGCTCCATTTCTTTGTCGAAAGAAATGGAGGAAAGAACGATTAGGGGCTCTGCCCCTAAAACCCCGTGGAACGACACGTTTGTCGCGGGCTTCGCCGCTTGTTTTGCTGCGGGCGCGACCGCTCACGCGGCCACTGACATGCCTGCGGGCAACAAGACGGGTGCCGTCCGCGCTGACTCGCGGGAAGGTGCGGCGCAGTCCGCGCGACAACAAAACACACCAAAGAGAGGCACCATAACTGATGCCCCTACGTAATATTCTCAAGCAACACCACCGCGTGCGCGGAGACGCCCTCTCCGCTGCCGGTGAACCCCATCTTCTCCTCCGTCGTCGCCTTGACGGACACGCACGACACGGCGCAGCCGAGCGTCTCGGCGATGTTGGCGCGCATCTGCGCAAGGTGCTCCGCAAGACGAGGTGCCTGCATGATTATCGTCATGTCCGCGTTGCCGAGCGTGTAGCCCTCCGCGCGAACGAGTTCATACGTTTTCGCGAGCAAAACGCGCGAATCCGCACCGCGCCATTGCTCCTCCGTCGGCGGAAAATGCACGCCGATATCGCCGAGTGCCGCCGCACCGAGTAGCGCGTCGCACAGCGCGTGCAACAGCACGTCCGCGTCAGAGTGACCGTCCAAGCCGCGCTCAAACGCGATTTTCACGCCGCCGAGTATCAAGTCGCGCCCCGCAATAAGGCGGTGTGCGTCATATCCGTGCCCTATACGCATTATAAAGACCTATGCCTATCCAAAATCGCAGCCGCAATCATCAAATCCTCCGGCGTGGTGAGCTTAATGTTCTCGTAGTCGCCGTCCGTCAGATGCACCGCTACGCCGAGCGCTTCTACAGCCGCACAGTCATCCGTCAGCGGCAGCTTTTTGCGAATCGCCGACACGAGCGCGCCGCGAATCAAATCCGCATCGAACACTTGCGGCGTCTGCGCCTCGTAAAGTCGCGCGCGCTCCGGCGTTGCGACTACGATGCCGCGCTCCGCCTCCTTGACCGTCGCCTTAACTGCAACAGCGGGTGCCGCGGCGTGGTATCGCCAAGCCGTCGCAACGGCTTTCGCGATTACGCCCTGCGTCACGAACGGCCGTGCGCCGTCGTGAATCGCTACGTGCGTCGCTTTTTTCGATATCGCAAGCAATCCATTGTAGACGGACAGCGGCCGCGACGAGCCGCCGATTACGACCTGCGTGAGCTTCCTTATACCGCCCGCAAGCGCGAGCTGCGCTACGCTCTCAAGCTCCTCCGGTCGGCAAACAACAACGATTTCGCGTATTACGGGCGACGCCTCGAACGCGCGCAGCGTGTGCAACAACACAGGCTCGCCGCCGAGCTCCGCAAAGACCTTGTTCGTGCCCATACGCTGTGACGCGCCTGCCGCAACTATCACCGCCGACGTAATTTGCCGACGCTTCTTAAACAATCCCATCGTTATGAGTGTCCTTTTCTTCGTTTCCTTTACGCAAACGCGGCCATGAGCTGCGTTTCGACTTCCTCGCTCGTTTTCTTCTGCGACAGCGAAAGCTCGCTTACAAGAATCTGCTTCGCCGAGTGCAGCATCTTCCGCTCGCTCGTTGACAGCCCCTTTTCGGAATCACGCGCCATCAGCCCCTTGATTACACGCGCAACCTCAAACAAGTCACCGCTCTTTAGGCATTGCAAATTCTCGCGATAGCGACGATTCCAGTTCGGCGTCATCTCCGCGTCAATGTCGGGAATGGAGTTGACGAGCGACTCCGCCTCCGCCTCACAAAGAATGGGGCGCACGCCGATTTGCTCGCAATTTTCCATCGGTATCATGACGACCATGCCGCCCGTGGGCATCTTCAGTATGTAATACTGGCGCGTCTGTCCGTTAATCTTGCGCTCCTCAATGCCGTCTATTACGCCCGCGCCATGCATCGGGTGGGCTATCATATCACCTATGTTGAACATTATAACTTCACTTTCTTATATCGCTCGGTTTAGTGTTTATTATCTCTCTACCCTATCAGTATACACTAAAAATATAGAAATTGCAAGGGCTTTCTGAAATTAAAAGCGCAAAACCGAACAAAAAGCACACGACACCGCGCCGCGCGCCCTCTGCTCGGTTTCATTGTCTTGATTACAGCCGCCGAACCTATACGTTCGTCAGCACCGCCGCGATGACCGACGCTGCCACATTGTGCTCCGCAAGCTCACGCGCGCGCCGCACGCGCTCGCGCACCGCAAGTGCCGCGTCGTCCGCCAGCTTTCCCGCGCGATACCGCGCCGCCGCAAGACGCAAAAGCTCCGAAAATAACGCCGCGAGGTCTCCGCGCTCCGTCTTGTCAAGCGTGAACGACAGCTCAACAATCGCCGCGCCGCCCTGCGCGAGCGCATCGAAATATCCCTCCGCAAGCTCCGTTACGTGCGGCGGCACAGCCGCCTCAGCCGACGCGGAATCTATAGTCACGCAACGCGAACGCACCGTTGCAAGCAGTGCGTTTGGCGCGTCCGTCACGAGAATCATGCGCACGTGCGGCGGCGGCTCCTCAAGCGTTTTCAAAAGCGCGTTCTGCGCGTTCGCGTTCATCAAATGCGCCGTCTCCACCACAATTACAGTCCGTTCCGCCTCGTTCGGCAGCACTGCGGACATGAACAGCACCTCGCGGATTTGGTCAACCGTTATCTCCGTGCGCAGCTTATTCGTGTTCTTGTTAATCTCCAGCGCAACGACGTGAACGTCGGGATGAAAACCGCGTTCAACCTTGTCTCGGTGCGTTTCGCCGAGCATTTCGACGATTAAGTCCTGCGTGAACGCGCTCTCAGCCGAGCCGCCGAGCACGATATACGCGTGTGAGGTTCTATTGGACAATTACGTTCTCCTCCCCCAAAATTTCTCGCAGCTCCGCCACGAGCGCTTCGTGGATTACGCATTTTCCGTGCGTGCGCACCCGCGTATCCGCGAAATACGTCAGCGACGCCTCGCGCCCCGGGAACATCGACATTACGAGGTTAATTTTCCGCATTCGTGCGTCGCTCTCCGTCGGGATTTTCACGAACAGCGTCCGCTCCGTCGGTGCCGCCGCCACGGCTTCAAGGTCGCTCACGGGGCGAATCAAATCCACAATGATTTGCGGCGGCTTATCGTCCCGCGCAGAGACTTTGCCCGTAATCATGACCACCGCATTCGCCGCAAGATACCCGCCGCCCGCGTCGAGCACACGCGCGAACACGAGCGACTCAAGCGTTCCCGTGCCGTCGTCAAGCGTCACGTACGCCATCTGCGTGTTGTTGCGCGTCATCTTCGTCTTTACGGACGTGACGACGCCGAGCACCTTGACCGTTTGCCCCTCCGCGTACGTCTCCGGTCCGTCCTCGCGCTCATAATCCGCAAGAATACCCGCAATGCCGACGGCTCCGTTGCTGCGCGCGCGCTGGCGATAATCGTCGAGCGGGTGGCCGCTCAGATATAGCCCCGTAACCTCGTGCTCCATGCTCATCAAATCCGCCGACGAGAACTCCGCGATGTCCGGCACAGCGACCTGCAACGCCTCCGCCGACTCCTCCTCGTCGCCGAAGCCGAACAAGTCGAGCTGACCGACGACGTTTTTGCGCATCATCTCGCCCACATCGTGCAGAATCGGCTCCAAAATCGCCATGTGCTGACTGCGCCGCAGCCCGAAGCAGTCGAGCGCGCCGCACTTGATTAGGCTCTCAATCGCGCGGCGGTTGACATCGTTGCCGTGCAGTCGCCGCACAAATTCCTCAAGCGTCTTAAAATCGCCGTTCGCCTCGCGCTCGGCGACGAGCCCGTTGATGAACCCGCGCCCGACATTCTTCGCCGCAACCAATCCGTAGCGAATGTTCTCGCCCTCTACAGAGAAGTCCGCCTGTGATTTGTTCACGTCGGGCGGCAGGAGTTGAATACCCATCTCGCGGCATTCCGCGCCGTATTCCGCGACCTTTTCCGCCGCGCCGAGCATGCTTGACAGCAACGCCGCCATATATTCACGCGGGTAATGGCGCTTCAAGTACGCCGTCTGATACGCCACAACGGCGTAACCAACAGCGTGCGCCTTGTTAAACGCGTAGTTTGCGAAGTCGTGAATCTCGTCGTAAATCTTCTCCGCTGCCGCTACGGGAATCCCGTTGCCGACGCAGCCGACAATCCCGCGCGTCTCGTCGCCGTGTACGAATGCAACACGCTCGCGCTCAATTTCCGCCTGCTTTTTTCCGCTCATCGCGCGGCGAATCATGTCCGCCTGCCCGAGCGTGAAGCCCGCCTGCTTGCGGAATATCTCCATAACCTGCTCCTGATAGACGATGCAACCGTACGTAACGGACAGAATCGGCTCTAAGGACGGGTGCAGGTACTCAATTTTATCGGGGTTCTTGCTGTTCTTAAGGAACTTCGGGATTGAATCCATCGGGCCCGGGCGGTAGAGCGCGATGATAGCCGTTATATCTTCGATGCTCTTCGGCTCCAAGCCGACGCCGACGCCCGTCATTCCCTGCGACTCCATCTGGAACACGCCGAGCGTCTTTCCCGCCGAAATCATCGCGTACGTCGCCTCGTCGTCGTCGGGAATCGCATGCAAATCGAATTCCGGCTGCGTCTTGCGAATCTCAATCACCGCGTCGTTTAGCACCGTAAGGTTGCGCAACCCGAGGAAGTCCATTTTCAGCAGTCCGAGTGACTCAATCGTTTTCATCGTGTATTGCGTCGCGATGGAGTCGTCCTTTTTACTCAGCGTCAGCGGCACGTAGTCGCTGACGGGACGCTTCGTGATGACGACACCCGACGCGTGCGTGCCGGAGTCCTTCGGCATACCTTCAAGAGCCATCGCCGTGTCAACGACCTTCTTAATGCGCTCGTCGCCGTCGTACATCGCCTTGAATTTCGGCGCAGTTTTGAGCGCCTGCTCCAGCGTAATGCCGAGTGTATTCGGAATCTCGCGTGCCAGCTCACCCTCCTCCGCGAACGTGAGCTTGAGCGTTTTGGCTACGTTTCGCACGGCGTTTTTCGCCTTTAGCGTGTTGAACGTGACAATCTGCGCCACGTGGTCCTCGCCGTACTTGCGCTTGACGTACTCAATGACCTCGCCGCGACGACGCTCGCAGAAATCGATATCGATATCGGGCATCGACACGCGCTCCGGGTTCAGAAACCGCTCGAAATACAATCCGTATTTTATCGGGTCAATCGCTATTATGCCGAGGCAGTACGAGACGACGCTGCCCGCCGCGCTGCCGCGCCCGGGGCCGACGGGTATGCCGAGCGACTTTGCGTAGTCGATGAAGTCGGCGGTTATCAGAAAATAGTCCGTGAAACCCATTTTGTCAATCATCGCCAGCTCGTATTCGAGCTGCTCGCGTGCCTCGGCGTTCTCCACGCCGTAAATCCGCTCAAAGCCGACTAAGCACTGCTTGCGCAGGTACTCCGCCGAGCTCATCTCTCCGTCGGGCAACTTAAACTCCGGCAAGTGGTACTTGCCGAACTCAAAATCGAAGTCGCACAGCTCCGCGATTTTCACCGTGTTGTCCGCCGCCTCTGGATAGCTCGGGAACAGCGCACGCATCTCGTCCTCGGATTTCAGGAAAAACTCCTCCGGCCCCATTTTCATGCGGTCGGGGTCATCCACCTGCTTGCCCATCTGCATGCACATCAGAATATCCTGCGTCTCCGCGTCCTCGCGCGCGATGTAATGCACGTCGTTCGTCACAACGAGCGGAATCCCCGTCTCGTCGTGAATGCGCAGCAATCCCGCGTTGACGACTGGCTGATTTTCAAGACCGTGGTTCTGCAATTCAAGGTAGTAGCCGTCGTCGCCGAAAAGCTCGCGCATTTTTATCGCCTCGGACTTCGCCGCGTCGTACTCACCGTTTGCAATCAGCTTAGGCACCTTGCCGGACACGCACGCCGACAGCGCAATCAGCCCGCCGCAGTATTGCCGCAGCAGCTCCTCGTCGATGCGCGGCTTTACGTAGAAGCCCTCCGTGTATGCGCGCGAAACGAGCATGCACAGGTTTCGGTAGCCCTCCTCGTTGCGGCACAGCAGCACTAAATGGTGCCGCTCGTAGTCCTTGTCCGACTCCATGTCGCGCCGTCCGCGCGCGGCAACGTAGACCTCGCAACCGATAATCGGCTTGAGACCCGCCTTTTTTACCTCATTATAAAAGCTCACGGCGCCGTACATGGCGCCGTGGTCGGTTATCGCGACGGCGGGCATATTGAGCTCCGCGGCTCGCTTCGCCAAGTCGCGCACGCGGCACGCGCCGTCTAAAAGGCTGTATTCACTATGGACATGCAGATGGACAAAACTCATTTTCTACCTCGATGTTTTCTTTTGCGGCTACGCGCCGCACATGCGCCCTGTTCGACGCAAGCGTCGAACTCGCAGTTTCGGCTCCGCCGAAATACGTGCTATTTTCATCAACTATCCGTCCGCATTCATCTTCGCTATCAATTCCTCAATCACCGCGTTCGCAGCATCGTAATCGACCTGGCACGTGCCCGCCTTATCGTGGCCGCCGCCGCCGTATTGCAACAGCAACGAGCCGATTTTCGTGTTCGACGTGCGGTTTACGACGCTGTGACCGACAGCTATGGGGCAATTGAGCTTGCCGCGTCCGTCCACAACCCACAGAGAGATGTTCGTCTCGGGATAAATAGCGTACGGCAAAAAGCGGTTGCCCGTGTAAATCGTCTCCACGTTGCGCAGGTCGGTAACAAGCACATTTCCGTACGTTTTCGAGTATTTTTTGACCATATCCGTAAACTCCGCGCTCTGCTGCTTATACAGCTCCACGCGCTCCTGCACGTCCCGCATTTGCAGAATCTCGTCAATCTGCTTCGTGCGGCAATCGTCGAGCAGAATCTCCATCAGTTCGTAGTTGGAGATGCGGAAGTCGCGGAATCGCCCGAGGCCCGTGCGCGGATCCATCAAAAAGCCGAGCAGCACCCAGCCCTGCGGGCTTACGATGTCCTCAGCCGTCAAATCCGCCGAGTCCACGCGGTCAACCTCGTCAATCATGTGTACCATGTAAGGGAATTTCTCCGCGCCGCCGTAGTATTCGTAGATGATGCGCGCGCACGACGGCGTGTAGCGTCGCTCGCCCGGCACCTGCACCTCGCCGACGCGCTCCNTCTCGCTGATGTGGTGGTCGAACCACAGCCCGCACCCGGGAATGTACGGAATATTCGCTAAAACATCGTCCTCCGTCGCCGTAACAAGACCGTCCTGAATGTCCTTCGGGTGGACAAACTTGAAGGAATCCACGATTCCCGCCTCCCGCAGCAGTGCGCCGCAGGCAAGTCCGTCAAAATCTGAACGAGTAAGTAAACGCATAGTGGTGCCTCCTTATGTTATTTATAAACCTTTGTAGATATTACTTCTCTTCTTTGTAAAAGTCCCCGATTTTGCCCAAATGCGCGCCGATGGAATGATAATGCCCCGAATAAACGACGGGGTCGAGCTTCATCAAATCTATCCCGTCCATGTCGATATAGTCCGCAACCTGCACGTTTTTGATGGCGCAAATCATTGTCACGCCGCCTGCCTCTCTGTACACATCGGGGAGATTTATAGTCTGCGACACCTCGCACTCATACACGAAACGGCTCTTTTCAAGTGTCGGCACATGCAACTTGTTGCCCTCGCCGCGCTCATACGTATAACCGTCCTTCGCCCCGTTAAGCCCCGAACGCGAACCGAAATAGTCGAGCATTTCCAACATGTCCGTGCTGACGAGGTTCGCGGAAAACACACCGCTTCGCGCGATGTTACGCCGCGCCTTTTTGTCGTCGCTCATACTCACCACGAGTGAAAAATGGTCTGTGTCGTACGTCACGCTCAGCCACGTAATCGGTGTGAAATTCGGCACATCGTTCTCGTCGTACGTACCGATTAGGAACGTCGGCTGCACCACCATAGAGGATTGCTCATAATTGATTCTGTTCATGATAGTCCTTTCTGGCGTTTCGTCGCACCCAATAATATATGTATTATACCCCTAATCCCGCCAAAACGCAATAAGAATTTGCTGTCTCCTGCGCTCTTACATCCTACTCGCAATCGCGTCCAAAAACTCCTGCGAGTTCACGCTTTTCGCCGCAAACTCTGCGCTGACTAAGCTCACCAAATCGCCCGTCATTACGCCGCTCATAACCGTATCCAATGTCGCTTTTTCAAGCCTGTCCGCGAAGTCAACAAGCTCCGGCAGCGCGTCGAGCTCACCGCGCTTGCGCAGCGCACCGCTCCACGCGAAAATCGTCGCAATCGGGTTCGTGGAGGTCGTTTCGCCCTTCAGATAACGCTCGTAATGGCGCGTAACGGTGCCGTGCGCCGCCTCGTACTCAAAGTTGCCGTCCGGCGACACGAGCACGCTCGTCATCATCGCCAGCGAGCCGAAGGCGGTGCTAATCATGTCGCTCATAACATCGCCGTCGTAGTTTTTTAATGCCCAAATCATGCCTCCGCGCGAGCGGATAATCCGCGCCACCGCGTCGTCAATTAGTGTGTAGAAATACGTCAGCCCAAGCGCGTCGAGCTGCGCCTTGTACGTCGTCTCGTACTCCTCGGCGAAAATCGCCTTGAACCGTCCGTCGTAGACCTTCGCAATCGTGTCTTTCGTGGAGAACCACAAGTCCTGCTTCGTGCTGATTGCGTACGCAAAGCATGCACGCGCAAAGCTGCGAATGCTCGCGTCCTTGTTGTGGTACCCCGCTAAAACGGCAGGACCGTCGAGCTTAGGCAGGTCGATTGTCTGCACCGCGCCGCTCTCGCCTGTGAAAACGAGCTGCGCCGTGCCGGCTTCCTCCGTGTGCAGCTCCACCGCCGCGTAAATGTCGCCGTAGGCGTGACGCGCAATCGTAATCGGCTCCTCCCACGTCGTCACGTACGGCTTGATGCACGGCACCGTAATCGGCGCGCGGAACACCGTTCCGTCAAGTGCGGAGCGCAGCGTCGCGTTCGGCGATTTGTACATCTTTTTCAGCCACGGAAAACGCTCCATATCGTGCGCGTTCGGCGTAATCGTCGCGCATTTCACGGCAACACCGAGGCGTTTCGTCGCCATCGCCGCATCGACGGTCACTTGGTCGTCCGTCTCGTTGCGATGCTCCAATCCGAGGTCGTAATACTCCGTTTTCAGCTCCACGAACGGCGTAATCAGCGTGTCCTTAATCATCGTCCACAGCACGCGTGTCATCTCGTCGCCGTCAATTTCGACGAGGGGGGTTGTCATCTCAATTTTCATTTTTCATCAATCCTTTTTTCGATTTTTCTTCCTACGCGTGCCGTAGGGTGCAGTGCGTAGGGGCGATTCACGAATCGCCCGCGTACTCTTTTTCGTGCGGCTTGCGCCGCAGGCATTTTTGGCACGAATTCCCGCGCTGTCCTTTTTTCGCGCCTTTCAGGCGCCCCGACCCGCATTTGTATCGACAAACGCGGGGCAAAACGATTTGAAACCATTGGTTTCAAATCTTCCTTTAATACGATGGGCTTTGTTGCCCTCCGCATTCCGCCGCCATCGCCAATTTTAACCGTCCTGAAAACTCGTGCGTTCGTGTACGCCGCAGATAATTGCTTACACGAAGGTGCTGCACCTCCCGTATTTGCATTGGCGAATCGGGTGTTTCGCTACGCGAAACACTTACCCGCTGAGGCGCTACTGCGTCGCACTCTACTTCCCATACCCCGCGGCATAATAATTCATCAAACAACCCTCAGTCAGAATCAGCCGCTCCTCGGCGGTGAGTCCGCGCACGTACAGCGCGACACCGCGCGTTGTGCCGTCGGCGGAGATGACCGTCGCCGCAAACTCCTCGCGCCCCGCTATAATCCCGCGCCGCAGGTGCGGCACGTAAACCGCGTCGCCCTCAGCGAACTCAAAATCGACCTCTTTGTCCATCGTGAACGGCGCAATGCCCCAGTTTATAAGGTTGCTGCGGTACCGCTTCGTCGCGTACTCGTACGCAATGTTGCCCCAGCCGCCGAGCACCTTTTGGCAGCTTGCCGCTTGCTCGCGCGCGCTTCCGTCGCCGGGCTTACGCGCAAAAACGCACGAGCCGACAGTCGTCTCCGCAATCTTGCCGTTTACCGTCTGCAACGCCGTAGCGACTTGAATCGGCACGTCGCCGAACCGCCGCGCATCTTCGAGGTCGCGAATTTCCTTCGATTTCGCAACGTAATTCGGGCAGCGGCGCGAGAGCGCAAACTCGCTCAGCGCAATCGGGTTCGAACGATAGCTTGACGTCTCTCCGCTCGGAATCAACTCGTCCGTCGTCGTCACGTCGTCCTGAATCACCGCCGCCATAAACAGCAGCAGGTTATCCTCCATCTTGTGCATCTTCGGCCAGTCCGCGATATTCGGGCCGAAACGCAACTCCGCAGTCGGGTCGGGCTTGCCGAAGCCGTCGTAAACGCGCTTGTCGTAAATTCCGCCGTCGTAGACGTACTCGCGCGGAGTTTCGGTATATTCGATATCCGTTGCGGCAGTCAGTAAGCCGCCGTTAGCCGCCGTCGCCGCGATGCTGCGCGCGTCCATAAGCGCAACGGACGCAATCTGACCGTTGCCGGGCTTCGAGCCCTCGCGCGAGGCGAAGTTGCGCGTCGCATGGCGAATCGAGAGCGTGCTGTGCGCCGGCGTATCGCCCGCGCCAAAGCACGGTCCGCAGAACGCGGGCTTCATCACCGCGCCCGCCTCCATCAGCGTCGCCGCGAGACCCGTTTTCGTCACCGCCAATCCCACGGGCGCGGACGACGAGTACACGGACAAATCAAAGTAGCCGTCGCCGACGGATTTTCCCGCCAGAATATCCGCCGCGACGGATATATTCTCATACATGCCGCCCGCGCAGCCGACGATTACGCCCTGCTCAACCTGAATGCCGATTACATCGGCATTCAGCTGCGCATAATTGCCGCTCTGCGCAACGCGTCTATCCGCGACGCGGCGTTCTGCACCGTCGTACGCGCCGTCGCCGCTGCGCGAATCCGCATTCATGCGACGCTCTCGGCGCACGATATTGCGGCGCAAATCCATCTTCACCTGACCGCCGAGCTCCTTATCGCAATCGGCCTCAATCTGGGCGAAAATCGCGTCGGCGTTCGCCTGCAATTCGTGGATTGTGTACGTTTTCGACGGGTGAAACGGCAGCGCAATCATCGCCTCCATCTTGCCGAGGTCAATCGTCACCACGCTGTCGTAGTACGCACCGTCCCGCGGCGCGAGCACGCTGAAATCGTCGGGACGTTGCACATTCTCAAAGAATCTCTTAACGGTCTCGTCAGTCGTCCAAATCGACGACAAACAGCTCGTCTCCGTTGTCATGACGTCCACTCCGATGCGGAAATCAATCGACAGTTTTTCCACGCCGGGGCCTGCAAATTCAAGGATTTTGTTCTTCACGTCGCCGTTCGGGAACGTCGCACCGACGAGCGCAAGCGCAACGTCGTGCGGTCCGATGCCGTGCGGCACCTCGCCCTCAAGCCACACCAAAACAACCTCCGGCGCGTCCACGTCGTACGTGTTTTGCAACAGCTGCTTCGCGAGCTCTCCGCCGCCCTCGCCGACGCCGAGCGTGCCGTAGCAGCCGTAGCGCGTGTGCGAATCGGAACCGAGAATCATCTTCCCGCAGCCCGCCAACTTCTCGCGCGCGTACTGGTGTATAACGGCGACGTTCGCGGGCACGAAAATGCCGCCGTACTTCTTCGCGGCGGACAGCCCGAACGCGTGGTCGTCCTCGTTAATCGTGCCGCCGACGGCGCACAGGCTGTTGTGGCAGTTCGTCAGCGCGTACGGAATCGGGAACCGCGTCATGCCGCTCGCGCGCGCCGTTTGAATTATGCCGACGTACGTGATATCGTGCGACACGAGCGCGTCGAACTTAATCCGCAGCTTCGCCGCGTCGTCCGACACGTTGTGCGCATTGAGAATCTGATACGCCATGGTTTTGTCGCGCGCCGCGACCGTTTTCTCGCCCGCCGGCGTGAGCTTTCCGCCCGTGAGCGTCACGGGCGCGTGGTTTACTTTTATCATAAAAAAGGCTCCTCCTTATTGTTTACGCATTTTTGCGCGGCTTACACCGCGTTGCCGTCACGCCGCCCCGTAGTGGCGATTCACGTCCCTGTCATTGCGGCCTCCGAGCCACAATCTCAATACTGCCGCCCCGCTCTCGCCGCCATCACACCCACGCCGAGAATCACGACGTGCAGCGCAAAATGCACCGCCACAAACGAAACGCCGCCAATTACTACGCTCCCGACGAGCGGAAAAAGCTGCATTGCGCACAGTAAAACCACTGCGAACGTCAGCAAAGTGCTGCGCAACGCGCCCTTTTTCGCCGCGACCGCGAACACAATCGCGCTTACCATCACCACAAGCATCTCGCACAACCCGAACATTGCGACATACGCCTTCCATTGGCCGATTACAAGGTAGTACGCGCCCGTCGCGGCGCACAGCACCAAAAACGCGACCTGCCACGCGATTGTCGCTTTCTTCAATGACCGCTCCATTCGTTCCCCCCCGTTTTCCGCGGCACCGCCGCACTGTAGGGACGACCGCCCAAGGTCTCGCTACCGCGAGATCTGCGTCCGCATTCCCTCGTTCTTTTTTGTGCGGCTTGCGCCGCAGGCAATTCCCCTCCCTTGTAGGGGCAAACCTCTCGTTGCACGAGAAGCTACATTGCGCGCCCGCGTTCCCTCGTCCGCGCCCCATAGGGCGCCCCTTTACAAATTCCCCGTCAGCAACATCACCGCCGCGCTCGCGGCAATCGGAGCCGTGTCGCAGCGCAGAATCCGCGCGCCGAGCGTCACGGAGCGTAGCCCGTTCTCGGCGGCAAACGCCGCCTCGCGCGGCGAAAAGCCGCCCTCCGCGCCCGTCATTATGCTGATGGTTTTCGGCGACGAAACGCTCGCAAACGCATCGTGCAACGTCGCCCTCTCCTCGTTTTCGTAGCAAAACAGCGGCAGCTCCGCGCTCGCCGCCCGCGCAATCGCGTCCTTGAACGACGCACACGCCGCAACGGACGGAATGCGTCCGCGCCCGCTCTGCTCCGCCGCACTCTTGGCGATGCTCGCCCAGCGCGTCAGCTTATTCGGCAGCGATTTCTCGCTCGGCAACGCGACGACGTGCTCCGACGGAAACAGGAAAAACGCGCTCGCGCCGAGCTCCGTACACTTCTGGATTGCAAACTCCGTGCGCTCGCCCTTGGCAAAAGCCATGAAAATGTGCAACGCAACGCTCGCCTCCGTCACCGACGCAGTCGCGGAAAGCACCTGCGCCGCAGCACCTACGCCGTCTACGCTCGTCAATCGCACCGCGTAATCGGTGCCCTCGCCGTCGCAAACGGTCAGCTCGTCGCCGACGCGCAGTCGCAGAGCCTTGATGTGCGCAGCATCGCGCAAAAAAAGCTCCTCTGCGGAAATATCAGATTTGTCGATAAAAAATCGTGGCATATGTATAATCACCTACGTTGAATTTTACCACAAGGCACGCACCAATGCAAGACCGAGGGCATATAATAAGCCATATTTTAGTAATTTTCTCGTTGGCATACGATAATCGGAAAGGAATGGTCATAACTATGGAGAGAATCTCAGACACAATCGGGCGCGAGGAGTTTTCCGGCGTGTGGGACCGCGTCACAAAAACAGTCCCCGACGCGGACGCGCAATCGTACACCGTCACGCCCCTGCCCATAGCCACGAGCCCAACGCCGACAAACGGCCGCCCGTCCGTTGCCGTGCCGTTCGCACAGCCGTCGCCCGTGCCGCTCGCACCGCTCTCGCGCGAGGCGGAGGCACTGCGACTACAGGAGATTATGGGTCGCGTCGCAATGAGCGCCCGCGAGTGCTGCGCGGCGGCACGCCTGTGCAACGGAGCCGCACGCGAAACGCTAAAGTGCATTGAGCGCAGTTGTCGCGCCACAAACCGCGACCTGAACACGCAATATTACATATTGACCGCCGAGTGCTGCTGCCCCGGCTCCGTCGTCGCACCGTCGTGCAACGTCCGCGAGACGCTGCGCCGCGTGTGCGAAAACGAGGCGCTCACGCGCGAAATGTGCCTCCACGCCG
>JGI994J12354_10002759_pt1 | contig 16797 bp, 16 predicted proteins | sample IntmicLarv3ML3BL_FD_12354 | JGI IMG/M metagenome (IMG submission 12354) | reverse complement strand
AACGATTTTTGCGCTCCAGTTGTCGAGGCTGATGATACCATATATATAAAACCTGTCGTATGTGTATCAATAAACCGGATACGTTCCTCGGATGTTTCGGGAGTTATAAGCATAATCACCTTGACGTCATACTTATCAGCAACAGGCTTAAAATCATTAAGATAATTCTCAAATGGCAAGTCGGGAATAATACATCCGTCTATCCCGCATTCGGCACACGACTTACAAAAATTCTCAAAGCCAAATTGCATTATCGGGTTAAGATAGCCCATAAGCAATAACGGAATATTAACCGTATCGCGTACGTCTTTCAGTTGTTCGAAAAGAAGTCGCAGAGACATTCCATTTCTTAATGCTTGAGTCGCAGCATTTTGTATTACAACGCCATCTGCCATAGGGTCACTGAACGGAATGCCAATCTCAATCATGCTAACTCCGTTTTTTTCCAAAGCACGTATCACATCCCCTGTATTATCTGCCTTAGGGTGACCGGCACAAAAATAAATTGAAAGAATGTTATTCTTTTTCGTCTCAAATAAATTGTTAATTCTGTTCATTTCTAATAGTCATTAATTGTTAATTCTCAATTCTCAATTTTTAATTGTTAATTCTCAATTTTTAATTCTTAATTTTTAATTGTTTTCACGTATTTTCCCAATAAATTCCTTCAGTTTGCTGACATCTTTATGTGCAGGAGACAGTTCAAACCCGCTATTTAAATCTATACCGGAAAACCCGGCATGATTGATTCGTCTTAAATCGTCAATACAATCGCCGGTCAATCCGCCGCTAAGAATAAACGGCGTACTGCCCTTATATTCATCAAGTAAAGTCCAGTCGAATCGCTGCCCTGAACCTCCGTAACCAATACATTTCGTATCAAACAGGTAATGATCGCAGCAATTCGCATAACAATCCGTTTTCGAAAAATCGTCTTTCGACGATATAGAAAAGGCTTTTATTACAGGGTATCCGTGTTGTCGCAATTCACGACATAATGAAGGTGTTTCGTCACCATGAAGCTGAATACGGTCTAACCGGTACCTTATCATCCTGTCAAGTATAACCTCTACCTGTTCATTAACAAAAACTCCTACTTTATGTTTTGCGCAATCACGAATAGCATCTATCGACTCGTAGCTGTCGCCAACATAACGAGATGAGCCGGAGTAAAAGATAAAACCGAGTAAATCTACATCAAGAGATTCTACTTCGCGGATATTTTCAGGTTCACGCATTCCGCATACTTTTATTATTAATTTTCTCATTCGTATATTCGTAAATTATTATGTATCATTTTCTTCCGCAAAGCGACACATTATTATATTTTTAAAATCAAGGAACGTTATCAATTGTCAATTTGAAACGTGCAAGCGTTTCACCCGGGTTTTCGGTTTTCATAAATGTTTCCCCCATAAGAAAACCACCAAATCCTGCATCACGAAGTTTTTTCACAACTTCCACAGAAGATATTCCGCTCTCTGAAACAAACAACGGAGCATTACTACCCGCGCCTGCCTCCGATTTCATGTATTGAATCATTCTGAACGAATTCTCAATATCGGTATGGAACGTTCCAAGATTGCGATTATTGACTCCAAGCATATCTACATGTTCATTAAACCGGGATAACTCGTCTTCGCTATGTACTTCCAGCAAAACTTCCATGCCTAACTCGTGAGCAGTTTCCGCCAAAGCCCTACATTCTTTTACAGTCAAACAAGCAGCGATCAGCAATACTGCATCAGCGCCCATTACACGGGCCTGATACAACTGATACTCGTCTATTATGAAATCTTTGCGCAAAAGTGGCAGTTGTACAAGCGAACGTGCTTTTTGCAAGTCTGAAAACGAACCTCCGAAAAAATCACTGTCGGTAAGAACGGAACAAGCCGATGCGCCACCCTGTTCATAAGCAGGAATAACATCCTCAACTTTGGCGTTCGGATACAACCAACCTTTCGATGGCGAACGCCTTTTAAACTCTGCAATGATGCCGGAGTTTGACTGTTCCAATGCCCGACGCATAGAAACGGTGTGACGACCCATGCGACGTGAACCGAGGCTTATCAGCAAATCCATCGGTACCGCAACTTTCTGTCGTGCCACCTCCAATCGCTTATTAGCAATAATCGTCTCTAAAATATCTTTTTTATCAATTGTATTCTGATTTTCCATTGTGCATTGTGCATTTGTTTATTCATTGTATTGAAAATTTTTCATTTTTCATTTTTCATTCGCCATAGGCGCTATTGTGCATTGTTAATTGATTTCCCTTTTATTCAACTGTTAACCTCAATAAACTTTTTTAACACAGTGAAAGCCTTGCCACTTTGCAATGATTCGCGTGCTTCGCAGAGGCACGCCTCAATACTTTTTTCCGGACATATCACCTGAATGGCAAATGCAGAATTTGCAAGTACACTGTCGCGTTGTGCATCGGTAGAAGTATTGCTCAATACTGCATCAAATATCTTCGAAGCCGCCTCGGGCGTATAGCCTCCAAATAAAGCCTCCGCATTGTAACGTTTAAGGCCTATCATCTCCGGAGAGTAAACCTTCTCCATTTCAGGCATTGTCACCTTAAATTCCGATGTGAGCGATATTTCGTCGTATCCGTCAATACTATGAACAACCCCGAAGCGCGTTCCACTTGCTTGGTACGTGTAGCTGTAAAGTCGAAACAACGGCAGGTTATACACGCCAAGTAATTGATATGTAGGCATAACAGGATTAACAAGGGGGCCAAGAAGATTGAAAAATGTCCGTACGCCGAGGTTTTTACGTATCGATGCTACAGCTTTCAGTGCAGGATTAAAAAGAGGAGCGTGAAGATACGCCAGCCGACATTCGTCAAGAGATTTGCGCAGTTTATCCACGTTATTTGTAAACTTAACTCCATGCTGCTCTATCACATTACTTGCACCACTGACCGATGTCGCACCATAATTACCATGCTTAACAACATTATATCCTGCACCTGCAAGGACAAAACATGAAGCAGTACTTATATTAAAAGTGTTTTTTCCGTCACCGCCTGTTCCTACTATATCAGCAGGTTTATATTCAGACAAGTCAACATTCACACGCATTTCCAATAATGCATTACGGAACCCGACAAGTTCGTCGACCGAAATACTTCGCATTAAGAAAACTGTTATCAATGCAGATATCTGTTCACTATTATATTTTCCTTCGGCAATATTCGCCAAAACTTTTTGTGCCTCCTCACTTCCTAAATATTGATGTTCAAAGAGGCGATGCAGTAAGTCTTTCATTGTTCTTATTTTTAATTATCGGATAAAATCCATTTTTCACTTTTCACTTTTCACTTTTCATTCAAAAGCTCTGCTTTTGCTGTCCAGTTTTCTAAAATTTTCCTTCCTTGCGGTGTCAATACAGATTCGGGATGAAACTGAATACCGCGCACATCATACTCACGGTGTCGTATACCCATTATATATCCTTCTTCCGCGTCCACGGCAGTAATCTCAAGAGATTCGGGAAAATTCTCTTTCGACACTACCCACGAGTGATAGCGTCCTGCTCTGAAACCCGGCTCTAATCCTTCGAATAGTGCATCTTTTCCAAACACGCGTATATCCGAACAAACACCATGATATACATCCTTCAGATTTAAAAGCTTAGCGCCAAAAACCTCACCTATAGCCTGTTCTCCAAGGCATACTCCCAAAATTGATTTTGTCGGAGCATACCTCTCAATCAACGGTAACAACAAACCTGCTTCGGACGGTATTCCGGGACCCGGAGACAACAATATCTTATCATACTTCTCAACCTCATCAAGAGAGATCTTATCGTTACGATACACATCAGTATCAACACCAAGTTCCAACAATATATGGCGCAGATTATATGTGAAAGAATCGTAATTATCTAATAATAAACATTTCATAAAAATATATTTTTTTTTAAATTGACAGTTGACAATTAGTTTTTTATATAAGCATTATTAATTGTAAGTTACTCATTTTATTTTTCGCTTTTGACTTCGCCCAAACACCTCACGTTCGGCATAATTCAAGAAACTTAGTCGTTTATCGCGACTCGACATAGTTCAAATAAAAAATTTGTCCTCTGCTCTCGCTACTCAAAACGTTCAAGCAAGCTTTGCTTCTGCTCTCAATTAATCGGTGTTTTCTCTTTTTACTTAAAAGCTCTGCTTTTGCTATTTTTCATTTTTCACTTTTCATTTAAAAGCTCTGCTTTTGCTGTTGTCAATTGTTTTTTAGTTTCTCTGCTTCTTTTATTGCTTTTTTCAATGCGCCCAACTTACTGTTTACCTCCTGCAATTCACGTTCATCGTCACTCTTTGCTACAATCCCCGCCCCTGCCTGAAAGTATAGTACATTTCCGCGGCTCACGAACGAACGTATAGTTATTGCCTGATTTACATTGCCGGTGAACCCGATAAAGCCTATACATCCACCATAAGCTCCGCGATTATGTTTTTCCAACTCCGTGATTAATTGCATTGCGCGTACTTTCGGAGCGCCACTTAACGTTCCGGCAGGGAATGTATCAATAAAAGCCTTCATCGAATTATCGTTATTTTCAAGATTACCGCTCACACGCGAAACAAGATGCATTACGTGACTGTAATATTGTACTTCCTTGTAAAAATCGACTTTCACATTATTTGCGTTACGGCTTAAGTCATTTCGCGCTAAGTCGACAAGCATAACATGTTCCGCATTTTCTTTCGGATCATTGAGCAGATCTTCAACGCGCTGCTTGTCTAACGCTACGTTTCCCGTGCGGAATGCAGTACCCGCTATCGGGTCAATACTTATTCGTCCGTTTTCAATCTTGCAATGTGTCTCGGGTGACGAACCAAAAATACGAAAACCACCAAAATCAAAATAGAACAGATATGGCGACGGGTTTATACTCCTTAACGAACGGTAAACCTTAAAATCATCACCTTGATAAGGCTGTTCAAAACGGCGGCTCAGAACCACCTGAAAAACATCGCCACGCAAACAGTGCCTCACACCATCGCGTACCATCTTTTTATACTCCTCGTCCGAAATGGTCGATGTACATTCTCCTACAGTCTTGAAATTATACGAAGCAAAGTTTCTATTCTCTATCAATGCCTCCAATTCTTTCAGATGATCACTTTCGTCCTCACCGCATAACTCTATCAGATTAAGTTCATTTTTAAAATGATCAAAAACAAGGATATACTTATATAATATGTAATACATATCAGGCGCATCTGTATCCTTATGATGATACTCCATTACCGGAATATCTTCAAAATACCGCACCGCGTCGAAAGCTGTATAACCGAATAAACCGCATACATCCTTATCTCGTCCTTCAATCATAAAATAACCAATAAACTCATTGAATGCTTCGAAAGCCGGATAGTTATTATCAATATCCTTAATTTCGTCCTTTCCGTCGGGAAAGGAAAATGTTGCCTTTCCTACATTGATCCCTATCCCTGCCAACGGGCATAAGGCTATATACGAAAGACTGTTCTCATTTCCGTGAAAATCAGAGCTTTCCAACAACATTGACTTGGGATATATATCCCGAAGTTTCAGATACAGGCTGACAGGCGTATGCATATCACCCAAAAGCCTCTTACTTATCGTCTTATATTTATACATAATTAATTGTTAATTATTAATTATTGATTTATTTTTCACTTTAAATTTTGCATTTGTATTTATATTTTTCACTTTTCACTTTTCACTTTTCATTTGAAACAGCTAAAAGTTAAGAACTTTTAGCTGTTTCAGGTCTTTCTCTCCACGCCCTGAAACGGTCAATACAACAACGTCTTCGGGTTTGAAATTTATTTTGGAAAGGGCGCCGAGGACGTGTGCACTTTCGAGAGCGGGAATTATACCTTCGAGATGTGTCAGTTCGAAGAGTGCGTTTACTGCCTCATCATCGTTTATCGCAATTATTTTTGCTCGTTTTGTTTCCGACAGATTAGCATGCATCGGGCCAATCCCCGGGTAGTCAAGACCGGCAGAGATTGAGTAAGGTTCTTCTATCTGTCCGTCTTGGTCTTGCATTACAAGTGTACGCGCCCCGTGAATGATACCTTCTCTACCCAAGTGTATCGTTGCTGCGCTTTTACCGGATGTAATACCTTTACCACCCGCTTCGGCAAGAACTATTTTTACGCGTTCATCGTCGAGGTAGTGATATATAGTACCTGCTGCATTACTTCCGCCTCCAACACATGCTAAAAGATAATCAGGATAATCACGCCCTTCTTTCTCGACCAACTGCCATTTAATTTCCTCACTAATAACCGACTGCAAACGAGCTACCATATCCGGATAGGGGTGAGGACCGACAGTGGAGCCTATAATATAAAAAGTATCAGAAGGATTACAGCACCAATCGCGGATAGCCTCGTTTGTAGCATCCTTTAAGGTCATATTTCCGGATGTCACGGGGATAACGGTAGCTCCAAGCAACTTCATTTTCTCAACGTTCGGCTGCTGACGTTCGACATCCGTTTTTCCCATATAAACGATACACGGCATATCCATAAGTGCACATACCGTAGCCGTTGCCACACCGTGTTGCCCGGCACCGGTCTCCGCTATAATACGGGTTTTTCCCATACTGCGAGCAATAAGAATCTGACCGACAGTATTATTGATTTTATGCGCACCCGTATGATTAAGATCCTCACGTTTGAGATATATCTTACCGCCATACTTCTCACTCAGCCGCTTCGCGTAATATAGTGGCGACGGTCGACCTACATAGTCACGTAAAAGGCTGTGATACTCCTTTTTAAATGACTCGCTCTCCAACACTTTCAAATAAGTGTTCTTCAAATCCTCTACACATTTGTGCAGGATTTCAGGAATATACGCTCCACCGAAGCGACCGTAATATCCATTTTCATCTACCTGATAATTCATTTTCTATATTTTATTTGGTTAATAATTTTGTTCCTAAAAAACGCATAAAAAAAAGACCTGTTGTGAGTACAACAGGCCTTTTCTAATCTATATATTATTCGGATAAATACAAACGCGCCAAGCTACTCACAATTGAAATATTGTAAGCACCACCACCAATTAGTATTTATCATCAAATGTCTCATAATAAAAAATCGTTTTTTGATTCGTTACGGCGACAAAAATACATACTATTTTCAAAAAAACAAACAAAATGTCATTTTTCTGTGAAAAAAGTAAATGATACTATATATCTTTTATGAAAAAAAACACTACAACTATCTGAAAATTCGAAAATTCCGTGTAATTTTGTATCGAATAAAAATTTGTATAATATAAAGTATTGGCGTATGAATATTTTGAAAGTAATCTTCGTATTGGCTTTATTAAACATATTGACTACATGTCACACACCTGACCCGGACGCGGTCTTGAAACAGGCTTTTAATGAAAAAGAAGTGATCCTGCTAAATCAGATAATAAGTCATTACGATAACTATGTACTTTCCAAAATGGGTAAGAACAAAACGATTAAAGATGCATACCGGGAGTTCTTAACGGAAAATGGCCCTTCAGCTGAGAAGAAAGGAGATTTGTCCATTTTCTGTCTGGTAGGTGAAGAAAGAATAGCTTTTCTTGAAACTTTAGATAAAGATGTTTTAGCAAATCTTTTTCATACAAGTGATACTATCTATTGGTACGCTAATCGTGTATTTATTGAAGCCGAATACAAGCCATACTATCAACTTAATGTAATATATCACAGATATTTGGACTTTTTGAAAATATTATCTTCACGAAACGATTTTTATTCCTCCTATTGCGAAAATTTTGAACTTTGCGGTGCTATTACCCCTACCACTTATGGTGATATACTTTTTGCATTCGACAAGGAACGTCTTAAGGATAAAAAATATAGTGAGACTTTTGACTTTTCAAGAAAAGAAGACAGGCTTGCGTTTATTATACCCTTTCTCGATATAAATGAAATGATAACGCGTGAAGGAATGTATCCTTATTTATATGATAGTTTTACTAATATTCTCTCTCCAACCAGCGGGAAAAGAATACATCGTAAACAAAATAGAATGTTCCTTCTTTTGTCGTGCTTTCAGCCAATAACTCCTTGTCACAAAAAAACTCTTTAGACTTATACGCTCTGATAACAAACGGATTCTCCATATTTTTTTTTAATGCTTTCTTTCTTCCTTTTGGGTGCAAATATAATACTTTTCTTGAATTACACAAAATGNATTATACAAAATGCATTATACGAAATGTATTATACGAAATGTTTATTTTTTTTACGTTATTCTATTACAAAAGTGTGATTATTTCTATTAGATTTGCAATAAAAAAATAACAATTCACGAATTTTCAAACTGTATTATTTTTCATTTTCGGCAAACCCCACTGAAATTTAACGGCTAAAACTCGAACCGTAAAAATAGATATTGCCGTTATTATTTCGCAGACGACATTCGTAAATTCGAAGTTGTAGCAAATACAGAAAACAATTCCTCCAAACACGCAGGCAAGAGCATATATTTCTTTGCGAAAAACAAGCGGTACCTCATTTATTAATACATCGCGCAAAACTCCACCCAAAATTCCGGTTATCGTACCCATAATTACTGCTACCCAGAAAGGAAATTCAAGCTGTATAGTTTTTTCTACTCCGACAACGACAAACAAAGCCAATCCGATAGTATCGAAAATAAAGAACGGCGTGTCAAGTCGTACGAGCCTCTTACTGAAGATAATTACAATTACTAATCCAATAACCGAACAAATAAAATAAATGGGATTAAGCATCCAGAACGGAGTCACATCAAGAAGAAGGTCGCGCACCGTACCTCCGCCAATAGCCGTTACAAAACCAACTACCACGGCTCCAAACCAGTCAAACTCCTTTGCTGCGGCAAGCCTTATCCCGCTTATAGCAAAAGCTATCGTTCCTGCAAACTCAATAATTTCTACAAATGTCGGCATTTTCCTCTTTCAATTGTGCATTGTGCATTGATGTCACTTTCAATTTTCAATTTTCAATTTTCAATTATCTAAATATTCCCTTTTGAAAATATTCACGAGCAGGAAGAACATCGACAGCAGTAACGGGCCGAAAATGACACCCCAGAAACCGAATATTTTAAGTCCGAGTATCACACCGAAAACCGTTATCAATGGATGAGTATCAGCCAGTTTTTTCTGGAGGAGAAAACGGATTACATTATCTACATTAATAAGCAATAGCGCACAATAAGCCAACAGCCCTATCGCCGCGACCCAATTGCCTGTAAGGGCGAGATATATGACAAGCGGAACCCATACAAGCCCCGTACCTACAAGCGGAACAATCGTTGCGAATGCTGTCAGTGCTCCGAACAGAAACGGGCTTGGCACACCTGCAGCCCAATATCCTATAATAGCGATTATGCCTTGTATAATGGCAAGGAGCGGAATACCTATTGCATTGGAGCGAACCATACTACGAATTTCGCCCATTACCTTATGCTTGTTTTCGTCGTTAAAAGGCAGCATACTAAACACATACTCTTCAATGTTCTTTCTGCTGATAAGCATAAAATACAGCAAGAAAACCATTACGACCGTTGTAATCACAAGTCCGCTAATCTGATTGATTACAAACTGCAAACCCTTCGTTATATAGCTTGTTGCAGCCTCTATATTACTGAAACTCAACACATCGTAATCTGTCTTTTCCTGTATCAATGAAATGAAATGCTTCACGGTAGTGACTAACTGCGATATATCGACATTAATATCTTGTATTCTGTCAACAAGCATCCAGATAAGTAAATACAGCGGAACAAACACACAAGCTGTTACCTCCAGTAATATCAGTATAGCTGCCAACATACTTTTCATATTACGTTTTTCCGTAAGATAATTCATCTGCCCCCTTACAAGAACATAAAGAGTGAATGCTCCTAACAGACCGTTCACAAATACCCATAAACCACTTATTATAAGCCATCCCAAGAATATTATCAGTATGATCAGCGAATATCTTAAATAATTATCTTTCATCTTTTTTATTGTTTTATTGTTTAATTTTCCACTTCAATTTTATTTCTGATTGCCGGGTACAAAGATAATATTTAGCTTATCAGAAAACAAACTCAACAATAAAAATGCAGATATTTATTATATTTTGTATTTTTGTTCCGCTAAATGAAGAAAATCAATGGAAGAAAATATTATCTTTCCTGCGGAATGGTATCCGCAAAGTGCGGTTCAACTGACTTGGCCGCATGAACAAACAGACTGGGAGCCTATCCTTGAAGAGGCGACGGAGTGTTTTATAACTATCGCCCGTGAAATTGTGAAACGTGAGAAGCTTCTTATCGTATGTACGGACGAAGACGAAGTACGCCGATGCCTCGGCGATATCGACCACAATAATATCATTTTCCGTGAGATACCGACAAACGACACTTGGGCACGCGACCATGGAGGTATAACAGTTTTTTGCGACGGTAAACCTATCGTCTATGATTTTGTTTTCAACGGCTGGGGGATGAAATTTGCAGCCAACCATGATAATCTTATTACAAGGACACTTGCCAAAACGGACACTTTTATAAAAGATGTCGATGTAGTGAACATGCAACCGTTCGTCCTTGAAGGCGGAAGCCTCGAAACAGACGGACAGGGTACGTTGATGACTACCGTCGAATGTCTTGCTTCGGCAAATCGAAACGAATACCTGAACAAAGAACAGTTGGAATATCATCTGAAAGATTTTTTCGGCTTAAAAAGAATACTCTGGTTAGAAAACGGCTATCTCGAAGGAGATGATACCGACAGTCATATAGATACACTGGCACGCTTTTGCGACGAACAAACAATCGCATACGTACAATGTACCGACGAGACAGATGAACATTACGAAGAGTTAAAAGCAATGGAAGAAGAGCTGAAAGCGTTCCGAACATTAGAGGATAAGCCATATCGACTGATACCCCTGCCAATGGCAGACAAAACAATATGGCAAGACGAAAGGCTGCCTGCTACTTATGCGAATTTCCTTATAATTAACGGGGCAGTCCTATTGCCATTTTATAACAGTAAAAAAGATGAAATCGCACAAAAAGCTTTAACGGAAGCTTTTCCCGACAGAGAAATTATCGGTATAGACTGTCGCGCCCTCTTGAAGCAACACGGCTCATTACATTGTGTCACAATGCAATACCCGGCAAACTGTGTACAGTTCAAGTGAAAAATGAAAACACCGATTAAGTGAGTGCAGAGGCCAAGCTTGCTTCGACTTTGTCAAGGCGAGAAAACGCCTGATGTTAATCGAAAATGACTAATGTAATTGAATGTGTCGTTTTCAGAATGGAAACAATTGTCAATTGTCAATTGTCAATTTTAAAAAAAAAATCAAAAACTATAAATTATAATGACACCACCAATCAATTTTTTTTTAAACTATGTGACGTTTGATACACAGTCGAATGAGTCTTCCGATACTATGCCAAGTACGAAAGGGCAGATGGTTTTTGCCGGAGAGATAGTTAAACAACTGCAAGAAATAGGAATGCAGGATGTAACGCTTGACAGTAACGGATACGTTATGGCTACACTTCCTGCCAATATAGATAGTGAAAATATACCTACAATAGGTTTTATAGCACATCTTGATACAAGCCCTGATATGTCGGGGCGCGATGTCAAACCGCGTATTGTCGATTATGAAGGCGGATATATTGTATTAAACGAAGAACTGCAAGTTGTTCTGTCGCCCGAAATGTTTCCCGAGATGAACGATTATATCGGTCAGCAGTTGATTGTAACAGATGGTACCACATTGCTTGGTGCGGACAACAAAGCAGGCATCGCAGCAATCGTAGCTGCAATGAAATACCTGATTGAACATGACGAGTTAAAACACGGGATTGTTCGCATCGCGTTTACTCCCGATGAAGAAATAGGAAGAGGAGCGAACAAGTTCGATGTAGAAAAGTTCGGCTGCAAGTGGGCTTACACCATTGACGGCGGCACAAAAGGCGAGCTTGAATACGAAAATTTCAACGCCGCATCTGCAAGAATAATTATCAAAGGGCGTAATATCCACCCTGGGTATGCAAAGGACAAAATGCAAAATGCCATTCAATCGGCTATATACTTTCATAACAGCCTTCCGGAAAACGAACGTCCCGAAAAAACGGAGAAGTATGAAGGATTTTATCATCTTGTATCGTTCGAAGGCAAAGTCGAAGAGGCGACTCTTTCTTATATCATACGCGACCATGACCGCAAACTTTTCGAGGACAAAAAGCTTCTGATGATCAAGATTGCGCAGGAAATGAAAGAGAAGATGAACGCAAATATCACGGTCGACATAAAAGACCAATACTATAACATGCGTGAAAAAGTAGAGCCACACAAAGAAATTATTGATATAGCGTTCGAAGCGATGGAGAAATGTGGCGTAAAACCTATTCTGAAACCGATTCGCGGAGGAACGGACGGTGCGCGCCTGTCGTTCATGGGTCTGCCCTGCCCCAACATTTTTACCGGCGGCATGAATTTCCACGGACGACATGAATACCTGCCGGTAAATTCTCTTGAAAAAAGTAAAGAAACAATTCTGAATATTATCGAACTAACTTACTCAAAGTATTATCAAGAATAATTCATTTATGACAATTTAATAAACCCTCGTATACGAGGGTCTGTCCGACCAGAAGTCGACCATGCGAAGTATGGCCCGGCTGCAAACGGGGCAGAATGGTTTCAGACCGCGCATCATGCAATCATCGGCAGGGCGATATATCCCTTTCGACGAATATCCTGCTCCTTCGAACACACCAAGTTTGTCTGCATAAGGCGCTTCCAACGGCGTCGGAACAGGTGTCGTTGACGGCAGCATATCTTTCCATTTGCCGGCAAAATCTTTCAAAGTAGTGATATTTGGCTCCCAAGGTTCAAACTTAAAACTGTAAAAATCGCTGTACGACACCTCGGAGGAAAAATATTCGTCGGCAAGACCGGCGAAGCTATGCCCGAACTCGTGAACAAAAACTTGTATCGTACGCTCATTATCGGCCGTTCCGATTGCATAAAAATTATACATACCTCCACCACCGTAAACGTCGGAATTGACAAGCACGAACGGCGCATCACACGGTACGTTCCACACTGCATCGCTGATGGACTTCATATCCGGCGTTGTGAGGTAACGTGATGTTCCGAATGTATAAAAACCAGTATTCAGAGCGGTATTCAGGAAAATTCCTTTGCCGGAAAAATCCGTGCCCGACTCTTCAGATTCTAAGAAGACTGCCCTCACGTTTATATCGTCACGGCATTGGTCAAACGGAGGTATGTTAAATAACGATTCCGTAAAACGTTTCGCATCGGCAAAGAACTTATCTTTTTCCGAAGCGGTATAACCTTCTGCTATAAAGACAATATCAGCCTTTTTGGATGGTTCGCCCTTGATATGAATATCCAAGACAGGATTATCTTTGAGTTTTCCTCTATCAATAAATATACTTTTTGGATCAATATCGAGGGTCAACAGTGTATCTTTCATATTTGTTTCACGACTTCGACCGAGCAAAACAATTGAAACGGGATTATGGGGGTAAGGCATTGAAACGGTGTTAATCCACGATTGTGTTTCTGTCTTTGCCTGTTCCGTTGTGCGCCACTCCTCAAACAAAGTATTAAAGCCGAACGAGTAAATATGCTTACCGCTTTCCTTATCATAAGCATTAAGTGTATACCCTCCATAATCGAACGGAGGGATAAGGTTTTCGCGAGGCCCTCCCCAAACCGGCTCTTCTCGCAACTGCGACAGTGCAGCCGTTTGATTATCTACATTGCCGCTCAAAGCAAAGTCTATTCGTAACTTTTTACCGCTAAAATATTTATCGAACGCAGGTTGCGCTCCTGCAAACAGACATATCATAAGCGCTGAAATAATGCTGCTTATTCTTACAATCATGGTATTCATATATTTAAATTTATAGTTTTATCTCAAACTTATCGGCATCCATCCATGCGGGAAATTTTTCTCGAAACGATCGAATATCTTTGATGTCAAGCGTTTCTGTCATAACCACATTTTCATGGTCATTTGCCTTTAGCAGTTTTTCACCTTTCGGAGAATAAATCCGCGAGTCTCCATGATATTTAACATCATGCGAATCAACACCGACACGGTTAACACCGCACACATAGCAAAGATTTTCTATCGCACGAGCCTTAAGGAGCGCTTTCCACGGCATTTTACGCGCTTCAGGCCAGTTGGCCACATAAATAAGAAAGTCATATTCGTTTCCCACATTACGACTCCACACCGGAAAACGCAGGTCATAGCATACCATCAGGCATATTTTCCATCCGAGATAATCGACTATCAAACGCTTTGAACCTGAAGAAAAACAACGGTCTTCGCCTGCCATACGGAACAAATGCCTCTTATCATAGTAGTATTCCCGTCCGTCAGGTGTAACGAAAAATGCACGGTTAAAATGTTTCCCGTTATCCAATGCCAAGAAACTTCCGGTTACTGCAAATCCATAATCTTTGGAATATTTTTTTACGGCAGTTATCGTTTTTCCGTCATTTGATTCGCCAAGTCCTTCCACATCGTGCGTCATTCCTGTCGTAAACAGTTCAGGCAATATGACCAAATCGGTTTTTCCGGTCAATCGCCTCAACAAATTACCGTAAAAAACGATATTATCATCAATGCTATTCGCGATGATATCAGACTGAACCATACTGACACGAAGGGAAGCCCCTCTCAATCCCCCCCAAAGGGGGAAGCCCGGAAGACTTTCACGATTTGACGATTCTTCTATTTTCATTCTTCCATGTTTTAACTGATACCACAATTAACGCTCCCGCATTAACTCTATCCTACCTACGAACTCCCTCCCTACAGGGGAGGGTTGGGGAGGGGCTTTTTTCTATTGATAAAAATTCTTCTTATGATATCCTGTGACTCCTTTGTACATCGAACGAATCGTAAAAATATCATCTTCAGCATTTCCGGTCGGATAAAAGGTTGATTTTATACCGATCTCCTTCAGTTTGTAGTCGATATATGCTATCTGTATAGGCACTCCCGCTTTTAGCGCAATATAGTAAAAACCTTTTTTCCACTCTTCCGTTCTCTTTCGGGTACCTTCGGGGGCAATAGCAAGATGAAAAATATCGCGACGCGAAAACTCTTTGGCAAGTTGCTCTGTTGTCGATGAAGACTTACTACGATTAATCGGTATACCGCCCATACTACCGAAAATAAAATTCAACGGAAATGTAAACCACTCTTTCTTTATCAGAAACTTAGCTTTCCTGCCAATCGCATTATAATAAAGCTTTCCGAAGGTAAAATCAAGATTGCTTGTATGCGGAGCGATACAAATTACGCACTTTGGAACGTCTTCTCCTTCCGGTCCTAATTTCCAACCTAATACGCGCAGAGCACATCTGCACATCAAACGCTTTATATTCAATTTTTAATATTTTCTTTATTCAACAACATAAGTTCCGTATAGATATTATCGACCTCTGTGTCAAAATCTTCACGTAACTTTTTATAATACTGTTTCACAAGCTGTTTGTTACCGGTGCCGGCAGGGTGCTGTATGCGTTCCCTGAACTCCGCAGTCATACGAACAATCCGGGCCATTAACTCTTCAAGCTTAGCCTTATTAAACTTAGGCTGCAACGAACAAAGCAATGTCTCCATCATCAAATCGCCTGACAGATAGTCAATAGCCTTTTTCAAGTCTTTACGTTTTGCCATTTTTTCGATTATTTTTTTAAAAAGAACGCGCCAAAGATAACAAAAATACACCTAACCATATAACTTTTTCAGTAAAAAAAACATGCCGCTTCCGCAGCAATGGAAAGAATCCCTTACCGCTATTGGAGGTGGCGGCGATCAAAATCGTCTCAATGCCGCTTCCGCAGCGATGGAAAGAATCTTGTAGGTATCGCTTACTGGTGGGCCTACAAAAAAGAAAAAGTCTCAATGCCGCTTCCGCAGCGATGGAAAGAATCAAAAGGAGGAGGTAGAAATATTCGGAGAAAAAAGTCTCAATGCCGCTTCCGCAGCGATGGAAAGAATCAGTATCATTACCATTACGGCTTGTAATATTGTTGTCTCAATGCCGCTTCCGCAGCGATGGAAAGAATCAACATCATTATCAATATATTATGAAAACAACAAGATTCCTTCATCCTTTAAATAATCCTCATCAACAGCCAATTAGATTCTTTCCTTGAAAATCTTCGCAAATGTACATATTTTTTATATGCAAACCAAGCATTTTTTCAGAATCTTTTTTCATTATCTATTTATTAATAGCCACTTAACGAGAAAAAAAACTTCGCAAATGTTTCGAACAATTGACTCAAAAAAATCATTTTCGAAAAACGCCATTTTCTCCCTTTTCGCAAACGCCTGATTATAAAAACAATAAGTCAAAGAACGAAATGTTAATAAAACAAAATCTTCGTAAATGATTTGAGGAAATTACAGTTTTTCGACATTTGCGAACTTTTTTCATCTTCTCAAAAATTATCCAAAACAGCATTTCTGCTGATAATCTGCAAGTTAACACTTTTAGAAATCTTCGCAAATGTTTTTGGCTATAAACTGCCTATAAAACATGACAAATTATCCTTCTGTCAACTCGGAAAAAACATCTTTTAAGTCATAAATATTCAGGTTTATTTCACGAAAATCTTTATTCGTTCTTCCGTTACTTTCTATTATTTTACCATTCTGTTCCTTATAACTGTCTAAGTATGCCTTATTCATGGAAAGCCACCAAACTCACTTCTG
>JGI994J12354_10002758_pt1 | contig 16805 bp, 8 predicted proteins | sample IntmicLarv3ML3BL_FD_12354 | JGI IMG/M metagenome (IMG submission 12354) | reverse complement strand
AGCGATTCAAAATATCCATTCAGACGTTTCAAACTGGAATAAGTAAGAGCTTTCGCCGCTGTCGCTAAGTTTTTAGTAAGCCTTTGAATTAATCAGTGCTTACTAAACAGGATGGATTTATTATGATTTTAATTTTCGGCGGCGCCTATCAGGGCAAACTCGACTATGTTTACGAAAATTACGGCAAAAATCTTTCGGTTTTCGACTGCTGTGAACAAAACGACAGCGTTGATTTTTCGAAGGATGTTATAAATAAATTTCATCTGCTCGTTTCGGCGCAGGTGAAAAGCGGTGCTGATTCATTGGAGTATATTGACCAAAACGCGGAGAAACTAAGGGGAAAAATAATTATTTGTGACGATGTTTCGGGCGGCATTGTTCCTCTCGGCGCAGACGTTCGACTTTGGCGGGAAAATGTCGGAAGAAGCATGATTAGACTAACCAAACACGCAGACGAAGTGTTCAGAATTTTTTGCGGAATGGGGATGAGATTAAAATGAAAATTACATTGATAAGACACGGGCAAACAAGAGCCAACATAAAGCGGCTCTATTGCGGCGTGACCGATTTGCCGCTGATTCAAATCGGCATTGATGAGTTGCGGGCGAAAAACTATGTGGCATCACTTTCCGCCGTTTTTGTCACAAGCGGCTTAAAGAGGGCGGCTCAATCACTTGAAATTTTATACGGCAAAGAACCCGATGTAGTGTTAGACAACTTCAACGAGATGAATTTCGGCGATTTCGAGATGATGCACTATGACCAGATGCGAACCGACCCTGAATATATTCGTTTTATCACGGGCGACGCCTCTGTTGCCTGCCCGAACGGCGAAAGCCGCGCAGTGTTCACAGAACGGGTAAGACGGGGATATAACGAGCTTTTAGCCATAGGCGCAGAAAATGTTGTTGTTGTAACTCACGGCGGCGTTATCGCCACAATCATGGATTGGTTATTTCCGAACAAAAAGAATTTTTATGAATGGCAGCCCGCTTGCGGCGAGGGCTATGTTTTAGAGAGCGAGGACAAGAAAACGTGGAATTGGTCAATGTTATAAACGCTGTTAAACCGCTTGACGAATCGGCAATGAATTTGGCAAGAAAACGTGTGGATTCACTCGTTAAACCCATCGGCAGTCTCGGAAGAATTGAAGAGCTTGCTGTTCAGCTTGCCGGAATAACAGGTGATGTTTATTCAACTTTCGATAAAAAAGCAGTTATCATAATGTGCGCTGACAATGGCGTTTATGAAGAGGGCGTAAGCCCTGCGCCGCAAAGCGTGACGCTTACTCAATCGTTAAACTTCATGAAAAAAATCACGGGAATCGGCGTTTTGTCGGGACTTTCAAATTCTGATTTGGTCGTGGTTGACATCGGAATAAACAGCGATGTGGTTTCCGAAAATTTCTTGAACAGGAAAATAAGAAAGGGTACGGGAAACTTAGCAAAAGAACAAGCAATGACGCGTGAGGAAGCCGAAAAGGCGATAATGGTCGGCTTTAATGAGGTTAAAACGCTCAAGGAAAAAGGATATAAAGCGGTCGGAACAGGCGAAATGGGACTTGCAAACACAACTACCTCAAGCCTTGTCATAATGGCGTTCACAGGCTGTTCTGCTGAAGAAGCGACAGGGCGCGGCGCGGGACTTACCGACACTTTATTCGAACATAAAAAACAGATTATTGCGAAAGCTTTCACTCTTCACGCACCCAACAAAACCGACCCGATCGGTGTTTTACATAAAGTCGGTGGTTTTGACATCGCAGGGCTTGTCGGCGTTTTCCTGGGCGCGGCATATCACAGAATGCCCGTCGTAATCGACGGCTTGATTTCCGCGGCGGCGGCGCTAATAGCCTGCGAGCTGAACCCGATTGTTCGGCAATTCATGATTCCTTCCCATCTTTCGGAAGAACGCGGATATTCAATCGCCATAAATGCGCTTGAAATGAAGCCCTATTTCAATCTCGGAATGCGGCTCGGCGAGGGAACAGGCTGCCCGTTTTCATTTCTGCTTATTGACGCGGCGGAGCGGATGGTTAAAAACATGGCGACGTTTGATGAGGCTGAGGTTCGGGCTGATGGGGTCACTTATACGCGTGGTCATTGATATTTATTAATTGATTACAATAATTCCACAGTAGCTACACCGTCACATCACCTTAACATAAAACCTCCGCCGCCTCGGTGGGTCAAATTCAGTAAAATAAACACCTTGCCAAGTGCCGAGAACGAGCCTACTGTTTTCGATTATTATTGTCGCGCTCGAACCCATTGCCGACGCTTTCAAATGCGCCGCGCTGTTGCCCTCACCGTGCCGAAATTCGGGGCGGTCGGGAAATGTTTTGTCAAGAGCAAACAGCAAATCGTGAACAACATCGGGGTCGGCGTTTTCGTTTATTGTGATTCCCGCCGTTGTGTGCGGGCAAAACACCACGGCGATTCCGTCTTTAATGCCGCTTTCCGCGACCGCCTGTCGAACACGCGCGGTTATGTTATAGAAATCTTCTTTGTTCGTCGATAGGTTATATTCAAAAAGCATGATTGTTCCTCCTTTTAAAAGGCTAAAGCAATTTATCTGTTTTGGATTTTTTGTGTTCAACAATATTTATTTTTATAACAAAAAAGCTTTCGAACGCAAGCATTATAATTATAGTCCAAAAATGATTTGTAACAATTTTTTCTCTGTTTAATTCAGGGAAAATGAAAGCGACTGATAAATTATTGTATTGAGCGTAAATTTATTGGGTACCCAAAGAAACAGTATTCGTTTTACAAACAACGGCAAACTGTATTCAGCATAATTTTTTTCCGAATATGTCGTGAGAAACCCAAACAAACAGGAACCTACTATGTGATATATAATGCCCCCAATCGGATGTGCCATAATTATATCTCCTCTGTTTAATTTACACTCGGAATATATTTAACCAAAGCATTATTCTTTTGCAACAGCTCTGTTTCAACAACCTTCCCGCTTTCCCACTTCAAATATTTTTCGCGCCAAAGCTCGTTTCGCCTGTAATAATTTTCGCCATCTTTCACAAATTCATGATTCTTCTCAAACACATGATATTTATAATCAAGCTCAGTGTCAACACGCAAATCGCCGTTTATACATTTTTCATCAATCCAAAAAAGCAGCTGAAATGTGTGCGGCGTGTCATTTCTGAATTGATAGTCTATATAGTTATAGAAAATCGTCGCACCGCTTCCGAAAGGAACGACACGCCCCGCGTCGGGAAACGGATCAAACGAATGATGATGACGTTCCGTTACGGTCAGCGGGCTGTGCAGACAAAGCCAATGAATCAGGTTTGCGATTTGGCAAAGCCCTCCTCCAACACCCGCGACAGCTTCGCCGTTTGAAAGAAGAACACCTTCCAAATAACCCTTTCTTCGGGTAGCACACCCAACCAAACGGCAAAACGAAAAAGTTTCACCGGGCTTGATAATAATTCCGCTTATTTTCGCGATTGCAATGCTCAAATTCTGAACCTTGTTTTGCTGCAAACAAATATCAGTTCCGCCTAATTTTCTTATTAAAACAGATTGATGCTTGAAAACCCTATATTTTAATTTGTTCTCCGATAATGCTCTTGCAAATTTCTTGCCGCCGAAAACCCACTCAAAACATCTTTTAAATCGTCTGATTTTTATCACCGCCCAACAAAACAAAGCGTTATAACTCGAAAGAGGTCGCCGCATTTTCGTTCATCCTTATCAAATAAAAGTATCTTTATTTTAACAAAATTTTTCAACAATGCGTCTTAATAGTTTCTTATTTTTCAGCAAGTCTAATGACGGCTAATGTTTTTCAAGAAGACATGGAAAAATGTCTGCTTGCAGGAATGAACAGCCATGTCGGAAAACCGTTGGATATTGCCGAGGTTTTGGCTGCACTCAATCCTCACCTATGTTAATCATTTAATGCGAAATATTGAACTATTCCCATGTAGACAGCCCACGCGATTTTTTCTTGATATTCTTCTTCGCTCAACAACCGTCTTTCATCGGGATTCGAAAGAAATCCACATTCGACGATGACAGAGGTCACATCTGTTTTTTTCAGCAAATAGTAGTTGTTATTAGCCTTTGCAATGAATTTATTGTCCTTGCACAAATACGTATTTATTTGCTCCTGAATACATTCGGCGAGAAGCTTGCTTTCTTCCGAACCATTATAATAAAACGCCTGCGCGCCGCGAACCGACTGATCTGAAAAGGAATTTTGATGGATGCTCACCAAAAGCTCGGCTTCGTCGGCGATGTTGCGTCGTTCACTCAAATCCTGCCGTTTTGTGCCCCCGAGAGCTTCGTCAGCTTCTCTCGTGACCAACACGACAGAGCCGCCAAGCTCAAGATATGACTGAAGTTTTTCTGTTATCAAGAGATTGATGTCCTTTTCCCTTGTGCCGTCTGCTCCTACCATTCCGGGGTCCCAACCACCATGTCCCGAATCAAGCACTATAACTTTTTTGTTCACCGGCATGGAAAAAGTCGTTACCGCCGCAGGGCTTTTATTGCTGTAATAGGTTTTGGCAGACCCTGCGCCGATTACGATCAGACAAACGGCAATTAACAGTTGCTTTTTGTTCATGAAACAACCCCCTCATTCTATTCATATGAGGAGGGATTGTTTTTTATTCAGGCATGATCGGTTACATAGCAACAATATCATCATTTTTAATAAATCGCAATATATTTGGTCGTGTTTTACATGTTTTCGCGATTAGCTTTGGTCGTTTTCCGCTTGCTCCTTACCCAAGTTTTCATACTGCGCATTTAAAATAATTTCCGCATATCCCTTTTTATATTCTGTCGGTGTTAAATTTGTATACTGTCTGAAAACCTTGATAAAATATTTTTGATTTGAAAAACGCAGCATTTCTGATATTTGAACAAATGTATAAATCCCTTCGTTTATCATTTTTCTGGCTTCGGTTATTTTAAGCATATTGTAATGCCCCATAATAGTGTCGCCGTATGTTTCCTTAAATTTACGGGATATTACGGCGCGTCCGTAGGCAAACTCCTTGCATATGTCTTCTATCGTAATTCTGTTGTACACGTTGGATTTGAGGAACATTAATATATTCGCCGCCAAATTCTTGGTTTCATGTTTTTCGTCAACAAATTCACCGCATTCTTTTCCGAATTTTCTTAACAATTCAAGCGATGTCCATTCCAGGCACATCGCGATATATTGCTGCCAGCAGGGGTTTGCCGTTGTTTTTATTTCGGATTGCAACGGCCAAATGTTGCAAACGCCCTGTTTGTCTATGCTGTTGACAGAGTCTTTTTCGCCATCGACAAATGCTTTTTCCGTTTCAGAAAACACATTTACAATGAATTTTTTTAAATTTCCCGGAAGTTTAAATTTCTTTCCGCGTAAAAATTCCAAAACATTTGAATGCGCGTTGAAGCTGTATTTATAATATTGCGTTCCCATTTCTTTTTTAACCCCATAAGTGTCCTCCGGACCGATATAAAAAACATCTCCCTTGCCCAAGGCAATATCCGAATCATTGTATTTAAGTTCAAGAGTGCCTTTTTCCAAATAATACAGATGCCAGAAATCACAAAGCTTATTTTCTTTTACGATTATGATCTCGTCGGGGCTTCTCTCATATTTTTTTGAAACAAAAACAAGCTCATTGATGTTTATTTGCTTTGTCAAATGAAGTCCTTCATAAACATTTGTCGCGTCTGCGTTCTCGTGAAAATATCTCATGGTTTAGTCAGCCTCCTTTGCTCGTGATACAATAATAGAATATTGCGATATAATAATGGGTTTACTTTTTATATGCGAAGTGTAACAATGACAGTACATTTAGTCAAGATTTATTTTATAAATAAGTAATGATTAAATTCAAAATGATGCAAAGGCTACAACTATACGATTGTGGTGAATTAGCCTACAATTATGACTATGAAAAACAAGAGAATTTTGCTAAAGTATACATGGAATGATATATATTTACATTAAAAAATTGTAAACAAATTAAAGGAGGAATAAAAAAATGAAAAAAAGTTCTGTCAGACGGGTGATTTCTTTTATACTGGCGGCGGCAATGGTCGTTGGAATCATTCAGTTCAGCGGTGCCGCAAAAATTTTATATGCAGATCCGCCGCTTGAAAATATCGAAATTGATGTGACCCATTTGGTGGTGGCCGATGGAATGGTCACGTTAGTCGACGGGACCGGCATGGTTCTTCCCGGTGCGGTTTTTAAGGGCGTAACGATTACAAAGCAGTGGCGTGTCGGGGCGAATTTCAGCGACAACACGATAGCACCGGTTTATGACATTGTTTCAAAGCAAGCCGAAGCCAAAATTGAAGTTCCTGTCAGCTATACGCTTAAATCAATTGATTTGGGTTCATCAGGCGTTCACGACATTATTATAAAATCAAGCAATTCTTCAAATGCTCCGTTGACGTTGAGCGATGTCGCCGCAAGAAACAGCTACACAACAGGTTGGACACACCCGGCAGGAGAGGTTACGGTTGCTTTCGACACAACAAGATATGCTGCAAGCAACAGCTTCGGCGTTTTCGGATTTGTTTTCGAGTCTGTGTCGGAAGACGGTTTCACGGTCTTTTTTGACGTAAACGGCGCGGAATGCAATTCGATTGAGCCGCAAGCAGTTGAAACGGGCGGAAAAGCGAGATTCCCTGCCGAACCCAAAAGAGCAGGTTATAAAATCGTAAGATGGTATAAAGAGGCGGCATGTCTGAATGAATGGGATTTTAACAGCGAAATCATTTCAGAAGATGTTACGCTTTATGCAGGTTGGGCTGAAGCATTTACTGTTAATTTCAGAGAAGCATTCGAAAATGGCGAAATGACCAAAACATCAAACGAACGCTTGGAAGGAAGCACACTAAGCCATATTTCCTTTGTTGACAGCTGGTATTTCCCGAGCGGACATCAGCTTGCGCCCTCGGTTTGGGAAAACAACGAGGGAAGTGATCATGGCAACGGAATATATGCCGCAAATTTAAAATTCGCCGACGGCTATACTTTATCTTCGCTGATGTTGTCGGCGAATCCTCCTCATTCGGCTAAAATCACAGTGAAATCAAGCAATTCCGTCAATTCTCCTGTTGTGTTTGAAAGCGTTACGGGAAGCAATATTCCGCTTAATGTGAATTGGTCTGAGCCGGGAAACATTGTAACTGTAATTTTTTCCGACGTCAGCGGTGACGCGTCTCAAATTCGGTTCAGCGCAATTACATATACAAAGGTAAGCGACAGCGGCGGAAATTATATAACAATCAATCCGACGACAGGCGGACGTGCAATAGCAGACCCGACGAAAGCGGCTGCAGGGGAAATTATCACACTTACCCCAATTGCCGACATCGGCTATGAGTTTGTTGACTGGACGGTCGATTCACCCTCAGATCTTGAAATTAATGAGGACAACACCTTTGAAATGCCCGATTCGGGTGTTTCGATCACACCGATATTTAAATCTCTTGAAATAATAGTCAACATGGCGACAGAATATGCGGAGGGAAACATGCCTGCGGCAAGCGCGAGTGTGCCGGGAGGCTGGTCACTGGGCGACATTACTTTCGACAGCAGATGGAACTGTCAAAACGTTCACATTCATCCAAGCGGCTCGACAGGCTTAGACCCGTTAGTTTCGGGCGCGTATTACGCTTCTTTCACCTTGCCCGAAAATTATACGTTGAAATCACTTTTGGTTGCGTTTAACCACCCAGGTGACATTACAGTCACCTCTTCAAACAGTGCAAACACAGCGTTCGGAAAGACAAGATTCAACAGCGCGCAAAGATTGGAAATGAATTGGACAGAACCCGCAAGAACTGTGACAATCAGGGTTGAAAACGTCGACTTTGACTTGGGGCAAATTCGTATTCAGGAAATAGTTTATGTTCCCGTCGGCGGAAGTGAAGGAAAATATTTTGTTACGGTTAATCAAGCCGAGGGCGGAACGGCTTCGGCAAACCCCTCAAGCGGAATTGAAGGGGAAACCGTTGTTTTGAGCGCAGACCTTGCGCCCGGCTATGAATTGATCGGCTGGACGGTTGTTTCACCCGCAGGCTTGGAAATAACAGATAACAGCTTCGTTATGCCTGATTCAAACGTGACTGTCAGCCCGATTTATAATTATACAGGCGGCGCTTCACTCAATGTTACATTTGACCTAAACGGCGGAAGCGGAGCTATACCACCGCAATCAATCACGCAGGACAGCTTGGCACAAAAGCCTGCCGACCCGACAAGGGTTGGGTTTACTTTCACAGGATGGTATACAGAAGCAAATCAAAGATGGAATTTCAACACCGACAAGGTTACGAAAAACATGACGCTTAAAGCGGGCTGGGTCGTTGAAACAGACGAAATAGTTATCAATATTTCCGAAATGACGCAGGATGTTAAGCTGGAAAACAGCCGCGTTCCCGCAGGAACGGTTTATAAAACGGTTACATTTATCGACAAATGGTGGACACCGGGCGGCGGTTTGGTTCCCGACCCCTGGACTGTCGGAAACACGGGAGTTGACGCTTCTGCAGATTTTATCGTGCCGTCGGGATATACTGTTAAATCACTAACATTAAGCCTTGGACATTTTCATGATGTTCAAATAATTTCAAGCAACCCTGCGAATGAACCCTTTGAGATTGTTCAGGGAAACGGCATTGTCACTGTCGACGTTTACACAATGGGTTGGAAAGAACCCGCCGGAACGGTTACGCTAAGACTTTTCAATTCCTATCACCCAACCTACGGCGGCGACTTGACACAGGCAAGAATGACACAGCTTATCATTTTCCCCGAGTTTGACGACCGTTTACCTACGCCGAAAACCGTGTTTGATGTGAAAACAATGATATGGAGTGGGTTCTATAACGCGGACGACCACGGAAGAGAATTTTGGCTTTCATATAAAAAAGCGGACGGAAGCGTTTTTGAGGATTATATAACACCGGAATCTGCAAGTTTTCAGATTAAACTTGACGAATATGAAATTGATGCGGATGCGTTGAAGGTTATGGCAATACACACCCCTGCCGACGACGCAAACGATTATTTTGAAGATTCTAAGGTTCAAATTATAGAGCTTGGCAGATTTGAAGCTCCCGCAGATTTGTTCAGCTATCCGCTTTCGGAAAAAGGCAAAAACGACGGCAGAATTACGGGCGTTGGTGTCGGAATGGAATATAAAATCGGCGAAAGCGGAACAAACAAACCGATTTCGACAGATGAACTCATTGATTTGACCGCGGGCGAATATCATATTCGTTACGCAGGCGAGGGGTATACTCTTCCGAGTATCTATGTCAGAAAAAACATTCAGTTTGCAGAACCCACACCGAAAAATGTGAGCTTTGACGCTTCTGTCATGAGGCTTTGGGGATTGACTGAAAACAGAGCCTATAAAATCGGCGGCGACCCATTTGTAAGTCTTGATTGGGAAACCTCAAGCGTTGCATATGCACAGTTTTCGGATTCGGACTTTGAAGACGTCGACCCGCTTGTCATTTTTGTCAAAGAATTGGGCAATTCTTCAATAGAAAAATTTGATTCCGATCCGTTTGTAATCAACCTTACAAGAAACCCGAACCCTGTGACAGGCGTGACCCGCAAAAACCTTACAATGCCGGGAGAAAGCGACGGGCAACTTAAGGGACTGGGCTTCGACATGGAATACAGGCTTAAAAACATCGGATTGTATCAGTCGCGCCCCGACGAAACGGGCGTTGTGACAGGTCTTTCCGCCGGAACATATCAGGTCAGGCTTAAAGGTGCGGGAACTGTTCTTCCCGGAGAACCGATTGAATTGGTTATAGATTTTGTTGACATCAGACCAAATGCCGAGTTTAACGCGGCGACGCTGAAACTGTCATACACTCCAGACGCGAGAGGTTTCTCTTTCAGCGAAATGGAATACTCCCTAAACAAGGGAATTACATGGACAGCAATAACAAGCAGCAGTCCCGTTGATTTGTCACGGTTCTCGATAACGACTGACGACGGAATTTATGTGAGATTGAAAGCGACCGAGGAATATGACGATCCGCTTATTCAGGAAATCAAAGTAGGAAAACACGGCATTCCACAGGAAATCGGCAAGATTGCCGCGACGGCAACGACAAACGGTGCAATTACGGGCGTTACGAACAACATGGAATTTAAAATGACAAGAGACGACGTTTATGTGCCTGTTCCTTGCGTGACGACAATTTCGGTTAAAGCAGGAAGATATCAGGTTCGCGTAAAAGGTGCTACGACAGGTTCGGGCGAAAGTGCCGTTCACATGCTCGCGAGCGACCCCTATTTGGTTACGGTCGAGATGGAGGGCGAGGACGGAACGATTATCTATGCCGACGAAATCGACAGACGTTCGGTCTCTTTAAGTGAATTGCACGCCACAATCCCCGGAACAAGCGAGTTGCTTCCCGCAATCATAAGAGTTTCCGAGGGAATGGGACCGGGCAACGCGGTTTCTGTTTACGGCGATTATTTTACCAGATGGTCGCGCGTCAAAATGAGCGACGCAATCGGAAATTCTTGGGTTATAATCCCTGATCAAATTGACACATACGGGCAGTTTCTGAGATTCATCTGGCCGGACGACGTTCCTGCCGGAGTATATTTTGTTAATGTTTCGACCGATTTGAGAGAATCGACATGGAGCAAGCAAACAGGTTATCTAAACATGCCTGACGGTCAGTGGGTCGCAGACCCGAACGCTTACACCGGAATGGAAATAAACCTTTACGGTCGTAACCTTGATTCAAGACAATATGACGGTTCATCGGGTTCGGAATCGAAAACGATGGTTCGTGTGGTCGAGCTTGAGGACGAAAACAGCACGTTAGGTAAAGTTATTCAACAAATTACACCCAACATCGTTACGCCCTATCGCGTGGCGTTTAACGCTCCGTCGCTTAAAGACGACGGAAACTATATTGTTCAGGTCAACACTTTCACAAGCGGTTTGGGTGATGAATGGGTCACTGCAATGACCTACCCCAACGCTGCAAGCAGGTTGATAATAAAGGGTGTTGCCGCTCCCGATTTTGAGAATTATGAAAACAATCCCGCGGCTGAGAAGATAATTAAAGGCATGAATGTGTCATGGGGCGGAAAATATAAGTGGAACAATGTTTATGACGTTACAAAAGCACCCTATTCAGCCGACAATACAGGAACAGAAGACGCGGCGGCAGGCATTCAGAAAGCTCTTGACGACGCGAAAGCGGCAGGTGGCGGCGTTGTGTATATGCCGGAGGGAACATACAAAATCAGAATACCCGTGTCTGACGCGCTTATAAACGAAGAAATCAAGCAGGTCGCGGCAAGAGCAAATGGTCTGACAATCGGTTTTGGCGTAGTTCTTCAGGGCGCGGGAAAAAGCACTAATGATGAATATTTAACCGTGATTGATTTCGACACAGACAGAATCATTACGGGCGGAAGCAGCGTTGCGATCATAAAAAATGACGGGGGCAAGGGTTTGCAGGGCGTTACCGGTCTGCGAATCGAAGCGAACAAAGACACAGCTTCAAGAATAAAAGGCGTTCACAGCATGTACGGCTTAAACTTGGGCGGCGATTTGGGAAACAACGGAATGACATTCAGAAATGTTTTCGTTTATGACTGTCACATCGACATGGGTCTTATGAGCAGACTTCAAACAACGATGTCGGTAAACGCAAGCGAGACAATTATCGCTGCAAACTGGCTCAGAAGCGGAAGAAACACTCAACAATATCAATCGATGGGCGAATATGTTACGTTTAGAAACAACAGAGTAATATATGCCGACGCGAACTTCGGAATGGGTGCTGAATATATGGCGTTTATGGACAACGACATAGAGGGCGTTTTCACAATGCCGCCGGGATATTATGAGGGCAAAGAAGTTTACAATCAGGAATACGGCTATGTTTCCGAGGATATGCACGGCGTGTTTATCTATGGAATCGGTCACTATGTAGGAAACAACAAAATTAAAGACGTTTCTTCAATAAGGGGAAATCTTGCAGGCGAAGGAATTGCTCTCGACTCTTATGAGGGAAAAGCAACAAGCGAAACCATTATCACCGCTGATGAATTTTCAGTAACTTTCGGCGAAAACTATGTCGCCGACGGTTGGAGTCAAAGAAGCTTTGACGGCTGGAAAATCATGATTACAGACGGCAAAGGCTTAGGTCAGGTTCGGCACATCGTCGGCACTGAGCTCGGCGGCGGCGCAAACAAAGCGACGAAAGTTATAATCGACAAAGCGTGGGATGTCGTTCCCGTCGCAGGTTCGTCAAAGCTTTCGATAGGCGGTCCGCACATGGCAAACGTCTTTGAAGCAAACAGTCTTAATAATACCGCCAACTCGGGAATACAATATTATCATGGTTGCTGGGACAACGTTTCTTCAGGCAATTATCTTGCCGACACTTTGGGAATAAGCATTTGGGGAAGCAACAGCGACACATGGATGGGATATTCAGGGTTCGGAAGCGTTTCGAACTTTAACCAAATAAGAGACAACATTCTTTACGGCTTTGAACCTTATTTCAGCTATGACAATGCAATCGTCGAATGGGGCGGTGAAGGCGGTTATTACATTAAACCGTGGGGACCTTGCTTATACGGCAACGAATACAGAAACAACAGCATAGACAAAACGACCGCTCAACCGGTCAACCCGAACAGAGCCGACCCAAGCAGGGGAGTCGGACAAAAGGAAAGCTTCGCCAGAGGATATGGCATTTGGATTAACCACCACAAAACCTATGCCGACTATGACGGATGCGGCGGAAGACGAACAGTCTCTACTCTTCTTGAGGACAATCACGTCGCAAACGCAGGAACCTTTGCGGTAAATATTGAAGCGGGTATTTATGGAGTTTATATCAAGAATCAGACAAAAGATGACAACACGCCCGGCTTTATCAACGATTCGGGAACAAACACATTCATGTGGCAGCCCGACCAAAAAGGCTGGCGGCGCACGGATTGGTCTGTTTCGGCAGTCGGAGGAAGCGCCTCTGGAACAAATCCCGCAAATACCATCGCCCTCGGAAGCGGAGCAAGCTCTGTTTGGACATCGTCTGATTCGGGCGGAACGGTTTCGCTTACGATTGACACCGGATTGAGAAGCGTCAGCATCGGTGAAAGATATTCACCCGAGAAGGACGATAAGGACGCCACAGCTTGGATGCATATGCCGCAGTCGGGCGTAATGCTTTTCGAGACGAACCCTTACAGAGTGGTTGACAAAATTATGATAGACGCGGTTAATGTTTCAGGAACATTCAAAATGTATGCCGCCGCCTATAACGGTCAGCCTTGGACCGGCTACACCGCCGACAGAGAACAATTCCCCAACGCGCTGAGCACAGACAGAGTAACCTTCCCCGACACACCCGCTGCAAGCATGAACTGGGGCGAGCCTGTGCTGACGATTGAGAATGTCACGCCTGCCAATTTTGAAAACGGATATTTATTCCTGCCCGAATTGGTTGAGGGAAGATATTTCAAGTTTGAATTTTCGGGAATAAGTGCACCTGTTACGATCAAAAACATAGACATCTTCCCGTTTGAAACAGCTGTTCCGTCCTATTTGGTCGGCGAACGCCCGTGGGAAATGACGTTCCCGCCGTCAGCGCCGAGAAACATGAACGCGCTTCCCGGAGACGGTCAAATCCACATGTCTTGGATTGTCCCTCTCAACCTCGGGAACACGGAGCTTACCGGATATACAATTCACATTGTAAGCACAGATGAAAACAATGCAATGGATGAAGAAATTTCGGTCAATCCCAACAAAACCGAGTTTGTAATCGAAAATTTGACAAATCGCGTCGCTTATACCGTTAAGATAAGAGCCGACAACAGCGTGGGAATAAGCGCATATACACTCCCTCTCACAGTAACCCCGAGAGGCGAGGATGAGATGAATGACATAACAGTTGTTCAAGGTGACGGGGGAATCGTTGCCTGCACAAGCGTTAAAGCTGCCCCCGATTCAAAAATATATTTTACGGCGACACCGAACGAGGGAAGCAAGCGCGTAATGGGCAACCCCAAGGTCACAACAGTTGACGGAGACGAATTAGTAGTAAGTGCAGGTTCGACCTACAACGAGTTTACGTTTGTAATGCCCGAAAGCGCCGTAACAATTTCATGCGCGTTTGAGGAAATTCATCCGCCTATAGTAGGAGATCTTGTTCAATGCTATATAAATACGGTTTGGATGGAAATTCTTGACCCGTATGGAAACATTAACGTGAATAGCGACATAATGTATTCCGAAAACGGCATTGTCGAAAATATGACCGCCATTTATACAGGACTTCACTTGGGTGTCGGGGGCGGAGGAAACTATGCTGCCAATAAGATATTCAACTCACAAAATGAAGCGGGCGGTGATTTGTTCCTGCCTGACGGCGCAAATCTTGTTTTTGAGCTTGACAGAATCTATGATGTGACCGAGCTTTATTTCCATCAGCTTATAATGAGCCGTCCGTCAATTGTTTTTGAAGCGTCTGTTGACGGAAAATCATGGGAAGTAGTTTATATTCACAGCACAACGAATTTGGAATGGTCAACAAGCTTGCAAGTCTTTGAGGTAGGACCCGTAAGCGCTAAATATATTCGCATGGTCGTGCCGGGAAGAGCATATGTTTCCCTTCCTTACGGTCTCAGAATCACAGGCGCTGTCCCATCGGGAAAAATTGACGGCGACGCGGTTCTTCGCAAGGAAGTTGACGGAACCGAACAGGATGTCAAGGCACTGGATTTGACAAGCGACATCACCTTTGAAACATTGCCCACAGACGCAAAATATTTCATTGACATTTCCTTAGAAGAGGAGATGGACATTGAGGGCTTGGACTTTACAGAAAATTTCACAACAGACAAGGATTTGATTGTTTATACGAAAAATTCGGACGGCGAATGGGTTGAGGTCGGCAAAATAAACGCCGCAGATGTCGACGGAAGCGAATATGAATTTTTATTCAAGCCCGCGAAGACGACGAACGGAATAAGAATTGAAATTCCGAAGGGCGCAAACACCGCGTTCATCGGCGGAATTACCGTGAGCGGCAAAGAATCAATTCCCGACGACATTCTTAACATCGGAATAATCCTCACAAGCGGAGGCGCACTTCCGCTTTACACATCGCGAAATTCTTCAATGTCGCTTGCCGTCAATGTTGTAACGGTTTCAGAAACAAGCGAAATAGACAAAGAGGTCGTTTGGGGGCTAGAGGGTTCAGACCCGTCGCCCAACCGCCCTGCAGAGTTCTCGACAATTAAAAACGACCCTGCGAACAATCACGCGACGCTTGAAATTTCCCCATATGAAAGAGCCGAGAAGCTCACAATTACGGCGACATCGGTTTATGACAATTCTAAAGTCGGCAGCGCGGAAATATTGATTTCAGATCCGCTTACAAAAAGACCAATCAGCATAGATTCAGATTTGGTCGGCGGAAGATTGGAAATTGACAAGAACGAAGCATGGTTAGACGAAACTGTAACAATAACAGCCATTCCCGACGCGGACATGGCACTTGCAAGCAGACCGACCGTTACCTATTCATATTCCTATTTTGAATATGATGCAGAAGCAGGCGAAGACGTGGAAAGAACAATCGCAGGCACGGTTGAGGTGAGCGAAGGAAACGGCGGATATACGTTCTTAATGCCGTTTGGCGATGTAGAAATTACGAGCAAGTTTGATTCCAAATTTGCTTCCTACACCGTTTCGTTCAATTCAAACGGAGGAAGCGTGGTCGAATCGGCTACGGCTTCGGCGGCTAAGAATTTCTTGATTGACAAACCCGCTCCGCCGACAAAATCGGGCTATAACTTCGGCTTCTGGTATGAAGATCAGGCACTTACAAAGAGATGGAATTTCTCGGTTGACGCCGTGTCGAAAAACATGACGCTTTATGCTAGATGGGTTTCTCCCGAAGAACAGAATTTTATTCCCGTGCCGCCTAAATATCTTGCTCAGTTTAAGTCGGATGTTGTCGTAAACAGCGGATATAACGCTACCAATAGCGCACCGTCAAACGCGGGTTATGAAATAAAAATGACTTCTAACATTAAAATAAGCGCGATTGGCTATCCTATTTATGACGGAATAACAACGCCGCACGTGGTCTATATTTATGATGTGACGAACATTCCTATCAGCTATGCGGGAAACAACTCTTACGACGCGGCACTTTATGAATATTTCAAATTGAATGACCCGAATGTCAATCAATATGAAGTCGCTAAAGTGACAATTACAAATCAAACACCACAGTCGGAAAGATATTACCGCCATGAGCTTGACGAACCCGTAATTCTATACAACGGTCACAATTATTATATCTTCTCTTCAGAAACAGGTGACCCATTCCTCTTCCTTATGGGTATGAGCGGATTGTATAAATCAAATGTCGCAACACTTGTTTCCGACAGAATGAGCTGGTCGGCAGGCGGCTTGCCCACATTCACAAATGTGTGGTCATATACACAAGCAGACGCGACACCTGCTGACGGAATGGCAGTCGGACAGACGTTCTGGTTTGAAGACTTAGGCGATTCGCTGGGCAGCGTCGGTCCTGTTGTTCCAGACACCTATTATGATGTAACATTCGACCTCAACGGCGGTGTCAGCGCAGGCGGAGAGCTGAGACAATCGGTTAAAAGCGGAGGATATGCCGTCGAACCGAAAGTTCCGACTCTTGAAGGGTTTGTGTTCTCAGGCTGGTCAACAACAATAGACGGAAAAGCCGAGAATATCGCAGCTTATGCAATCAATAAGCACA